>JAEEGF011755724.1_pt1 | contig 27424 bp, 25 predicted proteins | sample 9134171 | NCBI WGS metagenome assembly JAEEGF01 (sample SAMN16246542, study PRJNA631951) | gut metagenome | biome: gut microbiome; feature: rumen; material: AP-attached | host: Bos | place: Iran: Karaj | collected 2018-10 | reverse complement strand
CGACCGCGAAGGCGCACTACGACGCGCTCAAAGAGCGCCTCGGCGAGGCCGCCCTGCGGCACCCCGCCCGGTACGCGCTGTGCGAGCTGGAGAACCTGCATGACCCGGCGCTCGTCTTCGAGCCCATCCACCGGGTGGCCTTCGAGGTCGACCCGGCCCGCCTGCTCTCCGCGATGGCGGAGACGTGCGGCGCGCGGCCCGGCCGCTCGGACGGGCATAATTTCACCGCGGTCACGCGGGACGGGGAGACCGAATATACCGTTCCCCGGCCCGAGGAGCCCCTCTGCGTCGGCACACTGCAGAAATTTCTCGACCGCTTCTGCGCCGACGAGGGCGGCCGCATCGACTACATCCACGGCGAGGACGCGGTGCGCGCGCTCACCCGGCGGGCCGACGCCGTCGGTTTCCTGCTGCCCGGCATGCGCAAGGAGGACCTCTTCTCCGCCGTCGTGCGGGGCGGCGTTCTGCCCCGGAAGACCTTCTCGATGGGCGAGGCGCAGGACAAGCGCTTCTACGTGGAGGCGCGCCGGATCCGCTGATCCGGCCGAAACCGAAAAAAGCCCCGGCGTTATTCCATAACTGTTGCTAAGATAAACGGAGCTTTCGGAGTCCGGTATGCATGCTCAGTCTGCGACGGAAAACTCTCTGTCCTAGATAATAGTTGATTTATGTATTTCCTTTGGAGAAAGGAGAAAACAAAATGTGGGTATCTCTTGATATCTCGGAAGAACCAGGAAGCGAAGGCGGCATTGTTCTTGCAGATGAAGAGTATAAGAACTCTTGCAGAATAACACTGGAAAAATGCAAAAAATACTATGCAATAACTTGTGGAGTATATGGGTCTATGATGCATACGGCATTTTCTGATTCTGAACATTACAAAACAAAGTACGAAGATATGAAAACCGAGCTACAGAGATTTATTGATAGCGATTGTTCGGAGAATGAGGCATACGAGTTTTACGAGTCCTTTTGCAGTAAGTATTGATTTATCCGAAATATCTATTCCCATGCATTTTCGTTCTTTCAACTATTATCTAGGACAGAGACATATCAGTCAATATGACAGGTCGAACCACGAAGGAGGTGTTCGGATGAAGACGACATTCAGCTACGATCACTATTTCGCGTACGACGAGCTGAAGGCGAATCTGGAATACTTCGCCGAGAAGTATCCCGGGCTCGTCTCCCTCGACGTGAACTGCGTTACCCCCGAGGGGAGGAACCAGTACGCGATCACCGTCACGAACAAAAAGACCGGAGAGCCCCTGAGCAAGCCCGGCTTCAGCGTCGACGGAAACACCCACGCGGGAGAGATAACCGGCTCCATGGCAGCGATGCACATGATCGATTATCTGATCACGAACTACGGCAGCGATCCCGAGGTCACCAGGCTCCTCGACGCCATGACCGTTTACTCCGTGCCCAGGATCAGCCCCGACGGCACCGAGGCCTATCTCACCAGCCCCTACAGCATCCGCTCCGTCGACAGGCTGCACGGCAACAAGGACGGCGGCGTCCGCGAGGAGGACATCGACGGCGACGGCGTCATCCGCATGATGCGCTTCAAGACCCCGTACGGCGCCTGGAAGCTCGACCCCTCCAAGCCCGGCAGCATGGCCGCCAGAGAGCCCGGCGACGCCGACGGCGAGTTCTACGACGTCTATCCCGAGGGCATCTTCGAGGAGTACGAGGGCGACGAGAACCTCAAGACCCGCGACGAGAAGTGGGGCTACGACTTCAACCGCAACTTCCCCTGCGGCTGGTTCCCCGAGAACAGGCAGCACGGCGCGGGAGAGTACCCGCTCTGCCACGTCGAGACCAAGGCGCTCGCAGACTGGGTCATCGCGCACCCGAACATCGGCGGAGTGTCCACCGGCCACACGAGCGGCGGAATGATACTCTATCCGCCAGGGACCCGTCCCATCGCCAAGGCCTGCCCCGAGGACATCAGAGCCTTCAGAGCCATCGCCGACATGGGAAAGAGGGAGCTCGGCTACGAGGTGCTCAACCTCTACGAGGAGTTCGTCTCCGATCCCGAGCACTACGACTCCGGCGCCTTCGACGACTGGTGCTACCAGAGCCAGGGCATACTCGCCTACACGATAGAGTACTGGGATATGGCCAACAAGGTCGGAGTTCCCTACAACTACAAGGACAAGAAGCTCTTCACCGAGACCGCGGCGGAGAGCATCCTGCGCTTCAACGCCTGTGTGGAGTGGGTCAAGAAGAACGCTCCCGAGGCCTGGCACGAGTGGAAGGAGTACGATCATCCCTACCTCGGCAAGGTCGAGATAGGCGGCTTCGACTATAAGTTCACCCACCAGAATCCTCCCGGGCACCTTCTGAAGGACGTCCTCGAGCCCTCGACAAGGTTCCTCATCCGCTTCGCCGCGTCCATGCCGCGCCTGAGGATAGACTGCGCCGCCGCCGAGAAGATCGCGGACGGCCTCTACAAGGTCTGCGCCGTCGTGGGCAACACCGGATATCTGCCGACCTACGTCTCCGAGGAATCGAAGAAGCTCGGCATCGCCAAGCCCGTCACCGTGAGGCTCGAGGGCGCGGAGACCGTCTCCGGCAAGGCCTTCGCCGAGATAGGCGACCTGCAGGGCTTCGGAAGCACCGAGACCGGCGTCCACTTCTACGGCAACATCAGCACCGCCAGGAACGCCGCGGCCAGAAAGAAGCTCGAGTGGATAGTCAAGGCTCCCGAGGGGACCGAGATCACCGTCACAGCGTGCTCCCAGAAGGCCGGCACCGCCTGCGCGAAGCTCACGCTGAAGTAGGGCGGCATCCCGCGTCCTTGCTAAGGGCATTTCCTTTGTGCTAATATCACATTGCAAGCATATCGAGCGGGCCGGGTACAAGCCGGCGCCGCCTGTCAGAAGACAGAAGGAGATCACATGGGAAAGTTTGAATTCGGAAAGACCGGGATAGTTCTGGAAGCCAAGCAGGGCTTCGGAGCTCTTCCCCTCCAGCGCATCTCTAGAGACGACGCGGTCTTCCTTCTCAGGAAGGCGTACGACAACGGCTTCAGGTACTTCGACACCGCCAGAGCCTACAGCGACAGCGAGGAGAAGCTCGGCTACGCCTTTAAGGGCATACGCGAGGATCTCTTCATCGCAACCAAGACCCAGGCGATGAACGCCGAGGCATTCTGGAAGGATCTCGAGATGAGCCTCAAGATGCTCCAGACCGACTACATCGACGTCTATCAGTTCCACAATCCGCCGTTCTGCCCCAAGCCGGGCGGAGAGGACGGACTCTATGACGCCATGCTCGAAGCCAAGGCCCAGGGCAAGATCAGGCACATCGGCATCACCAACCACAGGCTCGCGGTCGCCCAGGAGGCCATCGACTCCGGACTCTACGAGACCCTTCAGTTCCCGTTCAGCATACTCTCCGGCGAGCCCGAGATGAAGCTCGTCGAGGGCTGCAGGGAGAAGGGCATGGGCTTCGTAGCCATGAAGTCCCTCGCCGGCGGACTCATCAACAACGGCTACCTCGCCGCCGCCTTCAGGCAGGAGCAGGACATCGTGCTCCCGATCTGGGGCGTCCAGAGGGAGAGCGAGCTCGACGAGTTCATCGACTGCCTCAAGAACGGCAGCGAGATGACCGACGAGTTCAGATCGACCATCGAGAAGGACAGGAAGGAGCTCGCGGGCACCTTCTGCAGAGGCTGCGGCTACTGCATGCCCTGTCCAGTGGACATCAGCATCAGGGACTGCGCGAGGGTGTCGCTCATGCTCAGAAGGGCTCCCTCCGCCAGCTGGCTCACCGAGAAGTGGCAGAACGAGATGCGCAAGATCGAGAACTGCCTGCACTGCTACCAGTGCGCCTCCAAGTGCCCGTACGGACTCGACACCCCCGAGGTGCTCAAGGCCAATTACGACGACTACTGGAAGTTCCTCGAGGCCTTCAACGCCGGAAAGTAGGGCGCTGAAGCTCCCCGCCGGGGCCTTCGGCATAGCCGGATGAGCCCGCGGCGATACCGTCACCCGCAGCGCGCCGGGCACTTCGCCCGGCGCGATAATTTTTCAGCGCTGTCCGAAAAATTCTTCTTGAAGTCCCTCGGATCTTGTGCTATCATATCGCTTGTCTTTTGCGAGACATCGATTTATTGCGTGTTTATTACCGATAACCCGAAGGGATCAGGAGGTTCAGATATGTCCAAGAAGTGCGAGATCTGCGGCAAGGGCCAGGTAGCCGGAAACAACGTTTCCCACTCCAACAGGCACACCAAGAGAACGTTCGGCGCCAACATCCAGACCGTCAGAGTCGAGGAGAACGGCACCGTCCGCAAGATGAACGTTTGCACCAGGTGCATCAAGTCCGGATTGGTCAACCGCGCCAACTAATTCATCTTCCGGTTCTCAGAGCTGCAAGCGGCCCTTTGCTGAAGTGTTCTGCAAAGGGTCTTTTTGTGCTACAATGGAGCTATGATCATCAGGCTTACTAACGAACAGGGAGCTATAAGCTTCAACGGAATACTGATAGACCAGATCATCGCCGGAGCGATGAAGCCCTGGAGCGGCCGCGTCTTTCTCGCGCAGTACAGGGGAAGGCAGAGCGATAAGGCCGTCAGGAGCGGCAGCTTCGAGTCGCTGGATCACAGGATCGTCAAAACTACCGAGAGGGGGGTGTTCATCCGCCTCTATGTCATGATGCGCTTCGGCACCAGCATAAGCGCCGCTTCCCGGGACATCATCGAAAAGATCGCTTCCGACATCAGGAGCTGCCTCGACGTCCCCATAGACGACATCGAGGTCGTAGTGACGGGGCTCATATCCGCGAAGGTCGCGCCGAGGAGCATCAGCGTGAGCCTCTCCGAGCTCGAAAGGGGGCAGAGACCCTCATGGTGAAAAAGGCGCCGCTGGGCGCGCGTTCCCCCGTAAGCGACATGAAAGGCGTCGGCCCGAAGAAGGCCGAGGCTCTGGGCAGGCTCGGCATCACGGATGTCAGGAGTCTGCTCTCGCATTTTCCGAGGAGCTACGAGGACATGAGGAGCGCCAGGCCCATCTCGTCGCTGAAGGACGGCGACAAGGCGCTGGTGAAGGCGAGGGTGCTGCTGACCAGCCTTGGAAGGGGCTTCGGAGCGAAGCGGACCCTAAGAGTCCTGACCGAGGACGACAGCGGCCGCATGGAGGTGCTGTTCTTCAAGGCGGGCTTCATGATGAAGAGCTTCAGGGCCGGGGAGGAATACTGCTTCTTCGGCAAGGTGAAGAACGAGAACGGCCGCGTCACGATGTTCCACCCGAGCTGGGCGGAGGCGTCGGACGCCGAGACCGCCGGCATAGTGCCCGTGTATCCTCTGGTCTCCGGCGTGACCCAGAAGGATCTGAGGAAGCTCATGCGCGAAGCGCTGGAGGTGCCCGGCGCCTGCCCGGAGGAGCTCCCGGAGAGCGTATTAGCGTCCGAAAAGCTGTGCGGCCGGGAATACGCCGTCAGGAACATACACTTCCCCGGGGACGAGGACCGCTTCTCCGAGGCGAGGTACCGCCTCATATTCGAGGAGCTCTTCGACCTCAGGACCGCTCTCCTGCTATCGAAGGACCGCTTCGGAGCGGGCAGGAAGGGCAGGAGCATAATATCCGGAGGAGCCGAGCGCTTCATAGAGTCGCTGCCCTTCAGTCTGACCGGGGCGCAGAGCCGCAGCGTGAAGGAGGTCACCTCAGACATGGCCTCTGACAGGGCGATGAACCGCCTCGTGCAGGGAGACGTGGGCTCGGGCAAGACCGCCGTCGCGGAGGCCGCTCTGATGCAGGCCGTCGACGCTGGGCTTCAGGGCGCCTTCATGGCGCCGACCGAGATACTCGCGGGCCAGCACTACGAGAGCCTTAAGAGAGATCTCGGGCCGCTCGGAGCCAGAGTCGTGCTCCTAACGGGCTCGATGAAGGCCTCGGAGAGGAACGCCGCGCTCAGGGCGATCGCGGACGGCAGCGCGGACGTCGCGGTCGGGACCCACGCCCTGATATCCGAGGGCGTAAGCTTCAGGGATCTCGGCCTCGTCATCACGGACGAGCAGCACCGCTTCGGAGTCAACCAGAGGAAGAAGCTCAGCGAGAAGGGCGCGGAGCCCGACGTGCTGGTCATGACAGCGACTCCCATCCCGAGGACGCTCGCGGTGGTGCTCTACGGAGACCTCGACGTCTCGGTCATAGACGAGCTGCCCCCGGGGAGAAAGAGCATCATAACCAGAAAATACGGCGAGAGCGGCAGGAAGGATGCCTACAGGCTCCTTCTCAGCGAGGTCGAGGCAGGAAGGCAGGCCTACATAGTCGCTCCCTTCATAGAGGACCCGGAGAGCCTTGACGGACGCTCCGCGGAGCAGCTGTACGCCGAATTCAGAAAGGCGCATCCCGGCATAAGCTGCGCCCTGCTGCACGGCGCGATGAAGCAGAGCGACAAGGACGCCGTGATGGAGAGCTTCTCCTCGGGAGAGGTCAGCGTCCTCATATCCACGGTCGTCATCGAGGTCGGCATCAACGTCCCGAACGCGAGCGTCATGCTGATAGAGAACACCGAGCGCTTCGGCCTCGCCCAGCTCCACCAGCTCAGGGGCCGCGTAGGGCGCGGCAGCGACCAGGCCTACTGCCTTCTTGTGCTCGGGGGAGACAGTGAGATCGCGGAGGAGAGGGCGGACACGCTCTGCTCGACCTCGGACGGCTTCGTCATCGCGGAGAAGGACCTCGAGATGAGAGGCCCCGGAGAGTTCTTCGGCTACAGGCAGCACGGTCTCCCGCAGCTCAGGCTCGCGGATCCGGTCCGCCACGTCAAGCTCGTAGAGAGGGCAGGTAGAGCCGCGGAAAGGCTGCTCTCGGAGGATCCGGAGCTCGGAAGGCCCGAGAACGCCGCGCTCAGGAGCCGGCTCGATGAATTATTCGTGAACATAGACAGCATTACGATATGACGGACCCTGGCCGTGATATAATGACCGGGACGTTCACCGGGAGGATCCGAAATGCCAGATCTCACTGAAAAGACTCTAGAGGAATTCGCCGCCGGGCTCGCCTCGAAGGCCCCCGTGCCCGGGGGAGGGGGAGCCGCGGCTTACAGCGCCTCCATGGCAGCCGCGCTCTGCGCGATGGCCTGCAGGCTCACCTCGGGCAAGAAGCAGTTCGAAGCCTGCGAGGCCGAGATACAGGAGCTGCTCGCAAGATCCGACAGCATCAGCGCGAGGCTCTGCGAGCTGGTCAGCGAGGACGCGGCCGTGTTCGAGCCGCTCTCGAAGGCCTGGAAGATACCTAAGGACGATCCCTCGCGCGCCGGGATAATGGAAGAATGCACCCTGAGGGCCGCCTCCGTTCCGATGGAGACTCTCAGGCTCTGCGCCGAGACCGCGCGCATCTGCGCCGAGCTCATGGACGGGAAGGTGACGGAGCTCATGGTGTCCGACGCGGGCACCGCCTGCGAGCTCGCCAGAGGAGCCGCAGCGGCCTCTCTCTTCAACGTGGAGGTCAACACCGCCTCCCTGAGGGACCGCGCAGCCGCAGAGGAGCTCAACGCCGAGGCAGCCCGCCTCTACAGAGAATGCGAGGAGCTCACGGCCTCCGTGTTCAGGGCCGTGACGGAAAGGCTGAAGAGATGATAACACTGCTTAAAGGAGCGCCGGCAGGAGCCGCGCTGCGCGAAAAGGCGTCCGCCATAATAGAAGCGCTGAAGGAAAAGGGCGTGACCCCGGGTCTCGCGATCGTGAGGGTCGGAGAGGAAGCCGGAGACCTAAGCTACGAGAAGGCCATATACAAGCGCTGCGGCGCCATGGGGATAGAGGTCAGGACCTATGCCTTCTGCGGGCCGACCGATGAGGAGCTGCAGGCGCAGATCAGGGCGCTCAACGCCGACCCCTCCGTGCATGGGATACTCATGATGAGGCCTCTTCCGAAGGGCCTCGACGAGGCTTCCGCGAGGGAGCTCATAGCGCCCGAGAAGGACGTCGACGGCTGCGGGAGCGCCTCGCTCGCCGGGGTGTTCACCGGAAGCGGCACGGGCTTCTGCCCCTGCACCGCGCAGGCAGCTGTCGAGATACTCGATCAGTGCGGAGTGGAGATCGCGGGGAAGAAGGCCGCGGTCATAGGCAGGAGCCTCGTGATAGGAAGGCCGGCAGCCATGCTGCTGCTCCACAGGAACGCGACCGTAACGCTCTGCCACAGCAGGACCGCCGATCTCAGGGAAGCCGTCCGCGGAGCGGACATAGTCATCGCCGCCACCGGCAGGCCCGAGAGCCTGGACAGCTCCTTCTTCAAGAGCGGCCAGACCGTCATAGACGTCGGAGCCTCCTGGAGCGAGGCGAAGGGAAAGATATGCGGGGATGTCGACATGGACAGCCTGATCGCTGCCGATGGGAACGGAGGACTTGACATAAATGTCACGCCTGTCCCCGGTGGCGTCGGAGCTGTCACCACCAGCGTGCTCGCCCTGCACACAGCGGAGGCCGCCGCGAGGCAGAACCCCTGAGGCTGCCGGAAGCCCGTACCGCGGAGCGCGGCCGTCCTTAGCCGCGTCTAGCGTCTTATAAAACATAGATCCAAACTGTTCGAAAGGAGCCCGGATGAGAGTAATAGCGGGTGAACTGAAAGGGCGAAGGCTCAGATCCCCCGAGGGAAGAGAGGTCCGTCCCACCACAGACAAGGTCAAGGAGGCCGTGTTCAGCATGCTCCTTCCTTACATGGAGGAGGGCTTCACCGCGATCGACCTCTTCGCCGGATCGGGCGGCCTGGGCATAGAAGCCATAAGCCGCGGAGCGGGGCTCGTGTACTTCTCGGATTCCTCGCGCGACTCGATCGCGCTGGTCAAGGAGAACCTCGCCCACTGCAATGTCCTCGAAAAAGGCGTCTTGCTTCTCGGCGATTTCAAGTCTAATATAAAGAGGATACGCGGGCAGGCAGACGTGGTCTTCATGGATCCCCCCTACGCGGACGGGTTCCTGCTTCCCGCGCTCGATGCCCTCGACGCGAGAGACAGCGTCGCGCCCGGAGGGGCAGTCGTCTGCGAGCACTCCAAGAGAGAGGAGCTTCCGGACGAATACGCGGGCTTCAGGAAGGTCAAGGACCGGCTCTACGGCTCCATAGCCGTCACCATCTACGAGAGGGAGGCTGAAGATGATGCATAAGGGACTTGTGAGCGGGAGCTTCGATCCCATAACCGTCGGACATGTCGAGATGATCGAGAGGGCAGCCAAGCTCTGCGACCGCCTGGACGTCGGAGTCTTCGTGAACGCCGACAAGAGCAGCATGTTCACGATGGAGCAGCGCGTCGAGATGATAAAGGCCGCGGTCTCCCACATCCCCAACGTCGGGATAGTGCAGTGCGACGGACATCTGCCGCGCTTCGTGCTCGAGAACGGCTACGACGTGATGTTCAGAGGCCTTCGCAACGCCAGCGACTTCGGTTACGAAATAGGGCTGGCGCAGATCTACGCTAAGTTTTATAATGGAAAGGCGGAGACCGTCTATCTGATGACGGACCCGAACCTTTCGTACATAAGCTCGAGCGTCGTGCGCGTCAATTTTGAGCTCGGCGCTGACATCAGGGACTGGGTCCCGGCCCCCGTGTACGAGCTGATGAAAAAATACAGGAATATATAGGAGGATGCCATGAACGTATTGGAATTGCTTGATGAGCTTGACGAGATAGTTGAGACCGCGGCTCAGGTACCCGTCGTAAAGAAGATCATGCTCGATCCCAACGAGATCACCGAGATCGTCGAGGAGATCAGGCGCGAGCTGCCGGAGGAGATCCAGCAGGCTCAGTACATCAGGAACGAGCGCAACCGCATCCTCGACGAGGCCAAGGCCGAGTACGAGAAGATCATCAAGGAGGGCGAGGAGAAGGCCGAGAGGCTTACCGAGGCCGACGAGATCACCGTAAGGGCCAAGAACAAGGCCGACGAGATCCTCAAGACCGCTTCCGAGAACTCCAAGCTCATGAAGATGAGCATACTCGACTACACCGACAACATGCTCTTCAACCTCCAGGAGAAGGTCGACCAGCTCTACGCGCAGTACTTCACCGACATGTTCGACGACCTGCAGCAGAGCTTCGAGAAGATCAACTCCAACATCGCCAACTCCAGGGCGGAGGTCAAGGAACAGATCTACAAGTCCCAGATGGAGGACAAGAAGCAGTAGCTGGCAGGAGTCCGGCCGCATAGCGGCCTCAGGCGCACAGACGGGAGATATATGAAGGTCTGCGGCATAATCTGCGAATTCGACCCGTTTCACGGCGGTCATAAGCATCTTTTGGACAGCGTTCGCTCCGAGCTCGGAGCGGATGCTGTCGTTTGCGTAATGAGCGGGGATTTCACCCAGCGCGGCGCCCCGGCGTCCGAGGACAAATACCACAGGGCTGCCGCCGCCGTGCGCGGAGGAGCCGACCTCGTCCTCGAGCTTCCCGCCGCCTACGCGGTCAACGGAGCCTCGGTCTTCGCGCGCGGAGGGATAGGCATACTCAGCGGTCTCGGCTTCGTGGATGCCATAGCCTTCGGCAGCGAGTCCGGCGACGCGGAAGGGCTGAAGAGGGCGGCGTCTCTCCTCTCCTCGGAGAGCGGCGCGTTCAGCGCCAGGGTAAAGGAGCTCTCGGCCTCCGGCCTCAGCTATCAGCAGAGCTACTCCGCCGCGGCCGCTGAGCTCGGAATAGACTTCTTCTGCGGCGCAAGCCCCAACGACATGCTAGCCTGCGAGTACCTGAAGGAGGCTGCCTCCATCGGCTTCAGCCCCGAGGTATTCTGCGTTAAGAGGCGCGGCACCGGGCACGCCGACGAGGGCGAACCGGACTATCTTTCGGGCTCGTCGATAAGGAAGGCCATAGCCTCGGCAGAAGGACTTGCTGACGCGCTTGAGACCGTCCGAAGGCTGCGGGACGCTCTGCCGGAGGCGAGCCTGCCGCTGCTCGGCAGCCTCAGGGCCTGGGAAGGGGACGGAGACGACGCGAAGCGCCTTTTCTCCGTGATACAGTATCTCCTGGTCTCGCGCGGCGCTGCTGCACTGGCTTTCGCACCGTCCTGCTCCGAGGGACTCGAGAACAGGATAATGAAGGCCGCGAGGAGCGCCGGCAGCTTCGAAGACCTCGCGGAGGCCGCGTCAGGACCCCGCTACTCGAAGAGCCGGGTCAGGAGATGCCTGATGCAGGCCCTGCTCGGGATAGAGAAGGGGCTCACGGAGGATCCTTCGATGCTCTACGCGAGGCCGCTCGCCTTCGGTGAAAGGGGAGCGGAACTGCTCAGGACCGCGTCCGAAAGCTCGAAGATCCCCGTCTTCACCAACCTCAACAAAAACGTCCCGGAGGATTCGCCCTGCAGGCCGCTGCTTCAGGCAGACGTCAGAGCCGCCGACGTATACTCGGCTCTCACCGAAAGAAAGCTCTACGACGGCTCCGATCTGACTTGCAATCCTTTCTTCCTGCGGGTATAATATTTCGGTGATTTTAATAAACTGACCGTCAAAGCGATCGCTCAAGATAAAAGGAGATCCTCAATGAAAGTACTCGTAATCAACTGCGGAAGCTCTTCTCTCAAGTACCAGGTCCTCGACATGCCCTCCGAGCAGCTCATCTGCAAGGGACTCGTCGAGAAGATCGGTCTGAAGGATTCCATGCTCACCCACACCAAGATCGGCGCGGACGAGAAGTTCGTCCTTCAGTCCCCGATGCCGGATCACACCACCGCTATCGGCCACGTGCTCGACGCTCTGCTCGACCCTGAGCACGGCGTGGCGAAGAGCCTCTACGAGATCGGAGCCGTAGGCCACAGGATCCTGCACGGCGGAGACAAGTTCACCGCCAGCTGCCTCGTAGACGAGAAGTGCAAGGAAGCCATCAGGAGCTGCATCCCCCTCGGACCGCTCCACAACCCGGCCAACCTCATGGGGATCGAGGCCTGCGAGAAGCTGATGCCCGGCAAGCCCCAGGTCGCCGTGTTCGACACCGCCTTCCATCAGACCATGCCTCCCGAGGCCTTCATGTACGCGCTTCCCTACGAGTACTATGAGAAGTACGCCGTCAGAAAGTACGGCTTCCACGGGACCTCCCACAGGTTCGTTTCCGCCAAGGCCGCCGAGATGCTCGGAAAGGACATCAAGGATCTCAAGCTGATCTCCTGCCACCTCGGAAACGGAGCCTCCCTCGCCGCCATCAAGGACGGCAAGTGCTTCGACACCTCCATGGGCCTCACCCCGCTTGAGGGCCTCGTGATGGGCACCAGGTGCGGAGACATCGACCCCGCCGCCATCCCCTTCATCGCCGAGAAGGAGGGCATGAGCTTCAAGGAAGCCGACACCATGATGAACAAGAAGTCCGGTATCCTGGGCGTTTCCGGAGTCTCCTCCGACTTCAGAGACGTCGAGGCCGCAGCGAACGAGGGCAACGCCAGAGCCCAGCTCGCGCTCGACATGTTCGTGCACAGAGTAAAGCACTACATCGGAGCCTACGCGGCCGAGATGAACGGCGTCGACGCCATCATCTTCACCGCCGGCCTCGGAGAGAACGGCAAGACCACCAGGGCGGCGATCTGCAAGGACATGGATTACCTCGGCATCGAGCTCGATCCCGAGAGGAACGACGTCAGAGGCAAGGAGACCGTCATCAGCAGCGACGCCTCCAGGGTCAAGGTCCTCCTCATCCCGACCAACGAGGAGCTCATGATCGCCATGGATACCTACGATATAGTTACGAAATAGCTTGACAAGAGCTCATCCGGTAACTATACTGTAGAAGTTAATTTTCAAAGAAGGAGGTCTCGAAATGGCAGTTCCGAAGAGAAGAACATCCTCAGCTAAGACCAAGAGCAGAAAAGCGGCCAACATGAAGAAGACGCTTCCCGCGCTCTCCGTATGCCCGCAGTGCCATGAGCCCAAGCTCCCTCACAGAGTTTGCCCGAACTGCGGATACTATGACGGCAAGGACGTCGTAGAGGCGTAAGCTTATTTTAGATAAGTTCTTTAGCTAAAGGAAAAACTGAGAGCGGCCCGTGCGCAAGGGCCGCTCTCGTGCGTAAAAGGCGGCGCGGCGCGGAAGGCCCAGAGCCCGTCCTTCCGTTTCGATTATTGTTGAACACTCATGCGCGCCGTGATAGTATAATAGGGTATTTTTTCAAGAAGGGAGCTTATACCAATGGGTAGGCACGGAACGATCGCGGGCAGAAAGTCCGCTCAGGACTCCAAGAGAGCCGCATTATTCACTAAGTACGCAAGACTGGTAACTGTCGCCGCAAAGGCAGGCGGAGACCCCGACTACAACCCGGGACTCAGGACCGCTATCGATAAGGCCAAGGCCATCGGCATGCCCAACGACAACATCACCAGAGCCATAAAGAAGGGCACCGGCGAGCTCGCCGGCGAGAGCTACGAGGAAGGCGTATTCGAGGGTTACGGCGCCGGCGGCGTCGCCGTCGTGGTCGAAGTACTCACCGACAACAAGAACAGGACCTCCGCCAGCGTAAAGCACGCCTTCGACAAGTTCGGAGGAAACCTCGGAACTCCCGGCTGCGTATCCTATATGTTCGAGAAGAAGGGCGTCTTCATCTTCGACAAGGAGAGAGAGATCGACGAGGATGAGCTCATGGAAGCCATGCTCGAAGCCGGCGCCGACGACATGATCTCCGAGGATGACGTCTTCACCGTATACTGCGATCCCGCGGTGTTCAACGAGGTGAACGACGCTCTGAAGGCCGCGGGCTTTGAGCCCGACAGCGCCGACATAGAGAGAGTCCCCTCCGTCGAGGCGACTCCCACCGACGCTTCCCAGATCGGGATGCTCAGGAAGATGATCGAGGCCCTCGAGGACGACGACGACGTCCAGAAGGTCGAGACCAACTGCTCCATAGACCTCTACGAGGCCTAGACGCGGTATGCGCTAAGCTTTGAGCTCGGCGCCATCTATCAGAAAATACGAAAAGGCCGGGGCGCAAGTTCCGGCCTTTTAATTGTATCCCGGCTCTTTTTCTGATATGATATAGCCATCCTGGGGTGTGCGTTAAGATCATTATTCAACCTACATCACACAAAGCAGATGCCTTGTCCATTGCGAGACTTATGTCAGGCCTCATCTCTTCAGTGGAAGACAGAATCCGCAGGCGGGCGTCACACCTAATCATAGCGTTAGGTGTGAATAATCATCTGACGGCACTTTGGGATCATTTTTTTATGTGATTTTTTGAGGGTCATCATGTACGGCAAGAGCGACAAGATAGTCATCATAGACGGCAACAGCCTCGTCAACAGGGCGTATTTCGCCATTCAGAGGCCGATGATCACCAAGGACGGGTTCTACACCCAGGGGATCTACGGCTTCCTCAGCATGCTCAGCAAGATAATGACGGACCTCGAGCCCACCCACATGCTGGTCGCCTTCGACAGGAAGGCTCCCACCTTCAGGCACCTCGAGTACCCGGAGTACAAGGCGGGGCGCAAGGGCATGCCCGACGAGCTCGCCATGGAGATGCCTGTGCTCAAGGAGCTTTTGAAGGCTCTCGGCATAAGGACCTACGAGATAGACGGCTTCGAGGCCGACGATATACTGGGGACCACCGCGAAGCTCGCGGAGTCCGAGGACCTGCGCTGCTACATAGTGACCGGCGACAAGGACGCTCTCCAGCTCGCCTCCGACAAGACCTCGGTCATAATCACGAAGAAGGGCATCAGCGAGTTCAAGCTCTACGACGACGCGGCCATGACGGAGGAGTACGGCTTCTCCCAGGCCAGTTTCATAGACTTCAAGGCCCTCAAGGGCGACAGCTCCGACAACATTCCCGGAGTCCCGGGAGTGGGGGACAAGACCGCGCAGAAGCTGATACTGCAGTTCGGGAACGTAGAGGAGCTGATCGCGGGCGCGGACTCGATCGAGAACGCCAAGCTGCGCGACAAGATCAAGGCGAACGCCGACACCATACGCTTCTCCAAGAGGCTCGCGACCATAGTGACCGACGTGCCGCTCGACTACAGCCTCGAGGACACGAGGATAGCCCCGAAGGATTACCCCAAGCTCATAGAGCTCTACGGAAGGCTTGAGTTCAGGACCTATCTGTCGAAACTGCTCAAGGAAAAGGAGAAGGCAGAGGAGCAGCTCAGCCTGCTTCCGCCCGAGTGCACCGAGGCTCAGAAGCCCTCTGAGGCGTTTCCTGAGCCCGTGAGGATAACAGACCCGTCCGAGGCGGAAAAGGCGCTCAGAGAGGCGCTGGACGGCCTCAGAGAGGGCGATGAGCTGGTCTGCTCGATCACGGGAGACGACTCCCACCTCGGCGCGTCATCGATAGAGAGCTTCAGTTTCCTCAGGGACGGGAGGCTCTTCATACTGGACTGCGGCGCGGACGCCTGCCCGGGCGTGCTTCGCTCCGCCTTCGGCGGCAGAAAGATATCGCTCTCCGGCTGCGAGCTCGGGAGGCTCTACTACGCCTTCTTCACCAACGGCATAGACGCCGCGGGGCTTACGACCGGCTTCGACTGCTCGCTCGCCCAGTACGTGCTCTCCCCCGGGACCAAGGCCCCGATGCTCGCCGAGATGGTGCTCGAGAGCTTCAAGGCCGCTCCGCCAGAGGAGCAGCTGCTGTATTACGTCCCGAGGCTTGAGGAGCAGCAGAGAAAGGGCATAGAGGAGCTCGATCTCGGATACGTGCTCTACAACATAGAGCTGCCGCTCTGCAAGGTGCTCGCGTCCATGGAGGCTCTCGGAGTCGACGTGGACAGCGGGGAGCTCAAGGCCATAGGCCGCGTGCTCAAGGAGGGCTGCGCGGAGCTCGAGAAGACCATATACCTCCTCGCGGGAGAGGAGTTCAACATCAATTCGCCCAAGCAGCTCGGCCAGATACTCTTCGAGAAGCTCAAGCTTCCCGGAGCCAAGCCGACCAAGAGCGGCTACTCGACCAACGCCGAGGTCCTCGAGAAGCTTGAGGACGACTTCCCCATAGTGCACGCCGTCCTCGAGTACAGGACCCTGAGCAAGCTCGATTCGACCTATGTCGAGGGCCTGCTCCCGCTGATCGCCCCGGACGGGAAGGTCAGGGCGCACTTCCGCCAGAACGTCACGGCGACCGGCAGGCTCAGCTGCACCGATCCCAACCTCCAGAACATCCCCGTGAGGCAGGAGCTCGGAAGGCAGCTCAGGCGCGCCTTCACCGCGGGCAGCGGCGATTACATGCTCATCGGCGCCGACTACTCGCAGATCGAGCTCAGGGTGCTCGCGCACATGAGCGGGGACCCGACCCTCATCGACTGCTTCAGGAACGGCCTCGACATACACCGCGAGACCGCCTCAAAGGTCTTCGGAGTCCCGTTCGACGAGGTCACCCCGCAGATGCGCTCCAACGCCAAGGCGGTCAACTTCGGCGTGATCTACGGCATGAGCGGCTTCGGGCTCGCGAGCGAGCTGACGATCACCCGCAGGGAGGCCGAGAGGTACATAGCCGACTACTTCAAGCGCTTCCCCGGGGTCAAGAGCTTCATGAACGGCTGCGTCGACAGCTGCAGGGAGAAGGGCTACGCCAGGACCCTGTTCGGCAGGCTGCGCAGGATACCCGAGATCTCCAGCCGCATGTACATGCAGCGCCAGCTCGGCGAGAGGCTCGCGATGAACAGCCCGATCCAGGGCACCGCGGCCGACATAATCAAGCTCGCGATGATCGAGGCCTACAGGAGGCTCGAGAGCGAGTGCGAGGACTCGCACCTCATACTCCAGATCCACGACGAGCTCATCATCAGGGCGAGAAGGGACGAGGCCGACAAGGTCCGCGCGCTGCTGACCGAGTGCATGGAGAGCGCCGCCAGGCTCGCCGTCAGGCTCGAAGTCTCCCTCGAGGAAGGATACAGCTGGTATGAGCTCAAGTAGTGAAAAGCGGCCCGGGGCAGGCGCCAAGTCCATGCGCAGCGCCGTCAGCGCGGCGGGCGCGGGGCGCGTCCCCCTCATAGGCATCACCGGCGGCATAGGCTCCGGCAAGAGCACCGTCTCACGCATCCTGAGGGAACTCGGCTGCAGCGTATTCGACTGCGACGCCGAGAGCAGGAGGCTCCAGAAAAAGGGCTCTCCCGCCCTGGACAGGATACGCGGTGAGTTCGGCGATGAGGTCTTCTGCAGAGACGGGAGGCTCAACCGCAGGAGGCTCGCGAGGGCGGCCTTCGCCGATCCCGAGAGGACGGAGGCGCTCAACCGCATCATGCACGGCGCCATACTCGAGGGCATGAAGGCCTTCTACTCCAGGCACAGCGGGAAGGGCAGGCCCGTCTTCGCGGAGATACCGCTGCTCTTCGAGGTCTCGTGGCAGGAGCACGTGGACAGGATATGGCTAGTCACCGCGGATACTGAGCTGAGAGTCAGGAGGGCCGCGGCAAGAGGAGCCGCGGGCGAGGACGAGGTGCGCGCGAGGATAGCGCGCCAGCTGCCGGACAGCGTCAAGATACCCCTCGCGGATACCGTGCTGCTCAACGAGGGGACCGAGGAGGAGCTGCGTTCGCAGGTCGAGGCCGCTCTCAATAAAGAAGAACGCGAAAGGGTGCTTTAACGGGGCATCCTTTTATGATATAATTTATCGGTTAATGGACTCAAAGTCTCACCGGAGACGGCAGCACCGGAGAATGATATATGGCACAGAGCAAGACTACTAATTCAAAGACTAAGAGCGGGAGCAGGGACAGCGCCAAAAAGGCGCCGGCCAAGTCCTCGCGCGCTTCAAAGACCAAGGAGGAGAAGGCCAGGGAAAAGGCCGAGGAGCAGCTGCTCGCGGCCCAGCTCCAGGAGAACCTCCGCAGGAAAAAGCAGATCAAGGACAACATCGCCGCCGTGGCGTTCATCTCGGTCGGCGTGTTCTTCATAGTATCGCTTTATACCAACAGCACAGGCAGCGTCGGAGCTGCCCTGCAGGGAGTGCTCAACGGGCTCTTCGGCAGGGCGGTCAGCCTCGTCATCGGGGTGTTTCTGGCGCTCTTCGGCATACTGATCTTCGCGAGAAAGACCGCGTTCCTGACCCTGAGGACCTGGCTGAGCATAGCCGCGCTGTTCATAAGCGCGGCCTGCCTCTCCGCGTCCAGAGAGGCCGACGCGCTGCTCGCAATGACGGACGTGAGGTTCCGGGAGTTCTACGCCACGGGCGTGGATTCCGGCGGACTCGTCGGAAACTCGCTCTGCCTGCTGCTGCTCAGAGCCGTGGGCAAGACCGGGCTTTATCTGATCTGCGCGGTGCTCATCCTCGTCTCCGTGATGTTCATACTCAACACGCCGATCTCGGCGTTCTTCGACGACATACTGCTCAAGGCCGAGGCCAGGCGCAGGGCCCGCGAGGAGAAGGCCGCGGCCGAGGCCGAGGGACGCCAGCTCACTATCGACGTTCCCAAGAACGTGCCCATAGTGCCCGAGGTCATAGCTCCGGACGACGATCCGGTCTTCGCGAGCTCTCTCAGCGAGCTCGAGCCCGTGGGCGAGCAGAAGGCTCCCGAAGAGGAGCTCCCCGTGTTCAAGCTGCCCAAGGACGAGCCGGTAAAGCCGTCCCGCGGTGAAGCCCGCGAGCAGACCCGCGAGGCTGCGGCTTCCGGCATGCTGAGCGACGAGGGCGACCCCATGCCTCCCTTCGATCTCTTCGACAGCGACGGCGACGGCATCACCGACAACCAGAAGAACATACTCATGATGGTCAGGAGCGACAGCCTCTTCGACGACAAGCCCAAGCCCAGAAGCAACTTCGGCCTCAACGGAGACAGCCTCATCCATACGGAGAGGCCTTCGATTGCCGCTCCCGAAAAGACCGGTCCCGAGCCCGGAAGCTTCGAGGACATCTTCGGGGTCTCTGAGCCCGTTGGGAAGGGCGCTTCCGCGAAGAGCGGTCCCGGCAAGGGCCTCGTGGACGAGGGCGCAAGTCCGGCCGCGCAGGCTGAGGCCGCTGACCAGGCGGCAGCCGGCACCTCCGGCTCCGCGAAGGCCGCTTCAGCTTCCGCGTCCGGCACCTCAGATACGCCCGCCAGGAAGGCCTCCGAGCCCTCATACAAGTTCCCGCCGATCACCCTGCTCGGGAAGAACAGCTCCGTCGTCGGCGGAGCCAACGGCAATCTCTGGGATCAGGCCGAGCTGCTCGAGAGCACTCTCGCCAGCTTCGGCGTGAGCGCCAAGGTGATTGACGTGGTCAGGGGCCCCGCGGTCACCCGCTTCGAGGTCCAGCCCGCCACGGGCGTCAAGGTCCAGCGCATAGTCGCGCTGCAGGACGACCTCGCGCTCAACCTCAGGGCGAAGAGCCTCAGGATAGAGGCCCCGATACCCGGCAAGGCCGCCGTGGGCGTCGAGATCTCCAACGAGAAGATCAACACGGTCTACCTGCGCGAGATACTCGAGGCCAAGGAGTTCAAGACCGCCAAGTCGAAGATCTCCGTCGGACTCGGCCGCAGCGTCGCGGGCGAGCCCGTGGTCGCCAACCTCAAGGACATGCCGCACCTTCTGATCGCCGGCGCGACCGGCTCCGGCAAGTCCGTCTGCATCAACAGCATACTCATAAGCCTCCTTTACAAGGCTACGCCGAAGGAGGTCAACATGATACTCATAGACCCGAAGGTCGTCGAGCTCTCCGTCTACAACGGGATCCCGCACCTCATCGGGAACGTCGTGACCGACCCCGCCAAGGCCTCCCAGGTGCTCAACTGGGCCGTCGCCGAGATGGACAAGCGCTACGACAAGTTCGCCTCCGAGAGCGTCAGAGACCTGCAGTCCTACAACGAGACAGTCAGGATGAACGGCGAGGAGGAGAAGGTGATGCCGCAGATGATCATAGTCATCGACGAGCTCGCCGACCTCATGATGACCGCCAAGAAGCAGGTAGAGACCTCGATTGCGAGGATAGCCCAGAAGGCGAGGGCAGCCGGGATGTACCTGATCATCGCTACCCAGAGGCCGTCTACTGACATCATCACCGGAGTCATCAAGGCGAACATCCCCTCGAGGATAGCCTTCGCGGTGGCGAACCACGTCGACTCCGGCACCATACTCGACATGTCCGGCGCGGAGAAGCTGCTCGGAAAGGGCGACATGCTCTACTATCCCCAGGGCGTCAGCAAGCCCCTGAGGGTGCAGGGCTGCTACGTCTCCGACGAGGAGGTCAAGAGCGTCATCGAGTACGTCAAGGGCTCAGGCAAGCCGAGCGAGAGCACGGGCTACGAGGCTGAGATCAGCAGCGTTCTGGCGTCGACCGGCCAGCCGGCCGCGGAGAACGCCGGAGGCGACGGGGACGAGTTGCTCGAGGAAGCCATAGAGGCAGTGATCAAGGCCAGGCAGGCCTCGGTCTCCAGCCTCCAGAGGCGCTTCAGGATAGGCTACAACCGCTCCGCGAGGCTCATCGACCTGATGGAGGAGATGGGAGTCGTCGGCCCTGCAGACGGAGCGCGCCCGCGCAAGGTGCTCTGGGACCAGGCTATGCTGGAGAATTACATCAACGGACCCGACGACGAGGTCCCGGAGGAGATCTGATGAAGGTATTTATAAGGACGCTCGGCTGCGAGAAGAACACCGTCGACTCCGAGTATGCCGCCGGCATACTCAGGGCGGACGGCTTCGAGCTCTGCCAGGACCCTGACGAGGCTGACGTCATAATGGTAAACACCTGCGCGTTCATCAACGACGCGAAGGCCGAATCGATAAACACGGTGCTCGAGTACGCCGCGGACAAGAAGCCCGGGCAGAAGCTCATCATGAGCGGCTGCCTCGCGCAGAGATATTCCTCCGAGCTCAGGAAGGAGATGCCCGAGGTCGACGGCTTCGTGGGAGTCAACGACTACGCTAAGCTCCCCGCTCTGCTCAGAGCCGGCTCCTTCGAGCCCGCGGTCAGCGAGGCCGGGAAGGTATACGACGAGGAGGGCACCAGGCTCCACGAATCGGCGGAGAGCCCCTGGACCGCCTCGCTCAAGATCGCCGAGGGCTGCAACAACATCTGCACCTTCTGCGCGATCCCGTTCATAAGGGGGCGCTACAGGAGCAGGAAGCCCGAAGCCGTGCTGGAGGAGGCGAGGCAGCTCGCCGCGTCCGGCGTAAAGGAGATCGTTGTCATCGCCCAGGACGTGACGGGATACGGACAGGACCTTCAGGCCGACTGGAAGGGTATGCTCCCCGAACTGATCCGGAATATCTGCCGCATAGACGGCATCGAGTGGGTCCGCCTCATGTACTGCTACGAGGACGAGATCACGCAGGAGCTCATCGACGTCATAAAAGAGGAGCCCAAGGTATGCAAGTACCTCGACATCCCCATACAGCACGTCAACTCCAGGATACTCAAGGCCATGAACCGCCGCTCCACGACGGGATCAATAAAGGCTACCATAAGTAATTTACGTAAACAGATCCCCGGCATAGTGATCCGCACCACTCTGATCTCCGGCTTCCCCGGCGAGACGAGGGAGGAGTTCGAGGAGCTGATGGACTTCGTCCGCGAGACCCGCTTTGACAGGCTCGGAGTGTTCGCCTACAGCAAGGAGGACGGCACCGCGGCCGCGAAGATGCCCGGACAGGTCAGAAAGGACGTCAAGGAGCGCCGCAGGGACCGCATCATGCGGCTCCAGCAGGGCATATCCCTTGAGAACAACGAAAGATACATAAGCCGCGTGCTCAGAGTCCTCACCGAGGAGATGACCGAGCCCGGCTGCTATCTCGGCAGGAGCGCCATGGACGCCCCCGAGATCGATAACGGAGTCATCTTCACATCTGAAAGAGAGCTCGCTCCCGGAGAATTCACCGACGTTCTGATCGACGACGCCTTCGACTACGACCTCTCTGGAAAGGCGGTACTATGAACCTTCCCAACAAGCTGACGATGCTCAGAGTCATCGCCGTCCCCGTGTTCATCGTCCTCTATCTCAGAGGCATGAACATCGCGGCCTTCGCCGTGTTCATACTGGCTTCCCTCACCGACATGCTCGACGGGAAGATCGCGAGAAAGTACAACCTGATCACCGATTTCGGCAAGATCATGGATCCTCTCGCGGACAAGGTGCTGGTCTATTCGGCCTTCTGCCTCTTCATCGAGAAGGGCGTGATGCCCGCCTGGATGCTTGTCGTGATACTCGCGAGGGAGTTCATAGTCTCCGGAGTCAGGACCGTCGCCGCGGCAGGCGGCAAGGTCATAGCCGCCGCGATGAGCGGAAAGATAAAGACAGTGCTGCAGATGATCGCCGTGCCGCTGCTCATACTCGACACCCCGGGCGTCATACACACCCTTGCGAGGATCTTCCTCTGGGCATCGCTCGTGATGACGGCGGTATCCGGAGCGGAGTACGTCTACGGCAACAGGCAGCTTTTCGCCGACAGGTGACGAAGCGCGCGAGCTTTCTGAAAGGCATATAAGCATGAAGTGCACCATACTGACCGTCGGGACCGAGATACTCTTCGGCTCCATCACCAACACCAACGCGGTCTATCTCTCGAGGCAGCTCAACGCCCTCGGGATAGACGTCATGTACCACATGACCTGCGGCGACAATCCGGGCAGGCTCAAGGAGCTCCTGGCCTACGCCTACGAGGACTGCGACATGGTCATCACCACCGGAGGCCTCGGGCCGACCGAGGACGACCTTACCAAGGAGAACATCGCCGAGTTCTTCGGCGAGAGGAACGTGCTCTGGGAGGACCAGCTGGAGGTGCTGAGGAAGCACTTCCCCGGCGACATGCCGAAGAACAACCTCAAGCAGGCTTATTTCCCAGAGAACAACTGCACCATACTGAAGAACCCCAACGGCACCGCGCCCGGCTTCATGATAGAGAAGAACGGCAGGATCATAGCCTCGCTCCCCGGACCCCCGAAGGAGATGCAGCCCATGTTCGAGAACGAGCTCAGGCCGCTGCTCCTCGCGAGGCAGGATTCCGTGCTCAGATACAAAAACATCAGGACCTTCGGAATAGGCGAGTCACAGCTCGAGATGGAGCTCCTGGACATCATCGACGCACAGACCGACCCGACGCTCGCGACCTACGCCTCGTCCTTCGAGACGACTCTAAGGATAGCCTCAAAGCGCAGGACCGCAGAGGAGGCCGACGCCGCGATAGAGGAGACCCTCGCGAAGGTCCGCGAGAGGATAGGGCAGTACATCTACAGCGAGGACGGCGAAGATCTCGGCTGCGTCGTGCTCGATATGATGAGAGAGAGGGGGCTGCGCCTCTCCGCTGCCGAGAGCTGCACCGGCGGCGCCTTCGGCAAGTCCGTGACCGACATCCCCGGAAGCTCCGACGTCTTCGACAGGTCTCTCGTGACCTACTCGTGGGACGCCAAGATGCAGGAGCTGGGCGTCAAGAGAGAGACTCTCGAGCGCTTCGGCGCTGAGAGCGACGAGGTCGCCATGGAGATGGCCGACGGCCTCTACAGGGCGAGCGGCAGCGACGTCTGCGTCAGCGTGACCGGCTTCGCCGGCCCCGGAGGCGGCACAGAGGACAAGCCCGTCGGGACCTTCTTCGTTGGACTGCGCTATCAGGGGATCACGAGGAGCTTCCGCTTCATGACCAAGCGCGCGAACCGCGCGAGGGTGCGCGAGTACGCCGCCGTCGAGATGATGAGGACGGTCTATAAGGCTCTCACGGGAAGGCTCTAGATCCCGTTGATTTACATTATCTGTAAATATTGCGTTGACTCCGCTGGCAATATATGGTATTTATATATCGCATGCAGACCCTTGACCGGCGGGGCAAAACGGTATATCATAGACGCGAACATATGTTTCTTTTGATCGGAGGACTACTATGCCCACAGTGAACAAAAACGCGGACCCCAAGAGCGAGAAGGAAAAGGCCCTCGAAGCGGCTCTTCTTCAGATAGACAAGAAATTCGGAAAGGGCTCGGTCATGACCCTCGGAGACGACAACGCCCGCCTCGACGTCGAGGCGATATCGACCGGCTCCATCAGCCTCGACCTCGCCTGCGGCATCGGAGGGCTTCCGAAGGGCAGGATCATAGAGATATACGGACCCGAGTCCTCCGGAAAGACCACCCTGGCCCTGCACGTGGTGGCCGAGGCCCAGAAGCAGGGCGGCAAGTGCGCCTTCATCGACGCCGAGCACGCCCTCGACCCCGTCTACGCGAAGAACCTCGGAGTCAAGGTCGACGAGCTGCTAGTCGCCCAGCCCGACACCGGAGAGGACGCCCTCGAGATATGCGAGATGCTCGTGCGCAGCGCAGCGATCTCCGTAGTCGTCATCGACTCCGTCGCCGCCCTCGTCCCCAAGTCGGAGATCGAGGGAGACATGGGAGACTCCCACGTCGGACTCCAGGCCAGGCTCATGTCCCAGGCCCTGAGGAAGATCACCGGCGTCGCCAACAAGACCGGCACCATGATCATCTTCATCAACCAGCTGAGAGAGAAGATCGGCATCATGTTCGGCAACCCCGAGACCACGACCGGCGGCCGCGCGCTCAAGTTCTACGCCTCCGTCAGGCTCGACGTCAGAAGGGTCGAGTCCATCAAGCAGGGAGACAGCGTCATCGGCAACAGGACCAAGGTCAAGGTCGCCAAGAACAAGGTCGCTCCCCCGTTCAAGGTCGTCGAGTTCGACATCATGTACGGCAAGGGCATCTCCAAGGCCGGCGACATCCTCGACTGCGCCGTCGACGCGGGCATCATAGAGAAGTCCGGCTCCTGGTTCTCCTACGGCGGAGAGCGCATCGGGCAGGGCAGGGAGAACGTCAAGAGCTACCTCGAGGAGAGACCCGAGCTCATGGACCGCCTCGAAAAGCAGATCAAGGACAAGTTCATCCCCAGGCACGACGCCGAGGCCGAAGCGGAGGCCGAGGACGACATACTGACTGACGAGGACGGAGTCATAATCGAGCCCTGAAAAAGCTTGAAATATACGCAATCTTTTGATTGACACACGGCGCCGGGCTGTGCTATATTATCTGCGTTGCCGCTCTGAGTGGGTGTTTTTAAGTGCGCAAACGCCGCCCCCGAAGGCGAGACCGGATAGAGGAGGTAAAATAATATCATGTATGCAATAGTACAGACCGGCGGAAAGCAATACAAAGTCTCCGAGGGAGACATCATCTGCGTCGAGAAGATCGACGCTGAAGTGGGCAGCACCGTAGCCCTCGACAAGGTCCTCATGGTTGGATCCGACAGCCTCAAGGTCGGCAGCCCCTACGTAGAGGGCGCCTGCGTTCAGGCTGAGGTCCTCGAGCAGGGCAAGGGCAAGAAGGTAGTCGTCTACAAGTACAGGGCCAAGAAGGATTCCCAGTCCAAGCAGGGACACCGTCAGCCCTTCACTAAGCTCTGCGTCAAGGGCATCGCTCTCGACGGAGCCGCTCCCGCAGAGGAGAAGAAGGAAGCCGGCAAGCCCAGCCTCAAGAGCATGAAGAAGGCTGAGCTCATCGAATACGCCGAGAAGAACGGCATCGAGCTCGATCCCAAGAGCACCAATGCCGAGATGATCGCAGCCATCGAAGCTGCTACCAAGTAAGACCGGAGGTGAAGGCAAATGGCAAGTAAGAAAGGTGTAGGAAGCTCCAAAAACGGACGCGAGAGCGAATCCAAGAGACTCGGAGTCAAGAGAGCGGACGGTCAGTTCGTACATGCCGGTACCATCCTGGTCCGCCAGAGAGGCACCGCTATCCACCCGGGCAACAACGTGGGGATCGGCGGAGACGACACTCTCTTCGCAATGCAGGACGGAATCGTCAAGTTCGAAAGAAAGGACAAGACCCGCAAGCAGGTCAGCGTCTACTCACAGGAAGCTTAAGTTTTCAGCGATCCCCCTATGCCGGGCATAGGGGGGTCTTTTTAATTCGATTGCAGGTGATCACATGTTCGTAGACAAGGCTCAGATCATCATAAGGTCCGGCAAGGGCGGAAACGGCGCGGTCTCCTTCAGGAGAGAGCCCTTCGTCCCGCAGGGCGGGCCCGACGGAGGAAACGGCGGCAGGGGAGGCAGCGTCATAATCGCTGCCGACAGGAACCTGCGCACCCTCATGGACTTCAGGTACAAGAGAAAGTACGAGGCCCAGAACGGCGAGGACGGCCGCGGCAAGCAGCAGTACGGCAAGGACGGGGAGGATCTGATCATCAAGGTCCCCGTCGGCACCACCATAAAGGACGTCAAGACCGGCGAGATCATCGCCGACCTCGTCGAGGACCGCGAGAGCATAGTCGCCGCGAGAGGCGGCCGCGGGGGCAGGGGCAACGTCTTCTACAAGAACTCCGTGCGTCAGGCCCCGAACTTTGCCGAAGCCGGCGGCGCCTCCAGAGAGAGGACCGTCGAGCTCGAGCTCAAGCTCATAGCGGACGTCGGCCTCATAGGATATCCCAACGTGGGCAAGTCCACGTTCCTTTCCGTGTCCACGAGCGCCAATCCCAAGATCGCAAACTATCACTTCACGACACTCACGCCCAATCTCGGCGTGGTCTACATCTTCGACAGCTCCTTCGTGCTCGCGGACATCCCCGGGCTCATCGAGGGCGCTTCCGAGGGCCTGGGCCTCGGCCTCGACTTCCTCAAGCACGTGGAGAGGACCAAGGTCCTGATCCACGTGGTCGACGTGTCCGGAAGCGAGGGCAGGGATCCGGCCGAGGACTTCGTCAAGATCAACGCCGAGCTCAAGAGCTACAGCCCCGCAGTCGCGTCCAAGCCGCAGATCGTGGTCGCCAACAAGACCGACATGGCCAGCGACGAGCAGATAGAGTCCTTCAGGAAGTTCATCGAGGAGCTCGGCTACGAGTTCCACACCGTCTGCGCTCCCATACACGAGGGCGTCAGCGAGGTGCTCGAAGCCGCCTACAGGGCTCTCCAGGAGCTTAAGGAGACCGAGGAGCCCGCGGCTCCGGTCTACTCCCCGGACATGGGCGAGGAGGATCCCGACTACAGGGAAGTCAACGTCGAGTACGACGGCGAGTCCTTCATCGTGACCGGCAAGCAGCTCAGGAAGATCTTCGACTCCACCAACTTCAACGACATGGGCTCGCTGAGGTACCTCTACAAGTACATCGAGTCCAAGGGCGCCATCGACAGGATGATAGAGATGGGACTCGAGGAGGGCGACACCATCAAGGTGTTCGACTACGAGTTCGAGTACATCGAGGAGTGGTGATCCCGGCATGAGCAGCGTGCAGAGCAGGCTGGACCTCGTGCTCCCGAGAGTCGAGAAGCCGGCCAGATACATAGGCGGAGAGCCTTACAGCGTCATAAGAGAGCCCGGGGACGATATCCTCAGGTTCTGCTTCTGCTTCTCCGACACCTACGAGATCGGCATGTCCTACATGGGTATGCAGATACTCTACAACATACTTAACCATACCGACCATACATACTGCGAGAGGGCCTTCACGCCCGCTGAGGACATGATAGCCGAGATGGAGAAGGAGGGCATACCCCTCTTCACCATTGAGACCAAGACCCCGCTCTCGGAGATGGACATGATAGGCTTCACCCTGCAGTACGAGCTGGGCTATTCCAACATACTGCTCATGCTGAAGCTCGCGGGCACACCCCAGAACGCGAA
>JAEEGF011091198.1_pt1 | contig 27427 bp, 22 predicted proteins | sample 9134171 | NCBI WGS metagenome assembly JAEEGF01 (sample SAMN16246542, study PRJNA631951) | gut metagenome | biome: gut microbiome; feature: rumen; material: AP-attached | host: Bos | place: Iran: Karaj | collected 2018-10 | reverse complement strand
ACCATCTCGTCGTTGAACGAGGCAGCCATGCCAATCGGTTCAGGATAAACAGTCACGTTGCCCATGTTGGCAATGCCATGAAGGGCTTCGCTCCACCAGTTGAACTTCTTGATGCCCAGTCGGGGAATAGCATCCGACACGTCGAGCATCAAGGTGGCCTTCTCCTCAATGGTCAAGCGGCCAAGAAGGTCTTCCGCACGTTCGCGCGGCGACAAATCGGGGTTCTGATACGGCAGCATCTCTTGTGCTGGAGCAGCAGAAGAGAGCATCAGCAGAATTGCAATGTTCGTCAATATCTTTTTCATATTTACATGATTTGGGTAATGTAGTCAAAACTGCGGCAAAGATAAGCCATTTCGGGCAAACGCACAAATAGTTATGTAACAAATCAGCACGGCTTTTGTCTCATGTCCTGATATCCACCTTGATTCGAAGACTCGTCGTAAGATTCTTTCTATATTTTAAGACGCGTCGTGAGATTCTTTCTATAATTTTAAAAGGTGGCAGCTGACCAATTTAGTGAAGTTCTTCGAATCGTAACAAGAAGAGGGTGTGCCAAGAACTGACACACCCTCAAAACATTCATTTAAGAAGGCATAACGGGTAAGATGCCGGAACAGCTTCTTAGCAGAAAGGATTCTCGGTGGGATAGAAGTTGCCCTTCGGGAAGTTGTAGTCAATCTCGTCAACGGGGATGCCCATGTACTTGAGAACCTCCCAGAAGTACTTGCCCTGATGGCCGAACATGACGGCGCAGTGGTGAGGATAGTGCTTCTCGATGAGGACGTGACGATAGAAGCGGCTCATGTTCTTGATGCCGAAGGTGCCGATCGAACCGAACGAACGGGTAGCTACAGGGAGGATCTCACCCTGTGCAACGTAGGCACGGAGACGAGTGTCGGCGGTGGACTGCAGACGATAAACCGTAGCCAGACCTGGCTTCAGATCGCCTTCGAGCGTACCGTTGGTAACCTCAACAGGCAGGGCGCGGGCCATAATGCGCTGGAAGCACATCTGGCAGTTGCAAACCTTGTTCGAAGCGGTGTTGCCGCAGTGGAAGCCCATGAAGATTTCCTTGTCGGTATAGGTGTCGCAGAGGAACTTCTTGCCCTTGATGCTCTCCTCGTACATGTCGTTCGGTACGGTGTTGTTGATGTCGAGCAGGGTAACGGCATCCTGGGTGATGCAGGTTCCGATGAACTCCGACAGAGCGCCGTAGATGTCCACCTCGCAGGCAACGGGGATGCCGCGCGAAGTCAGACGGCTGTTCACGTAGCAAGGAACGAAGCCGAACATGGTCTGGAAAGCGGGCCAGCACTTGTTGGCCATGGCAACGAACTGACGCGAACCCTTGTGAGCCTCAATCCAGTCGGTCAGGGTGAGTTCGTATTGAGCGAGCTTAGGCAGCACATGAGGAATCTTGTTGCCGGTGCCGAGCTCTGCAGCCATATCCTTCACAACGTCGTCGATGCGAGGATCGCCAGCATGCTTCTGGAAAGCCTCGAGCAGGTCGAGCTCAGAGTTCTCCTCGATCTCAACGTCGAGATCATAGAGTGCACGGATAGGAGCGTTGCAAGCCAGGAAGTTGTTGGGACGTGGACCAAAGCTGATGATCTTGAGGTTCTGCAGACCCACGATAGCGCGAGCGATAGGCAGGAACTCATGAATCAGTTCGGCGCAGTGGGCAGCGTCACCCACGGGCTCCTCGGGAATGTAGGCGCGGGTCTTGCGGAGATCCAAAGCCTGGCTGGCATTCAGCATGCCGCAATAGGCATCACCACGTCCGTCAATCAGGTCGTCCTGTGTCTCCTCAGCAGCAGCGCAGAACATCGTCGGGCCCTGGAACCAGTCAGCAATCATGGTCTCGGAGATTTCGGGACCGAAGTTGCCGAGATATACACAGAGGGCGTTGCAGCCAGCCTTCTTCACATCCTCAAGGGCTTGCTGGGCGTGAATCTCGCTTTCAACTATACAGATAGGACACTCGTAGATGTCGGCATTGCCAAACTTCTCTACATACTTGGCGATAACAGCCTTGCGGCGATTAACGGCCAATGACTCGGGGAAACAGTCGCGACTAACAGCGACGATTCCGACTTTGATTACAGGTACATTTTTCATATTACAATAGAAGTGTATAAGGTAATTGTTTATGTTGTCTTTCAGGTGGCAAAGATACGAATAAATTTTGACAAACAAACATTTTTTGCTGAAAATTTTTCGAATAAGGCGCTTTTTAGCATTTTTTTATTATACCCATGGATTTCACATTCCTTTTTTTTCCATTATCGCATCCAAAAGGTCGGGCAGAATTTCCTGATGTCCCTAAAAAAGGGGCCTTTAATTGATACATAAAAAGGAAGAAACAGCCGCAAAGTAACCTAATTCATGTTAAAAATTTGATGTGTTATTGTAATTTTGTGGATGAAAAATGGCGCATTTTTGCATTTTTTTGCAACTTGGAAATAAGAATCGCCGTTTTTTAGGGTAATTTTCTTGGAGATTATGCCGAAAGTGATTATATTTGCCCCGCAATAATAGACCTTTTTAATATGAATAAATCCTACACCTCCTATCTGCGCGATACGTTCAGCCAGCACTGGCAGCTCACCGCGCTCACTGACTATCCGGGCATCCAGCTCAAGTACAGTGAGGTTGCCCAACAGGTTGCATCCCTCCACATCCTGTTCCGCGACCTTGACATCAAACCAGGCGATAAGATTGCCCTATGCGGCAAGAACAGCAGCTATTGGGCCGTTTGCTTCTTTGCCATCACTACCTATGGTGCCATTGCCGTGCCCCTCCTGCACGAATTCACTCCCGACAACATCCAGAAGATTACCACCCACTCCGACAGCCGCCTGCTCTTTGTTTCCGACAAGATTTACAAGGAGCTGCAGCCCGAACAGATGTCCACCATCCAGGCCATCATCACCATCGACGATCTGAAGGTGGTCTATGGCAAGGTGGTCAACGTGGATATTCTTACGCAGGAATGGCAGGAGCACTGCAAGGAAATCTATACCGACGCATTTACGTGTGAGGCCTTCTGCAGCCAGTTCTACGAATACGAGGCCGATGATATGCTGATACTCAACTACACGAGTGGCACTACCTCCAACCCCAAGGGTGTGATGATACCGACACGCGCCGTTGCCTCCAACATCGAGTTCGCCTTCGAAGTCATCCCGATGGTCAACCCCGGCGACAACATCGTTTCGGTTCTTCCTATGGCTCATGCCTATGGTATGGCCTTCGAGTTCATCTTCATGTTCTCCTGCGGTGCCAACATCCATTACCTGACCAAGCCGCTCTATCCCAACTACATCCTGGCTTCGTTCAAGGAACTGCGCCCCAAACTCATTATCCTGGTTCCACTTATCCTCGAAAAGATTGTGCGCAAGGGCGTATTTCCACAACTTGAAAAGTTCTCCATCAAGACCATGCGTTCCCTGCCATTGCTGCGTAGCATGGTCAACAACAAGCTTCGCGAGAAGCTCATCGAGGCGCTCGGCGGCAACTTCTACGAAGTCATTGCGGGTGGCGCTGCCCTGAGCCGCGACGTCGAGGAATTCCTGCGCGGCATCAAGTTCCCGTTCACCGTAGGCTACGGCATGACCGAATGTGCTCCCATCATCGGCTATGCCGACTGGAAGGTAGCTCGTACCGGTTCGTGCGGCAAGGCTGTTCAACGCATGGAAGTCAAAATCGACAGCGAAGACCCAGAAAAAGTGCCGGGCGAAATCCTCACCCGCGGCGAGAATGTCATGCTGGGCTACTACAAGAAAGAAGAGGAGACTCGCGCCGTAATCGATGCCGACGGATGGCTCCATACGGGAGATATGGGTGTGATTGACCGCGACGGCTTCATCTACATCAAGGGCCGCTGCAAGACCATGTTCCTGGGCCCCAGCGGACAAAACATCTACCCGGAGGACATCGAGTCGCTGATGAACGCCAACCCCTACATCGCCGAAGCTATTGTCGTGCAGCGCGAGGGCAAGCTCGTGGGCCTCATCTACCCCGACTTCCAGAACCGTTCGATCAGCGCCGTCAAGAATGACCCCGCCGCCATCGAGAAGATCATCGACAAGCAGCGCGCCAGCATCAACAAGAACCTGCCGCAATACGAGCAGGTGGCACGCTTCGAAATCGTCGAAAAGGAATTCGAAAAGACTCCCAAGAAGAGCATCAAGCGATTCCTGTATAAGTAGGGTCCTGAGGGGTTCGGGATTCCGAGATAACGGTATTCCGGCATACCGATATTTCGTGATTTCGTGATTTCGGGACTCCGAAATTTCGGCAAGCCGAACCCATAATAGCCCTCCCCTACAAGAACGCCTGCGCCGCCTGATTGGCCTCTCGGATGGTGTTAACCGAGTACCGGAACTGCTCCATCTCGTCATCGGTGAGGTGCAGGTCGATTATTTCGCGCACACCTTCGCCACCGATGATGGCAGGCACACTGGTGAAGACATTGCTGAAGCCATAGTGCCCCTCGAGGTATGTGCAGACGGGAATGACGCGACATTCGTCGTAAAGGATTGCACGAGCTATTGCGATGGCCGACGAGGCTATGCCATAGTTCGTGAATCCTTTCTTGTTGACCACCTTGGGCCCGGCCACCTGCACCTTCTTGAGGATACTTTCGTAGGTATGGTCGGCAAAGCGGTCGGGGTTGTCGGTCTTGATGGTGTCCATCGACTTGCCTCCCACACTGGCAATGCTCCAGGGGATGAACTCCGTGGGGCCATGCTCTCCAATCACGTAGGCATTGATGCTGTGCGGATCGACATTGATGATTTCGCCCAGGATGCACTTGAGGCGTGCGGTGTCGAGCGACGTTCCTGTTCCGATGACGCGGTTGCTGGGCAATCCCGACAGGCGCCAGATGAGCTGGGTGATGGTGTCGAGCGGATTGGTGATGGTGATGATGTAGCCGTTGAAGCCCGAACGCATGAGGTTCTCGACGGCAGGACGCACCATCTGGCAGGCCACCTCGAGGATGGAACTGCGGATGACGTTGCCTTCGGCATCGCGCTTGAGCAGGTTCTGGGGTGTGCCGAGGCAGATGATGGCAATATTGGCATCGCCGCATTCCTTGTATTCGCCTGCGCGCACCTTCATGTTCCGTCCCATGTATTCGATGCTGTGACGCAGGTCCATCGCTTCGCCAACGGCTTTGGTCATATTGACATCCACGAGGACAAGGTCGTCGCAGATTCCCTGGTTGATAAGTCCGTAGCATACGGCCGATCCTACGGCGCCAATGCCGATGACGGCAATTTTGTGTCTGTGATTGAGTGACATCTGATCAGTTGGTATTATTTGATTTATACGAAGAATCTATTCGCAGGAAATAAATGGTTTCTCGGTGCAAAAATAACAAAAATTTCTGATATAAACAAGCGCCGGCCCACAAGATTCAACAAGATGGGATGTTTTTAGGTCTAAAAGCCAGAATCGCATGTCAATTTGCTACTAATACGTCATGGATACCCTTTCTCCTTTTTCCAAACCGCTCTACGTGATGGCCAAGCCGGCAGGTGCACGCTGCAACCTCCGATGCAGCTATTGCTACTACCTTGAGAAGACAAGGCTCTATCCCGAAACGGCACCACACACGATGAGCGACGAGCTGCTGGAACTGTTCACAAGGCAGTACATCGAAGCACAGACACAACCCGAAATCGTCTTCACATGGCATGGCGGCGAACCCCTGCTGCGTCCCATCGGCTTCTATCGCAAGGCCCTTGCCTATCAGCGCGCCTTTGCCCGTGGTCGAAGCATATCCAACTGCATCCAGACCAATGGCACGCTGCTCGACGACGAATGGTGCCGGTTCTTCCACGACAACGGCTGGCTGGTGGGCATCTCGATCGATGGGCCGCAGGAGTACCACGATTCCTATCGCCGAACAGCCGACAACCGCCCTACGCACAGCCAGGTGATGCGAGGCATCGAACTGCTCCAGAAGCATCAGGTCGAGTGGAATGCGATGGCTGTGGTACATGCCGTCAACGCCGACCATCCGCGCGAATTCTATCAGTTCTTTTGCGAAACAGGCTGCCAATACCTCCAGTTTGCCCCCATCGTCGAGCGGCACGCTGCTCATGCCGACGGACGTCGGCTCGCTTCGTTGACCGATCGGGAAGCGCCCCTGACGGCCTTGTCTGTACGTCCCGACCAGTGGGGCGACTTCCTCATCTCCCTCTTCGACCAATGGGTGCGACGCGATGTGGGGCGTGTCTTTGTCGAACTCTTCGACTGCACGCTTGCCAACTGGTGCGGCGTAGCTCCCGGCATCTGCATCTTCGCTCGCGACTGCGGACATGCCGGCGTGATGGAATACAACGGGGATGTCTATTCGTGCGATCATTTTGTCTTTCCCGAATACAAGCTCGGCAATATCCGCAGCCAGACGCTCACCGAAATGCTCTATGGGCCGAAGCAGCAGCAGTTCAGCGACCTGAAGCACCAATCGCTGCCCCAGCAATGCCTGGCGTGTCGCTACGAGTTTGCCTGTCACGGCGAGTGCCCCAAGAATCGCTTTGTCCCCGACCGCTACGGCAATCCGGGGCTCAATTACCTCTGCGAAGGCTATCATCGCTTCTTCGAGCATGTGGCCCCCTATATGGACTTCATGCGCAACGAAATCATTCACCAGCGACCACCTACCAACGTCATGCGGATGGCAGACGAAATAGCCCGCACAACAAAAGCCCGCAAATCGCAATGATCTGCGGGCTTTGTCTTATCCTTTCAGAGGACTGACGGGGAAGGGAAATCAGAACTTGTATTCCACGAAAGCCTCGATGGCCTCATAGCTGGCCAGGCCAAGGGCATCATACCGGTTGGCGGTACTGCGGTTGCGGTCTTCGGCGCGCTGCCAGAACAGACGTTCGTCGCCACCCAGGAACGGAGCAAACTCCATCTGCGACTGATGCTTCAGGATCGAGTTGCGCTTCTCGCGCAGTTCCTCGGGGCTCATCGGCACAGCCATCTCGATGTCCTCGATCTCCCATTCGGCCCATGCGCCGCGATACATCCAGATGCGGCAGTCCTTGAGCCACTCGGCATCGGCCTGACGCTCCAGGTCGATGGCAGCCAGCACAGCATCGGTGCAGATGCGATGGGTGCCATGCGGGTCGGCAAGGTCGGCAGCGATGAAGATCTGATGGGGCTGGATCTCATGCAGCACGTCGAGAATCTTCTGGACGTCAGCCATCGTGAGTGCCTTCTTGATGATGCGGCCCGTCTCGTAGAAGGGCAGGTCGAGGAAATGCATCTTCTGCTTCGGCACGCCATTGTATTCGCAGGCGATACGTGCCTCGCCACGGCGGATGAGGCCCTTCAGCACCAGCACGTCCTTGTTGTCGGGCTCGTCGTCCTTCTTGTTCTTCAGGAACTGCTTCACCTCCTTGTACTTGGCGCGCACCACTTCGTCCTTGCTGTCGGCGAAGAGCTGGTTGAAGCCGTTGACGAAGTGCATGAAGCGACGCACCTCCTCATCGCCCACGGCAATGTTGCCCGAGGTCTCGTAGCAGATGTGTACGTCATGTCCCTGCTGCACCAGACGGCGCACCGTACCGCCCATCGAGATCACATCATCGTCGGGATGGGGTGCAAACACGGCCACGCGTTTCGGATAGGGTGTGGCACGCTCGGGGCGCTGCGTGTCGTCGGCATTCGGCTTGCCGCCGGGCCATCCGGTGATGGTGTGCTGCAGTTCGTTGAAGATAAAGAGGTTTGCCATTTCGGCCTTGCCGAACTTCTCAAGGAGTTCCCTCAGATTATTCTTTTCGTAGTCGAGAGCGGTGAGCTTGAGCACGGGCTTCCCCACACGCTCGCTGAGCCAGATGATGGCTCGCTTGATCATCCGGTTGGTCCATTTGGTCTTTTTGTTGAATGCCCACGGGTAGCGTGCTTCATCCTCCTCTTCGGGAGTAACAAGTTTGTTGGTCAGATGCAGATTCAATTTCATAGTCTTATAATAAATAGGTAATTTTCCTCGCTAAAGCAACCTCGAAAAACACGGAGATGACAAAAACATTTTTCGATAGTCGGAATGTGCGCTGCAAAGATAGTAAAAATTACAAAAAGTAATCAAATCATTCTCGTTTTTTTGTGTTCAAACGGCAAAAAATACCATTTCCGCTATCTGCAACTAACATAGAATCGAGGCAAATTGTGAAAAAAAAGGTTCCAAATGTTACAAATTGCACGTTTTATTGAAGAATTATGGGATGCACAGTTGCAAAATTCGTTCGAAATAGCTATCTTTGCCCCTGTTGAATATATTACCTGTTGAATACATAATTCTATCCACATGAAAAGAACAGTTTTTCTCAGCGCTTGCCTTCTGGCAGCCACAAGTCTCTGGGCACAACGCCCCATGACGCCCCCTTCGGGTGGCAAGGCCATCAGTGATCACTTGATCGGAATCTTCTTCGAGGACATCAGCAACGCAGCCGACGGCGGCCTCTACGCCGAGCTGGTGCAGAACGGCGCCTTCGAATACAGCGCCGGCGACCGCGACGGCTGGGGACCCGGCACCTCGTGGCGTTTCGTTCGCCCCGGACACTCTGCCGGTACCATCACAACCCTGCAGGCCAATCCTGTGCACCCGAACAATCCGAACTACATGCGCATCCTCATCGAGCGCGTCGGACACTACTATGACTTCAACGGCTGGACAGGCGTAGGCCTCCAGAACGACGGCTTCAACGGCATGAACGTGAAGGCCGGCGCCAAGTACGACTTCAGCGCCTTCGTACGCAACGTGAGCGGCGAGGCCAAGGAGGTGCGCGTAGCCCTCGTTGTACCCGGTCGTGAGCCAAAACTGCTGGCCGACCAGACCTTCACCGTCAGCAACAAGGACTGGCAGCCCATCGAGGGCACCCTTGAGGCAACCGCCGACTGCCCGAATGCCGTCCTCCAGATCCTCGTGCTCACCAAGGGCGAGATGGATATCGATGCGGTGTCGCTGATGCCCGAAGATACCTTCATGGGCCATGGCCTTCGCAAGGACCTTGCCGAGACGCTGCAGGCCATGCATCCGCGCTTCATGCGCTTCCCCGGCGGCTGCGTCGTTCATGGTGGCGGCGACGGCTTCTGGGACACCTATCGCTGGAAGACCACCCTTGGCCCCAAGCATCAGCGCAAACACCTCAAGAACACCTGGAACTACCATCAGAGCATGGGTCTTGGCTACTTCGAATACTTCCAGTTCTGCGAGGATATCGGCATGGAGCCGCTTCCCATCCTGCCTTGCGGTGTCAGCTGCCAGGGCGTCAACGGAGGCTGGGGCATGAAGAACCAGGCCCAGGAGGCTTGTCCGATGTCGGAGATGGACGAATGGGTTGACGAGGCACTCGACCTGATCGAATGGGCCAACGGCGATGCCACCACCAAGTGGGGACGCCTGCGTGCCGAGGCCGGTCACCCCGAGCCCTTCAACCTGAAGTACCTGGGCATCGGCAACGAGGAGAAGATCACGCCCGAATTCGAGGAGCGCTTCAAGTACATCTACGACAAGGTGGTTGCCGCCCATCCCGAAATCATCATCGTGGGCACCGCAGGCCCCGGCTCGCATCCCGGCAATCCCGACTACGACAATGCCTGGAGATTCGCCGACCAGATTGGACTCCCCATCATCGACGAGCACTACTACGAGCCTACGAAGTATTACCTCGACAGCCGCCAGTACGACAACTATCCGCGCGACCGCAAGACCAAGGTCTATCTCGGCGAATATTCGGCTCAGAACCGTGGCCGCGACAACCAGCTGCTCGATGCCCTGGCCGAAGCCGTCTATCTGATGCACGTCGAGCGCAACGCCGATGTGGTTGAAATGACCTCCTACGCCCCGCTCTTCGCCAGCAAGGACAACCGCAACTGGACGCCCGACCTCATCTACTTCGACACCGAGCGCGTCTATCCCACCTGCAGCTACTACGTGCAGCAGATGTTCGGCGAATCGGCCGGCCAATACTACTACGGCGACTGCGTCACCATCGAGGGTGCCGACAAGCATCAGGAGCAGAGCGTCGTGCTCAACGTGAAGACGCGCGAACTCTTCGTCAAGGTGGGCAATGCCAGCGGCGACTCGAAGGTGGCCACGCTCAACCTCTCCCGTTTCAAGGGCATGAAGAAGGTGGCCGAGCGCACCATCCTCTCGGGCAAGCCCGACGACGAGAACACCTTCGGCAAGCTGACCGTAGCTCCCGTTCGTGACGAGATCCGCGTGAAGTCCCGCATGACACTCAACATCGAACCCTACAGCTTCGTGATGCTCAAGATCAAGCTCTGATGCCGCATGAGCTGCCGGAACATCTTCTCTATAGCCGTCGTCCTCGGCCTTCCGCTGCTGGTCTTTGGCCAAAGCGTCAAGCCGACCGGGGACGATAGCTTGTGGCCAGCCGGGCAGGCCTATCGCCCCACCGACGCCAGCGACATGACGCCATACAAGGGCTATCAACTGGTTTGGCACGACGAATTCGACACCGATGGCCGCCCCGGCAAGGACTGGACCTACGAGACGGGCTTCGTGCGCAACGAGGAGCTGCAGTACTACCAGGCCGACAATGCCACGGTGCACGACGGCGTGCTCGATATCGAAGGACGCGTCGAGCGGGTGCTGAACAAGAAATATTATCCCCAGGTCGACAACTGGCGTCACAAGCGCCGCTATGCCGACTATTCGTCGGCGAGCCTCACCACGCAGGGCACCCACGCCTTCCGCTACGGCCGCTTCGAAATTCGCGCCAAGATTCCCACGGCATCGGGTTCCTGGCCCGCCATCTGGCTGCTCGGCAACAAGCACGAGTGGCCCGAATGCGGCGAGATTGACATCATGGAGTACTACATCAAGTACGGGGCACCCGGCATCCTGGCCAATGCCTGCTGGGGCGGGACGAAGCGCTACAACGGGCAATGGGACGAAGGCTACAGGGCCGTGAGCCATTTCTTGAAGAAAGACCCGCAATGGACGGAAAAGTTCCACGTATGGCGGCTCGACTGGACACCGCGATACCTCAAGATCTACGTGGATGGCGAGTTGCTCAACACCATCGAGCTCCGCAAGACGCGCAACCAGGGGTGGCAGGGCAATCGCCTGAATCCCTTCAAGTCAGACGAAGAGGACTTCGGCCTCTATCTGATCCTGAATCTTGCCCTGGGTCGCCACGGAGGCACTCCCGACAACGCGCGTTATCCCATCCACTACTACGTCGATTATGTGCGCGTCTATCAGCCCGTACGGGTGGCGTATGAATGCCGGCACATCCTTTAGGACGAATATCTACACACGAAGATAAGAGACGAAACGAGGGCCGCGATGCAGAATCGCGACCCTCTTTGCTTAACTACTCAAGTTTCGCATTTGCTCAACTTGATGGATATTAAGGGAATTTTAGGGATATTAAGGGATATTTGGGGACGTTACCTTTGCCTAAATGGAATTGGACTCAAGAGACATACGTCCCTTAAAATCCCTTAGATTCCCTTAGAATCCCTTAGAATCTTCAACTTTCGTATTTGCGAAAGTTGAGTTAACTATAATTGTGTGTTTTCCTTACTTCTTGTAGGAGAACTTGTGCGACTGGAGCATGTTGACGGGATCAAGGGCAGCGTCGAGCTCCTCCTTGGTCATCAGGCCCTTCTCGAGCACAATGTCGTAAACCGAACGGTTGGTTTCGTTAGCCTCCTTGGCCACCTTGGTGCTGGCCTTGTAGCCGATGATGGGGTTGAGGGCGGTAACGATGCCGATGGAGTTCTTGACCATCTCCTTGCAATGCTCCTTGTTGACGGTGATGCCGAGGATACACTTCTCGGTCAGCGTGTTGATGGCATTGGTCATCCAGGTGACGCTCTCGAAGATGCACTGGGTGATGACGGGCTCCATCACGTTGAGCTCAAGCTGTCCGTGCTCGGCAGCGATGGTTACGGCCGTGTCGTTGCCAATCACCTTGAAGCAGGTCTGGTTGACCACCTCGGGGATGACGGGGTTCACCTTGCCGGGCATGATCGACGAACCGGGAGCCATGGCGGGCAGGTTGATCTCGTGCAGGCCGCAGCGAGGACCGGAAGCCATGAGGCGCAGGTCGCTACAGATCTTCGACAGCTTCACAGCCAGGCGCTTCAGGGCACCCGAATAGCTGACGTAGGCACCCGTGTCGGGCGTAGCCTCCACGAGGTCGTGGGCAGCGATGAAGCTCTCGCCGGTGAGCTTGCTGAGGTTGGCAGCGCAAAGCTTGGCAAAGCCGGGAGCTGCATTCAGGCCGGTACCGATGGCGGTGCCGCCCATGTTGATTTCGTGCAGCAGGTCGATGTTGCGGCCGAGGTTGAGGATTTCCTCCTCCAGGTTGGTGGCATAGGCGTGGAACTCCTGGCCGAAGGTCATGGGCACGGCATCCTGGATCTGGGTACGTCCCATCTTGATGTCGTTCTGGTACTCCTCAGCCTTGTAGCGGAAGGCAGCGATGAGGCCGGTGAGGGCACCGATCAGCGACTTGTTCATCAGGATGAAGGCCAGGCGGAACGAGGTCGGGTAGGCGTCGTTGGTCGATTGGCCGCAGTTCACGTGGTCGTTGGGCGAAACGATGGTGTATTCGCCGCGCTTGTGTCCCAGGATCTCGAGGGCACGGTTGGCAATCACCTCGTTGGCGTTCATGTTCACCGAAGTTCCGGCGCCGCCCTGCATCATATCGACGGGGAATTCGCGGTCGAACTGGCCGGCGATGACTTCGCGGCAGGCCTGCTCGATGGCACCGGCGATTTCGTCACCGATCACGCCCAGCGTATGGTTGGTCTGGATGGCAGCCAGCTTCACGTAGGCAATGGCGCGGATGAAGTCGGGGAAGTGATACATCTTGCGCGACGAAATCTGATAGTTGTTGATGGCACGCTGTGTCTGTACGCCATAGTAGGCGTTCTCTGGTACCTTGAGCTCACCGATAAGGTCAGACTCAACACGGTATTTAACTTCACTCATGGAATAAAGGGGGTTAGAAAGTTTTTTTTGGAATCTAGATGCTCTAGATTTTCTAGATAATCTAGATTTTCTAGAGCATCATTAATTGAATATTAGAATGCCTTGATGCGGAACATGAAGCCGAGCTCGAGGCGGTTGGTGTTGTAGTCCTCGAAGCCGTAGGTCTTAACCTTGTCGGAGAATGCATAATGACGACCTACGTACGAAAGGAACACGCGGAAGTCCTGGCTCTTGTCGGGATAGTACTCGAGGTTGGCCATCCAAAGGAGCGATTTGCGGTAGCCGTCGAATTCGGCCACATCAGCTACACTGGCGGTCTCGTAGCAGCCCTTGAGCATCAGGTTCCACTGGGGAGCGAACTGCCAGTTGGCCTTGGTGATGAGCGAGTGATAGGTAACGCCGCTGAAGAAGCCGGCACCCTGCTTGGCCAGATAGCTGGCGCCATCAGCCGATGCAATGCCGAGGCGGTCGATGTCGTCCCATTCGCCCATATAGTCGATGTACCACTGGAAGTTGGGGAGCACAACCTGCTGGCCGAGGCAGAGCTTGTGGTCGTTGGCATCCTCACCCTGGTTCTGCAGCGAGTACGACCAGCGGGTCTGAAGCATGCCGTCGAACATGTTGCCTGCCCAGAGGAAGATGTAGGTCAGAGGGTGCTTCGAGGCATAGTAGTGCTCCAGCTTGTTGTCTTTGCCGAAGAAAGCAGAGTTGCCGTAATAGTCGCCGAAGCCGTCGTTGTACGAATTGGTAATGTTGATGTCGAACTCATGGTTAGGAACAGGCTTGAAGCAGAGGTTCACGCCGGCCATGAAGTTGTCCATATAATCGACCATGTCCGAGTACTGATAGATGTACATTGGGTTCTCGTCGAACTCGAAGCCGCCGTGGTTCTGGCACATCTTGCCGCCCTGGATGCTCCACTTGTCGTTGAACTGATAGCCCACCAAGAGGATGTCGGTAGCCTTGGCAAAGTTGTCGGTACCCATGGCGGTGTTGTTCTTGTTCAGACGATGACGCCAGCGGTAGCTGATCTTGTCGGTCAGGTTGCCCTTGATTTCGATACGAGCCTGCTTGTTGGTGAACTTGGAGAAGGCATCGTCTTCGGTGAACAGCTCCTGGAAGGCAGCAGCATAGTTGAAATACACGTTGAAGGCATCGGTCTTCTTCTCGAGCTTGAAGATGCGCTCCGAGAGGCTCTGGTAGTCACCGTCCGAGCCGCCCATGCCGGTATTGCGTCCCTGGGCATTGGCGCTGAGGGCGAGCACCATGGCAACAGCAATGAATAAGATTCGTTTCATATTGTTTCTTCTTTTTTGTTCAAAGGATCTAGATGCTCTAGATTTTCTAGATACTCTAGATATTCTAGATTATCCAGACCCTCTGAAAAATCAAATTAATACTCTGCAAACAGCTTCTGGATTTCCTGCCAGTCGTGGGTCTTGGTGAGGGCAAGCATCAGGAGGATACGAGCCTTCTGGGGGTTGAGGTTGAGCGAAGCCACGAAGTGATACTTGGCATCATCGACCTCGGCGTCCTGGTTGGTGGCACCCGTGGGAACACGGCTCGAGCGAACAATCTGCACGCCCTTCTCCTGAGCCTTCACGGCTACCTCGAACACGTCCTGATAGAAGTTGCCGTCACCTACGCCAGCCAATACGATGCCGTCGAAACCGGCGTCAACAAGGGCCTGCATCGGGATAGGAGAAGCATTGGCATAACCATAGACGATACCAACCTTTGGAAGCTTGGTGTCGGCGGTAACGGTGAACTCGGAGTTTACACCGAACTTGTACGAAGGAATGTTGTCAACATAGATGGGCTTGCCGTTGTAGATGTAGCCCATAGCGCCGAATACGCCACCCTTGAAGGTATCGAGGTCGGTGGTGTGGCCCTTATAGACAGCCTTGGCCGAGAAGAGCGAGTTGTTCATGCTCACCATCACGCCACGACCCTTCGACGAAGGATCAACCAGCGTAGCTACGCCATTGTAGAGGTTGGCAGGACCATCGGCCGAAATGGCGGTCGAAGGACGCATGGCACCAGCCAGTACGACGGGCTTGTCGCTGTGTACGGTGAGCGAAAGGAAGTAGGCGGTCTCCTCCATGGTGTCGGTGCCGTGGGTAACGAGTACGCCATCATAGCCCTCCTCGTTGAGGAGCTGGTTGATGCGAACGGCCAGCTTCAGCCATACGGCATCGTTCATGTCCTGGCTGCCGATGTTGCAGAGCTGCTCGCCGCTGACGTCGGCCAGATCCTTGATTTCGGGAACGGCATTGATCAAGGTTTCGATGCCAACCTGTCCGGCTGTGTAAGCCGACGAAGTGGCTGCGGTGCTCACACCTGCAATGGTACCACCGGTAGCAATGATACGAACTTTTGGCTTTGCCATGGCAACAGATGCAACCATTACGAGGAGCATCATCAGAATGGAAATTCTCTTTTTCATAGTGCTTTGTGTTAGTTTTTAGTTAGTTAATTAGTAAAGGGTTTGTTTTTTTCATTTTTCAAAATATAGCTACTATAGCCACTATAGTCAATATAGGTACTATAGCCACTATAGAACCAAAGTGATGGCGTAAGCCACCGCGATGGCCACCACCGTCGTGATCCATCCGGGAAGCTGGAACGAGTGGTTCACCACATACTTGCCCACGTGCGTCGTGCCGGTACGGTCGAAGCCAAGGGCTGCCACCTCAGTCGGGTAGTTGGGAAGGAAGAAGTAGCCGTTCACGGCAGGGAACATGGCCACCAGCAGCATCGGGTTCATGCCCAGGGCGATGCCCACGGGATAGAGCGTGGTGACGGTAGCTGCCTGCGAGAAGAGCATGATGCTCATCAGGAACAGGGCCACGGCAAAGAGGAACGGAGCCGACTCAACCATGCCAGCCAAGGCGCTGTTGATGGCTTCGGCATTGCCTACATAGAACGTCGAACCCATCCAGGCGATACCGAAGATGGCTATCACGGCGTTGATGCCTGCAGCGAAGATGCTGCCCTTCGGCACGTTCTTCAGCGGAACCTTGCCCGCCCAGACGATGAGGATGGCATCGCTCATCATGATCATCTCGATGGTCTCCGACATAGACACGCCCTTGGGACGAAGCTGTGGGAAGAAGCCGAACAGCACAACCAGAGCCACGCCGAACAGGAAGGCCCAAACCGAACGCTTGGCGCGCGGATCGCTGCTGTATTCAGCGCTCTCGACCTTGCGCTTGTCCTCCTCGGGGTCAATCAGACCCTCGCGCACTCGACGCTGGTATTCGGGGTCATCCTCCAGCTCCTTGCCCCAATGGTTGGCCACGAACGCAGCCACCAGAATGGCGATGAAGCCTGCAGGAACACAGGTCATGATGATGATGCCCAGCTCGATGCCTTGTCCACCCAGCAGATCCTTCGAGATGATAGCAGCCGTAGCTGCCGAAACGGGGCTGCCCGTGATGCCCAGCGATGCTGCCACCGTAGCCAGGGCCACCGGTCGCTCGGGACGAATCTTGTTCGCCTGTGCAATTTCCGAAATGATGGGAAGCAGCGAATAGCTCGTATGAGCCGTGCCGGCCACGAGGCAGAAGAGCCACGTGCAGAGCGGGCCGTAGTACGTGATGTGGTCGGGATGCTTGCGCAGGAACTTCGCCGCCTGGCCTACCAGCCAATCCAAGCCTCCAGCCGCCTGCAGGGCTGCCGATGCCACGATCACCGCCAGGATGATCATCATCACGTCGATGGGTGCCTTGCCCGGCTGAAGTCCGAAGATATACACCAGCACGAAGACGCCCAGCATACCGAACACGCCCAAGCCGATGCCACCTACCCTTGCGCCCACGAAGATCAGGGCAAGGACGATGGCCAGTTCAATAAAAATCAATGCGGTTGCCATATTATTGTGGTTTTGAGGTTAACGTTCAACGTTGAAGTTTTCCGTTTCGGTGCTGCAAAGATACTCAACATTATGGGCAATCGCATTCATAAAAATGTTAAAAGATGTGAAAATATGCCGAAGAACATATAATCACAACTCGAAAAAATTGCGTTTCTCAGAAAATTCGTGTAAAAATGTCAAAATCGGGCCAAAACCACCCATTTATCTGCTTCCTCCAAATCGTATGGTCCTTTTCTTCGAGCCCTCAAACCCTTCAACCCCTCAACCCTCCTTCCAGTGTCCCCGTCGCGGCCATCCTTGGCCGCCCCATCTTCCTTCCTCGCGGCCCTCACCCCCTCAACCCTCCTTCCAGTGTCCCATGTCGCGGCCATCCTTGGCCGCCCCATCTTCCTTCCTCGCGGCCCTCACCCTCTCAAACCTCTCACCTGCTCCCTCCAAATCGTATGGCCTTTTTCTTCGAGCCCTTCGAACCCCTCGAACTCCTCGAACCCTTCGAACCCCTTGAACTCTTCACGCTCTCCTCCGGCAGGACACGCCGCTTGATCTCGGCAAGCTTGTCGAGCGCAGCATGGCCAGCCTCCTCGCCGCGGGCAATCAGCTGTTGCGTATCGTCTTCGCCGAAGCTCGCCCCGTGGAAGCCCTCCACGTCGGGATGGATCAGCAGGTCGGCATCGCGCCGGTTCACGTTGTACTTGTCGAGGTCGGGGCGCACATATTTCCATTCCAGAATCGACGCAAAGCCGCGCGTGTGCATCTCGCCGCGCGACGACTGCGTAGCTCGTTTCGCATCCATCAGGTCGATGGCAATCACCACATCGGCACCCATCTGTCGCGCCACATCGACGGGCAGGTTGTTCAGCAGGCCGCCATCGACCAGCAGCATCGTGTCCTGCTCCACCGTCGTGAAGGCCAGGGGCACCGACATGCTGGCACGGATGGCACGCGCCACGTTGCCGCTGTCGAGCGTCACTTCGCGGAAGTCCCTCACGTCCACCGCCACGCAGCGCAGCGGGATGGGCAGCGAGTCGAAGGGGCAGTCGCGGCCGCCCAGCAGCGAGTCGAGCTTCTGGGTGAAGCGTTCGCCGCGCATCATGCCGGGCACGCCCTTCATCTTGCTCCACGGCTTCCACTTCGGCCGCGCCATGTCGCTCAGGAGGTGTATCCAGTCCTGCGCACGGTAGATCGAATCCAGCTGCTGCGCATTGTAGCCCACCGCATAGAGGCCCGTGATGATGGCTCCCGCCGACGTTCCCACCACCATGTCGATGGGTATGCCCGACGACTCCACCACCTTCAGCGCTCCGATGGCTGCCGCACCCTTCGCACCGCCCCCACCTATAACCAACGCTACGCGCGGGCGCGCAATCGGCTCCGGCAAAGGCTGCTCCACCACGTTTCGGGTGTGCGTAGTCCTCCTGCGCGGACTCTCAGCCAGCGCATCGTGGCCAATCAGCACGGCCAGCATCAGCACAAACAAAATCTTCTTCATCTCCAATAGTGGAACTCCCACATTTCTCAAAAACGCGCCGCAAAGTTACGCATTTTTCTCGAAATCTTCATCATCCCTTCACGATTTTTAGCATAATTTATCCACTTTCACCCCCAAACCCGAAAATCACCCCTCCGTACCACGGGGAACAATCCCGCCCCAAGACAGCTCCCCTCCGTACCACGCGGCGCAATCCCGCTGCAAGAAGCCCCGTCCCCTCCGTCCTTGTCGCAGCCATCCTTGGCTGCCCGCTCCCCTCCGTACCACGCGGCGCAACCCCACGGCAAGAAGCCCCGCCGCCGCGTTTCCGTCGCAGCCATGCTTGGCTGCAAGTCCCCCTCCGTACCACGCGGCGCAATCCCCCCGCAAGACGCCGCGCCGCCGCGTTTCCGTCGCAGCCATCCTTGGCTGCGCCCCCCCTCCGTACCAACAAAGGGCCCGCACCAAGGCGCGGACCCTTTCCTAAAGCAAGCGCGACCGAAGTCACGCCTATTCGAGCAAGAAACGATACCGGCGGGCCACCTTCAGCAGCACACGGTAGTTGCGCCATCCGCACGCGCGTGCCACGCTGTCGAGCCGCCTCACGCGGTCGATGGCCGCCTTGTTTACCGTGGAGCCATCGCTGCCCTCTTCAGCCCCCTTCTTTCGCAGCATGTCGCGCGCCTGGAGCAGACGCCAGCGGTTGATGATCGTTCGCACCGTCATGCCCGTAAGCAGGCGTACCGCCATGTTGAGCGCGTGCGCGCTGACATCCATCAGCAGAGCCATGTCGCGCACCTCGATGATGCGAGTCGTGCGCAGGATGCCCGCCATCTCGTCGAGTATCGCCTCGCCCGTCCCCTCCCGGCTGTTATACAGCTCCTCCACGCTGGTCACTATCGGCTTCATTATTTTATCTTTTAACACGAATTATCATGAATTAACCACGAATTTTTCATGAATAATTTTTGTTTTTTCGGTGAAAATGGCCTCGTCTCTCGCTTCAATAGCGGAGACTTGGCCGGAAAATGTGCTGACTTCAATAGTCAGCAGAAAATCGCACTGCGTGCGGAAAATAATTGCTTGTCCCGTTCCCATTTTCGTTCCTTTCCCATTTTTCGTGCTTTTCGTCTTTTTTTCGTGAATTTTCGGAATTATATCTGGGGCCGGATGGATTTTCCGCACGAAGTGCGATTTTTTGCAGGTATTGGACCTGCTCATTTTCCGGCAGAAACAACCAGGCCATTGGGCCGAGGTTGTCTGCCATTTTCACCTTGATAGTAGAGCGCGCTTAGAACGTAATCTCGCCATCGCTGACGGTGCCTTCCCCGTTCGGCTTGTTGGGATCAGAGCCGCCGTCGGAGGGGTTCGAACCGCCGTTGCCCGCGTTGCTGCCGCTGTTCGAACCGCCGCCATCGCCGCTCGTGCCGCCGCCGTTGGAACCGCCGTTCCCCGCGTTGCTACCGCTGTTGGAACCGCCGCCGCCGTTGTCCCCTGTGTCTCCGTTGGAGCCATCATTGGCTCCACTATCGCCGCCGTTCGAGCCGCCATTCGAGCCGCCCTCGTTCGAGCCGCCCTGGCCCTCCTCGGTGCCGCCGCACTCCTCGGTGCCGTCGTCGCCATTGCTGAGGCGCTGCTCGAGGCGCTTCTTGGCATCGCTGAGCAGGACGTTGACGTGGGCGATGAAGCCCTGACAGGCGGTGGCCTTCTCGGCATTCGCCGTGTCGGTCGAGTTCGCCAGGTACTGCACGATGCAGGTCAGCTGCAGGTAGAGGTCGAACATCTCGTCACGCAGGCGCTGTGTGACACCCTGGTTGCCCTCGGCCTTCTCGGCGGTGCGCTGCGCGTAGGCAGCGATGAACGCATTGTTGGCCGACTCGAGCGCGGCGATGTCGGTGGCAAGGCCCAGCGCCTCGATGGCATCCTCGTCGAGCTTCTCGTTGAGGTCGAGCACGAAGCCCTTCAGGATCGACGTGCGCTCCTGGTAGGCGCGGGAGGTCACGTTGGCCACGTACTTCGTGAGCAGGTGGGTGCGCACCACTTCCTGGCAGGCGAGCAGCGCCTCGTTCTGTTCGGCCACCTCGACCATCTGCAGGCGCAGACGGATGCGGCGGAAGATGAGGCAGCGGCGGTCGTCAGCCGCCTTCATGGCTGCGGTGAACTCCGAGCCCTGGCTCACATACACGCGGTCGATGAGCTCCTGGAGCTTCGCGTTGTAGGCGGGGTACATCTCGTCGATGCCCAGGTTCTCGGGCGTCGCGGTGTTGATAGCCTTCTGGACGTTCACGAATAATGCCGTAAATTCGGGGTTATTCAACCGCGAAAGGGCGAAGTTAGAATTGATAGAAACCATAACTAAAAGGTAGGTTAAAATGTAAAACAAAAAAGTAGTTATCTCTGGGTGAATTTCGCCGTTCAAGTCGCATTCCGGACTGCTTCTATTCCTTTGATTTTCACGGTGCAAAGTTACGAATTTTTTTTGATATTTCCAAATTTTTTGGTCACTTTTTGCAAAAAATAATGATATTTTTTTTCATCTTTTTTTGGCAATTCCAAAGATAATCATTATCTTTGCGGCGAACAAAACAAACTCCAAATATGAAGACTCCGAAACAGCCTACCATCGAGGAAAAGAAAGCGAGGGAAAAGCGCATACACGAGAGGCGAATGAAACACAAAAGGCCGAAGAAAAGATTCCAGTTCTGGAAGAATATTGAGTTCTGGGTTATTTTTGGTCTTTTTGCGTTTATTGCTTATACTCGGTATGTTTACCATAATAATACGGAGTTATTAAATGACGATTATAAAATTACTACAGGATATATTAATAAAGTAGGAAATAGATTTTATTATCATTATTACTTTAACGTGTATAGTGCTGAATTTCATGGAGGATCAAGTTCTATTAAAGGCAAGAAAGTTGGTGACACAATCCAGGTAAGGTATTATGTCCCCAATCCCGCAATAAACCGATGGGAAGGGGATATGCATTAGAAGTAATAGGCAGAAATACTAAATGCCTCAAGTTTCGCATTTGCTCAACTTGTTGATATAGGGGAGTTAATGGGAGTTAACAGGAGTTATCGGACGATACCTTTGCCTGTATGGATTTTGTTCGAGTCGGCAACAGTTAATTGATAATTATTAATTGTTAATTGTTAATTGAACTATCGTCCGTTAACTCCGCAGGCTTTAGCCTGTTAACTCCCGTTTACTACTGATAACTCCAGTATAGTTTCGCTAAATGCGAAACTTGAGTAAAATTCTGCGCAAAGTACGTAATAATTTCAATTCAATCCAAATTTATCCAGCATTATTTTATAAATAATTGGCATTTTATTTGATTTTGTTCGAATTTTCAAATAAATATGTAATTTTGATGCATTAAAAGGGAAATGAGAAAAAAATATCCAAAAAGTCCACTGATTAGCGACTACGACCATTACCACAATAAAATCCATCTCGCAAATAAGTTTTGCAAGATGGACATTGCCCATCAAAAATAAAGGGCCCGTATCGTTTGATGCAAGCCTTTATTGTTACTGAATGGATTAAAACGGGCAATAATCCAAGGGTTCCAGACCGAAGAGGTCGCTGAGATAGCCAATAGCTGGATAGTCTTGACACATTTCTGCAAATTTTTCGGCTGCTAATGATTGACACGTAGGATCAGCGGCAATAACATCATCCTTTTGCACGTCATCACTTTGGGTCGAGCCAATTACCGGATCAGAGGACAAAGGCTGCACCTCACCTAACTTGACATCCACGAGGTCGGAGTTGATGGGATAAGCTTCCAATGCTTCAAAGAATCGGAAATCAATTCCTTTGACATCTTGGAGCTTCTTGCGCCAATCATCGAGTTTGCCGCTATCAGGGAAGATTACCACCCGACGTCCCCTCAGCACCTCCATCTTCTCAGCTTTCAGACCGCTGCATCCACCCGTAGCAAGCCAAAGGTATTGCGGATAGACACAGGAGCAGAAGACTGCAGACTTTTCGCTTTCGACAATGGCGACAGGCTTATCGGGATAACGGTTCAGCAGATGTTCGCCAAAAAAGCATTTCTTGGTTACGCTGTTATCGCTGATACGTTTCGCTTTTCGCATCTGACTCGATACCCAGTTCGGGTCGATGGTGCGATGTCCATCCTCTCCGTACCACATCAGTTTGCCATCGCATACGCGATTCTCGCAATCGATATACCAGAATATAATGGCCTGTTGTGAGAATGTTTTCGAGTTGGTAGCGCCGAGCCAGTAATCCTCGAAGGCTTGGTTCACCTTGTCGTCATCCTGTACTTTCGACCTTAGCCACGGCATGAAGCTCTGATCTGGATTATGACGTACCAGTACCATCCACATCTCGAAGTAAACCACCTTTTCCGCAGGTTTCGGATTTGGCTTCACACGCTCACTCATAGGTCGTGAATTTGAACTCATAAAAGAAGAGAAACTGTCCTTGTGGCAGAGTTTCTGCTTTACGTCAGGATGATCCTGGAAGAATTCGTGCGGCTTGTAATGATAGCCGCAAGATTGCTCATGGTCGCAACGACCGCACTCTTCGCCAAGGGGTTCGCCCGTCTCAGTGTCAATATAGAGTTTGAAGCACTTCCTGCCACCGCAATGAGGGCAAGTAGTCTTGCAGGAAGAACCACGACTTGGATCAAGTATAAAACGTATTTCTGAATTATTAGAATTCATATCATTTACGATTTTTTGTGAAGTCCATCATTCCATCCATCCGCCGCGTATTATATATACGCTGGGCGGATGGATGGAATGTGGACAGGCTTCACAACGGTTAATTATTTCTTTCTGTTTGTTTCAAAACAAGCATTCCGTTGAATCCTTCGGGCGAAAGAATTCCTGAATCAATCAACGAACGAACATAAGAACTTGTAGCAGATTTCTTCAAGTTCAATTCATTTCCGATAAATACTTCAAGATCCTTTCGAACCCACTCCTTCTGCGAATCGAAAGCCTTACGAACAGCGGCCATACGATGCTCGTTCTCCTGCTCCTTCTTCGCGGCCTTCTGGCGTTCCTTTTCGGCCTCCTTGTCAGCAGCCATCTGCTCGACTACTGCGTCGGCGCTTAGCGGATTGCCATGCTGGTCGAATGAGAAACTCCATGAGGGAATGGGCGCATGTCGATAATCGTCGCACGAAACGGTCACGATATTAGTAATCGGTTCCTTCTCGCATTTGAACACATTCGAAGCCTTCTGCGAAAGAATTGTCCCGAGGTGGCCGCGCATATTCGAATCCTCCTTTTGCTTGTTCGTGTGCAGAACCTCGACGATGCAGCAGTTGTACGTCTCGGCCAACATTAGATGTTGGCGCACAACGGCTTGGCTCTCCTCTACCGAATTGAAGTCTCCCACCAAATCGACAATGCCATCGACAAATACAATGTCGGGTCTAAAGGCATCGATGAATCGCGGAAGAATTTCGCGGCATTCTTCGGTGGTCAGCTTGCGCAGATTCACGAAACGAAGGTCATCGACATCCTGGATGGGTAATCCCGCCATACGGAGCACCTTGTGGTTCAGTCGGTTGGTGTCACGCTCCTTTTGTTCGGTATCGACGTAAAGGATCTTGACCTTTCGATTGACGGCTCGTTTCACCTTGTTCCACTGTCCACAAAGCATAGCAGCAATCAAGATGCCTATCATCGTCGTCTTGCCGGCTTTCTGCTTCGCTTTGACGCCCACCAGGTCCTTGAGCGCAAAGCAACCGACCTTGTCGATTTCGAGCAGGTTCTTCTCTGGAGGGAACTCGGTCTCGGCATGAACTACATACTCCATCAGCTCTGCTCGAATCTCGCGTCCTCGACGTTCCTCTTCGGACTCCTGAAGAGCAGCCTCTTCCACCATCTTGTCGATGGGGTCAAGCTCGGTGCCACCACCCATAAGGGTGATATCTTTCTGTAGTTTAGCCTCTTCAGCAGAGGGGTCTTGATAATCATTGACCATAATTTATCGGTAAATCGGGGGATGGTTTGTCCCGATTTCGCCGACAAAGGTCTAAAGTGAGTGAAGTGGATTCCACCCCATTATCAATGGAACTTTCCCTATTGACAATGGGACTAAATGATTTACAAATAAATAGCACTTTTCGACTATATGCGAAAAGTGCTTATTTGCTATCAAAATTAATTATTTCATTAAAGATAGTTCTTCATAGAAATGATCTACTTCTTTTGATTTCTTCCAAGCGGTATACTTAATACGGTAGGTATCAATTTCAAGACTGGAAAAGTTTTTCGAAATTGTATCAATACTTGTTACTCTAATAGCCCGTCTTAGTTTTTCATAGAGAAGGTTCTTCTCTTCTTTTGAAATTAATTTAAAAAAGTAAGAAGGATAATCGAGAAAATTTACCATAGCTACCATAAATGGAATTCCATTAGGTTCAACAAATTTTCTAATTAAAGCTATTTTGGCATTATCTGATAGCACTTTTGTTTTATCTATCTTGAAGAATCCTACAGGTTCCATGGTTTCATAGAAATGTTGAACAGGGTCGGACTCACGTAATAGTTTCTGTTCAAGCGTCTCTTCTTCCCTTGGTTTTGAACCTTCTTTCTCTACTACAACAGGTGTCTTTGGTGGCATTATCCCTAAAAGCTGTGTGAAAAGGTCTTCTACGGTCATTCTATCGTCAGGCACAATATAGATACTCATTAGATGTTGGATTTCCATCTGACAATAGACTATCGACCATAACATATAATAGGACAAAGTGACCGATTCCTTGATAGTCTTATTCTCTGTAAAAGAAGGTGTCTCAGACAGAAGATCATCTATTACATCTTTATAGATATTGAGATATTGATCATATTTTTTCATTCCAATTGAGATTCTATCGTTATTTTTCTTCAACTGGAAAGCAATTATATCCCTGTCTCCATCCTTCTTTAGCTCACAGAAAGCATTGATATATGAGTTCACTGCATTGTCAATGACCCTCATATAGTATTTGACTTTCGAGCTAAAAGGATAGATTGGAAATTTATCACATACTGCGGTTCAAAGATACATGAAAGAATTCTCAAATGGCGTAGTTCCATCTGGTATTGGTCTTTGCTACCATTCGCAAACATCCAACTTTGGAACTCTTTTCCAATCAGCTGGGCAAATAATGTATCTTTCATATTTATAGGAACCATAGTTTATTGCTGTCGATGTGGTCGATAGAGAGGCTATCAAAAGATGATAACATTTCTGATAGCAGTTCAGGATATTTGAGCGTGACAGGCAGATGCTGTTGCTTGACCGACTTGAAATAGATGCGACTAAATTGGTAAACCTGTTCAATCAAGCCTTTAATTATATTAGTATCTAATTGCCCGCTGGAAGTCCGAGGACTCCATATCTTTATTTTTACAGGGAAGGGAAATCCTTCTATACGCCCATGAGTGTTGAGATACCGAGTATTGTTACAAAGCAAAAACTTCCCATTGCCTAAACAGATATATGTGCCGCTGTAAGGAAGCATACTTTTATCGCTTAAATTGAAAACTACATGGTCCTCAGAGTCTGTCTTGTTGACAGTAACCACATATACAGGTATTTGCCCCAATTCCAAAGAATTGAGCATTTCTTCGATTGGCTGATACTCTTTCTTTCGGCTCATTTGTTTATAGTAGTGTATCACGACCTTATCGGGTTTGCCATTGATAGATGCAAACTTCATGATAGCCTCTTTTATAGAACCGACGAGAGCTCTCATCTGGTCTTTCATAAAGCATTCGAAGGAGTTAAATGTGCCAGTATTATCAAACGAAAACGCCGATCCAATATAAGTCGCCCCCTTCTCTTGATTGAAGAATGCACCAATACCAATCACAAGTTCATTTTTCTTTTGTGTTGCTATCCTCCAAGGTGTGCCTCCCATTTTGGCGCAGATAGCTAATGCCATATTCTGAAGGGTATATGCGAAACCAGTAATAGGTGATATCTCGAATTCACCTTTTTTATTTAGTTTATTCCTGTTTATGGCTCCAATATTTTCAGTAAGAATGACCTGTGTCATTATATTGTGACTTAATAAGGCATCCTTGATCCTTGAATATGCCATTTGGGCATTATGATCGACATCTTGTTTGTTGATAGGAGATACATACAGTGCCATATATGCCGTGTCCTTTTTTAATCTGCCATTCGAGAATGCTTCAATCATTTTCTGTTGAACTTCGGGGAAAGGGTCTCGCTTGTTATGAAACTCAATAAAGAATGGTGCGAACTTTGTATCTCTTCCTGTAAATCGTTTGAGAACATCCATTTTCTCATTCGATTCGCCAGTGAACGGGTTAATTACTCGCTTAGAATAATTCTTATATGCTCCATATCCGTCACGAAGGCTATTGATAAGATAGCGAGCAAAGTTCTTTTCTTCGGTATGAAACACACAAAATAGCATAATCCCATCTACTGGTACAGGCAGATAGGGACCATTGTTCAATCCCAATGTTGGACTGTAATGTGTGGCACCATTACCGAAAAGCAACGTGTTGCATCCTGTGGCCGTAATGCCCGACTGGCACTCTTCCACTTGCATAAAACCATTGGCAGAAATGGGTATTACAGCGCGGAATTGTTCATTGTCAAGATATTGCTTATAGAAAGCCTCGATTTTATTATAATACTTTTGCAAAGGGTTATCTCGATGTTCTATCGCTGGAGACTTATAACCCAAAGCATCCATCAACATACGATTAAGTATTGGATAAGCTTTTGAAGAATCAAAATCAGGTTTATGTTCTTGAAGAAATCTGTATTTATCCACAATGAACAAGTTAAAGCCATTCCTTGATGATTTTTGTAGATAAACGACCTTGCCAAGCATGTCTGATATATCAGCTACGTTTACATCAAAGGGGTCATCTGCTCGAAATTTACCTCTTAATTTTTCTATAGAGTCATAAATAACGTGTGATGTACCTTCGTATGATAATAACTCAAGTTTCGCAAGTGAGAATCAGCCCACCTGCCTGGCTGTATAATTATCGAAAAAGAACTTTGTCTTTGGATTATTCTGGACTATAGTAGCGATGATATCATCTACATCTGCAGACAACAGCTC
>JAEEGF010860625.1_pt1 | contig 27441 bp, 21 predicted proteins | sample 9134171 | NCBI WGS metagenome assembly JAEEGF01 (sample SAMN16246542, study PRJNA631951) | gut metagenome | biome: gut microbiome; feature: rumen; material: AP-attached | host: Bos | place: Iran: Karaj | collected 2018-10 | reverse complement strand
GATGTCGCACTTGATAGAAAAACAGTTTTCAAACTATATTCTCAACAAGACCCACTATTTGATAACGGATTGTGTCGACTATTTCCAGCACCCTGAAACGACTACGGTTGGTTATGACGAGGCGATGGTGAAGGAACTGCTTGCCACCCATCCCGAATGGGGTGTTCCGCAGGATATGCAGTATCCGCTGGAACGACAGGCATCAGTGGATAGTTTTCTTTTGCCCTATTTCGAAGAATTGAAAGGAGGGGCAACCCATCCGCATGTGGTGATACTGTTGGTGGAGTCGTTGGGTGCAGAGCTTATGGAATCGGGCATACTACCATATGTCGATTCGTTGGCTGCCACGGGACTTTATTGGCGGAACTGCCTTTCTACCACTATTCGCAGTTATGGAGCAGTACCGGCCATCACAGGGTCGGTGGGAGGTCCTAAGTGCTTCCAATTTGGCATTATGCCTGACCATAACAGCCTTTTCTCGCTGCTGAAAGAGGAGGGATACAATACTCGCGCCTATTACACGGGAGACTTTAATTTTGATTGCATATACGAATATTTGCTAGCCCAGCGAATGGATTATTTTTCTCCCATTTTTGAGGAATTTAAAGCCAACCCTTCGAGACCTTCGATGAACTGGTGGGGGTATGAGGACGACACGCTTTTCGACTATACATTGAGGAATTTGAGGGCTCTGGCAACACAGGAGCCTTCGACACCTTATCTGACTTTGGTGACCACTATGACGATGCACGAAGAGTTGGCGTTGGCCGACAAAGAGTTGCAGAAAAGGTATGAGCAAAAGGCAGAGCGGTTGAAGCGTCGAGAGACTGGTGACCTTTTGGCGTCGATTTATCCTGCTTGTCTGTTTGCCAACGATTGTTTGAGAAAGTTCATGCATGAGTACCGCAGCCTTCCAGGGTATGAGAACACCATTTTCGTCATCACTGGAGACCATGCCACAGGTCGTACACATGGCGACAAGCTATCGTACCATCATGTGCCGTTGATTATTTGGTCGCCACTGATTAAGCATGCCAAGAGGTTTGACCATGTTGTGACACACAATGATGTGGCACCAGGGATTTATGGCCTCCTCACTTCAAAATATGGGCTTAAGGCTCACGAGACAGTACATTGGTTGGGCGACGGATTAGGACCCACACCCAAGACGATGCTTGTGCTCAACTATAATCATTCGATTCATGATATCATATTCCACAACCATTACTATGAGTCGGGGGATAATTTTACACCCGAAAAGCTCTATTTGTTTGGGGAGGATATGGTGCTGAAGCCTTGCGAGGATGAGGTAATGCTTGACTCGTGTAGGAGACAGCTGGAGTTGATGAAGTATCTTTATTCCTACACCTATCTCTCGAACCGTCTGACAGCCCATCCTGTGGGAACGAGGAGATACAAACTAGTGGAACATTTTCAGGTGGATGAGGCGAAATGCTTGGTGTCTGATGTGCCTTCGAGTGAGACAACTGCCCCTAGTTGTACGTTTTACTTTACCACACAATTGGAAGGTTGCGAAGGGTATAGCACTGTGCGCCTTACGATGGAGGCGGATGCCTCTGTGAAGGGAGATTTGGGTGCTGAGCAATATCCGGATATATACTTCGTATTAAAGGGTAAGAAGGAACAGTTTTATTCTAATAAGTTGTGTAAATGCTACACGGAAGGACAGCATGTGGTTGTTTCAAAAGAATTTGCGCTGAATAAGGAAGGGGACAATAGTTTGCAGGTGACGATGATGCAACCTCATACTGATGATAGGCCGAAAAACGGCGAGGTTTCACTCTCAAATATTTGGTTTACCATTGAGTATGGGAAGTGAGATGGTTTTTTGTTGAGTGATTGTTTTGTAGGTTGGCGCTGATGATGGATGGTTTTTGCTATAAATTGGATGTAATGGATTTAAAAATGACAAATGCTTGGTCGCCAGATGTATTCTCCTTTTTGGTGTCTCTTTATGATTAGCCACTGCATTAATAACACCTACTAGAGAAACTTATGCATAAGAATATTGTTTTATTAATAATGGTGACGTTGCTGCTGACGGGTTGTGGCGTTGAGCCGCCGGCACCTTATGGCCCCTGTCCGTCAGAGGCACAGCTGCGTTGGCAGCGTATGGAGATGAATATGTTCTGCCATTTTGGGCCAAATACATTTTCGGGTCGTGAATGGGGCGACGGTACGGAACCCGAAGATATGTTCAACCCGACACTACTCGACTGCCATCAATGGGCTGAGGTGGCGAAGGCCGCTGGTATGAAGGGCATTATCATCACCGCCAAGCACCACGACGGTTTCTGCCTTTGGCCCAATCCGGCAAGCGACCACACGGTGCGACAGTGCCGCTGGCGTGACGGCAAGGGTGATGTACTGCGTGAGTTGTCGGATGCCTGCGGACAAGTCGGTCTAAAGTTCGGCATCTATATCTCTCCATGGGATCGCAATGCCCCCACATATGGCACGCCTGAATATAACGAGACTTTCCGCCTCACGCTTGAGAACGCACTAACGCAATATGGCGACATTTATGAGCAGTGGTTTGACGGTGCCAATGGCGAGGGTCCCAATGGTCGACGGCAGGAATACGATTGGCCGCTTTTTAACGGCACCGTGGCACGTCTGCAACCGCAAGCAGTCATATTCAGCGATGTGGGGCCAGGCTGTCGTTGGGTGGGCAACGAAGAGGGTAGGAGTGGGGCGACTTGTTGGTCGCTGCTCAACACTCAAGGGTTCGAGCCAGGAAGGTCGCCTGCTGTGGATGTGCTCAACGAGGGCGAACCTGATGGGACCAGTTGGCTGCCTGTCGAGACCGATGTCTCTATCCGCCCAGGGTGGTTCTATCATGCCGACGAGCAGCCCAAAAGCCTACAACAGTTGCTTTCCATCTACTACACCAGCGTGGGACGCAACTCCTTGTTGCTACTCAATGTGCCACCCGACACAAGAGGACTGATACCCGTCGCCGACTCTCTGCGACTGTTCGAGTTGCGCAAAGCTCTCGATAGCATCTTTTCCCACGATTTGGCACGGGATGCCCGCGTCACGGCTTCATCCTTTCGTGGCAGAGCTTGTTGCCCTTCGAATGTAACAGACACGCAGTACCACCGCTATTGGGCAGTTGACGACTCTTGCCTTTCGCCTACCATAACTCTCTCCTTCGACCACCCAGTCACCTTTAACCGCATCATGCTGCAAGAGTACATCCCGTTGGGACAACGTGTTGCGCAGTTTGAGGTTGACGTGATGCAGGGCGAGGATTGGCATCTGCTTAGTAGGGGCACCACCATTGGCTACAAGCGCATCCTTCTCACCGAACAGACTACAACCACGGCATTGCGCATCCGTTTTGTCGAATGCCTTGCCTGCCCCGTCATCAACCGTGTTGCACTATTTCAAGACAATATTTATACCGGCGAATTGTGAAAAGTGAAATGAATCGTCAGCTCATAGGCCATCTTGCCAGTTTTGGCGCTTACGCCATATTTGGTCTCAACATCGTCTTCTGTAAGGATATTGCCAACCAGGGCGAGTTGTCTCCCATCTTCTTATTCACGCTCCGTGCCTTGTGTGCCGGCATTCTCTTTTGGTTGTTAGGGCTCTTCACTCGGCGCGAAAAAGTGCCTCCTATCGACCTCCTGCGCATGGCAGGTGCCGCCTTATTGGGGTTGGTAATACCCCAAATGACGTTCCTCACGGCCATCACCATGACAGCTCCCATCGACTTGTCGGTTGTGCAGTCCATGACACCTATTATGACCATGTTTGTAGCAGCCATCTTTCTCAAAGAGCCCATCACATGGAAAAAAGCAGGTGGAGTGGCACTCAGTTTTGCCGGTGTGCTATGGCTCATATTCCAGTCCACTCATGCCGCAGGTCCTGTGCAAACACGCCCGCTAGGCATCATCCTCACTATCACCAATGCGCTCTGCTTTGCCTTATACTTGGGTATATGCCGACCAGTAATTCAACGCTACAGTGTGGTGACACTAATGAAATGGATGTTCCTTTTTGCCTTTCTGGTCTCGCTGCCTTTCTCAGCGGGGCAGATGCTTGCCCTCGACTATGCAACAGTCCCGGCAAAGGTATGGTGGGAAGTAGGCTACTTGATTGTATTTGCCACATTTGTCGCCTATTTCCTTATTCCAATCGGTCAGCAACGCATTCGTCCAACTTTGGTGAGCATGTATGGCTATCTTCAGCCTATCATAGCGTCGGCAGTGGGCATAGCCATTGGTATGGACCGCCTCACATGGATGAAACTTTTGGCGGCAATTTGTGTCTTTGCTGGGGTCGCCGTCGTCAACCGCAGCCGAGCACGAACGCCATAAATATGCTGCTAAATCATGTTAGCTCCAACCCCTCGAAATTGGAGTAATTTGACTTTTTTCGTCCCTTATTTTATAGTCTTTTTAATGGCTATAAGATAATGTTTTGTACTAGTAGTCAGGTAGAAATAAAAAAATAGCAAAAAAAAGTTTGCTATTCAAAAAAAAAGTTGTACTTTTGCACCCGCTTTCGAGAGAGAAACACGGGGTATTAGCTCAGTAGGCTAGAGCGCTTGCATGGCATGCAAGAGGTCATCGGTTCGACTCCGATATACTCCACCAAAGAGGTTCAAAGGAACCTCTTTTTTTGTTTTTCTTACATCTGTGGTTCGTAGGATATTGTTGGTGGCGGGGTGCTTTTTCCCCTCCAATTGTGAATAGTTTCGAGGTCTTCTCCCTTTCTCTGAAGTGTTGTACGGCTTGCACGTCGAAAAAAGTGAAGTGAGATACAATAATAGTCGTAATTGAGCGTTATACACAATATGTTATAGAAATTATCATCATGTTGCTACAATCCTTGTCTGAATACATCAACGCCAACGCGCCGATGTCCAATCTCCCTGAATTGCTCGACCTTCACCACAGTAACCCCCTAGGCCTGCATCCCATTGTAATACCCATATTCCTATTAGTTGCTGCTGTCGCCATGCATTTGACTACCAACCGCATTTATCATCAAGACAAGCGTAGTCTCTATCCACTGCTCTACACTTTGGTCGCGCTCGCCGTGGTAGCAACCTACTACTATTGTTTCTCGGACGACTTGCCTCTGTTCGAGGACGTTGACCTCCATCGTAAAGAGATTAGTGTCGGCTGGTTCTGCCAGCGGAATGTGGTGGGCTTTGGCTGGTCAATTCTCGGCGAGGTATTGCTCACCTATGTCGTCTATTGTTTCATGACAGCATTGATGCAGTTGGTTGCTCATATTAGCGACATGATGGGCATGGAAGAAAAACAATGGCAGGAGTGGCAGGCCGTTATCTTCGTTATGATTCTCGGCGCTGCCATCGCTGGTCTGTTCGATGAGTTCGCACCTATCACCGGAGTCTGGATTATGGTAGTGTACCAAGCATTAATGCTGCTGATGATTGTTGCCAAGATGGTCATCGATATTGTCCGTACCCATAATTTTGGCCGTTGTTTGCTTGTGGCCGCCACTTTCTTAGTCGGTATTGAGGCTGCCACTATGCTTGCCATTGAATGCATCGAAGGCTACATCTACATCTTCATTCCTGTGGTCTTCATCTTCACCACGGTAAGTGTGCACTACAAGAAGTCGAAAAAAAGTGACCAGTGATCAGTGACACGAAATCAAGTGATTCGTGATTGGTGAATAGTGATTAGACAAATGAAGACGGTAGTCAATTTCAATTTTCGACTTTCACAGGTCACTGATTACAAGTCACTCATTAGAATAAAGTTTTTTTATTCATATTGCGAAAAAGTTGTATCTTTGCATCGCATTTCAGCAATGGGGTATTAGCTCATTTGGTAGAGCATTTGGTTCGCAATCAAAAGGTAACGGGTTCGACTCCCGTATACTCCACGATAAGAAAGTAAAAACTAAAAGGTAAAAACTAAAACATGTTCACGAGAAAACACTTTTAGTTTTTACCTTTTGTTTATAGTTGATATGAAAATAGCTCTTTTAGGATATGGCAAGATGGGCAAGGCCATTGAGGCTTTGGCCCCCGAACGTGGTCACGAAGTGGTAGTCACTATCGATGACGAGGACGACTGGATGGATAAATTGGACGACTTGCGCGACTGCGATGTTGCCATCGAGTTCTCCACCCCCGCCACCGTGGTAGGAAACATCATGCGCTGTTTCGACATGGATATGCCTATCGTGGTTGGCACTACCGGTTGGTACGATCAGTTGGAAAGCGTGGCGCACGACTGCCAGCAGCGTGGACAGTCACTCTTTGTCGCCTCCAATTTCAGTATCGGCATGAACATCATGTTCGAGTTAAACCGTCGGTTGGCCCAGATGATGAACGGATATGATGACTATCAGGTGGAAATCACCGAAACTCATCACATCCACAAACTGGATGCTCCTAGTGGCACCGCTATCACATTGGCCAACGACATCATTGACGAGCTTGACCGTAAGGACGAGTGGCAGCTGCGCAAAACCATCACCGAACAGGGTACTACCGAGGCACACCGTCGGCTGAAAAAGGATGTAGTGCCAATTATCGCTATCCGCCAGGGCGAAGTTCCGGGTGTCCACGAAGTGGTCTATGACAGCGATATCGACACTCTCACCCTTCGTCATTCTGCCAAAAGTCGCAAAGGTCTCGCATTGGGTGCTCTGTTGGCTGCTGAATTTCTTGAGGACAAGAAAGGCTACTTCACCATGAAAGACCTGTTAAGCTAGGTAGGTGACTATCGGATGGTGATTTGAGCACTTGATTATCTTTAAACTTTCAAGCTTAGCGAACCATTACGCCTTTACGTGAAACGAAAGACACATCTCCTGCAGTACTTCCTTTTCTCGGCATTGTTGCTTGCCATCATGCTGGGCTGCTCGATGTTGGGTGCTGTGCGCTTCGGCTGGCAGGAGATGTGGCAGTCGCCAATTTTCCTCAACCTCCGGTTGCCACGCATCGTTCTCTCCGTGTTGGTGGGGGCTGCATTGTCGGTTTGTGGTGCCGCTTATCAGTCCATCTTCCGCAATCCGCTCACCGACCCCTATGTGTTGGGTATCTCTTCAGGTGCTTCGCTTGGCGCGGCTATCGCTATCCTTTTGGGTCTTGAGGCCTACCTGCTGGGCATCGGTGCCTGCGCCCTTGCCACAGGTCTGCTTACCATTGTTGTCATCTATCGTATTGCCTCCATCGGCAACCGTATGCACACTACCACTCTCTTGCTCACGGGCGTCTGTCTCACATTCCTCATCTCGGCCATCATCTCCTTCCTGATGGTGCTCAATCACGACAAGATGGACAGCATCATCTTCTGGACCATGGGTAGCTTTGCCTCTGCCACTTGGCGCGATGTGGTTATTGTGGCCCCGGTCGTATTGGTAGGCATCGGTGTGGTGCTATACTATTGCCGTGACCTCAATCTGCTGCTTGTCGGTAGCGAAACCGCTAAGAGCCTGGGAGTAGAGGTGGAACGGGTCAAGAAAGTGCTGCTTCTAGTCACCACCCTCATGGTCGCCTTCTGCGTCTCTACCTGTGGTGTGATAGGGTTTGTGGGTCTCGTAGTCCCCCATTGCATACGCCTTATCTGTGGCCCCGACAATCGCCGTATTATTCCCTACTCCATTATTTTTGGAGGACTATTCCTCCTCTTGTGCGACACCTTAGCTCGCACCGTCCTCCGTCCTGCCGAGTTGCCCGTAGGCAGCCTTACGGCACTAGTCGGAGCGCCCCTTTTCATATATCTCCTCTATCGAAACAAAAAAGGTTATTAATCCCCCTGCCTCATAACTTCTTACCTGTCTATTAACCATGATTACACTCCGCGACCTCTCTTGCAGCTATGGCGACCGAATCGTCCTGAGTCACCTCGATACCCAGTTCGAGGAGGGTGGCTTCTATGCCATCATGGGGGCTAACGGATGTGGTAAGACCACCCTCTTGCGTCTCGTGGCGGGTTTGCTTGCTCCGCAACAAGGCACCGTCCTCTTAGATGGCACGAACGTCCTTCAATTCTCTGCCCGTCAGCTGGCGCAACGCATGGCGTTTGTCCGTCAACATCCTCAGACGGATTTCGAGTTCTCGGCTTTCGAGACCGTCCTCATGGGACGCAACCCATACCAGCACCACCTTCAGAACGAATCGGAGGCCGACTGGCAGATCGTGGAGCAGTGCATGAAGCATACCAACACTTGGCACCTTCGCTTTGCTAAGCCCAACGAGATGAGTGGAGGCGAGTTGCAGCGGGTGATGATAGCTCGGGCACTGGCTCAGCAAACCCCCATTCTGCTGCTCGACGAGCCAGTCTCAAACCTCGATATCTCCCACCAATTCGAGATACTAGACCTCTTGCGTCAAATCAATCGTGAGCAGCACAAGACCGTCCTCCTTGTCATCCACGACCTTAACATGGCTTGGCAGTATTGCGACCGCTTGCTGTTGCTCCACCAAGGCGGCATCCAATACCAAGGCCCCACCCACGAAGGCCTCACCCCCGACAATATCTCCACCGTCTTCGGAGTTACAGCCAACCTCCAAGGCGACACCATCTGCCTCAGTCCTCGTCATTAGCTATGAAGCGCATATTGTTGTCTGTCGTATTCTGCTTAGCCTGCTTGTCGGCCTTCGCCACAGGGCAGGAGAGCGATGTAATATATTATCGCGGTCAGCGGTGGAGGCTCTTGGCTAGGCCTGCCGATGCCGACTCATTGTTGTCTGACGCACTGGCTAAAAGCCTACCCCAAGACAGGTGCAAATCTACTGCCAATTGGGGTGGATATGTCGGCTATTGGAGTGTGTGTGGCGACATGCTAGTGCTCGATAGCATTGGGATAGAGTACCTTAAGGATGGCGAATGTGTGGATGCCACGTTGCCCAAATCTTTCATCCAATTGGTGTTCAAAGCATACGAAGACAAAGGGATTGTCGTGGCGCGCTGGTACTCGGGAACCCTGCGGTTGGCTCGTGGAAAGATGATTCGCTATGAACATGATGGTTGGAACCGTAACTACGAGACTGAAATGGAATTGACTGTCCGCAACGGGAGTGTTGTCGACAGCATTGAGTACCACAACAGGATAGTCTGCGAAGGCTTCGACTTAGAGAGTTTAGAGAGTCTTTCCCTGCAAGCCTTGAAAGAATGGGACAGTCTACAGCTAGGATTCCTTCCGATAGCCAAGCAGTACCCCCAACTTAATGGTAAAGAGCGTATCTTTTTCGTAGTTTCTGATTTCTCGGTCGACCCTCAGGGCAACCTGACTGATATAGCCAAAGTCAGCTGTCATGCACAATTGGATGAAAAACTAGAGCAACAACTAGCACTAGAGTTCAAACGCTATCTGATGAACATCCGCCCGTGGAAGGTGTTATACATCAAAGGAAAATACTGCATACCACATCCGGGAACTTGGTCTATCCCGATAAGGCTTAATTCTCAATAAAAAATACGATAAAAGATGACTCGCGAACAAAAGATATACAAAGTAACTCTGGTAGGAAGTGCCGGTAATGTGGCGCTGCTCACCTTCAAGTTTGTTGCTGGTTTTTTGGGGCATAGTGCCGCCATGATGGCTGATGCGGTGCATTCACTGTCCGACTTCATGACCGATATTATTGTACTGCTCTTTGTGCGTGTTAGTGCCAAACCGCAGGATGAGTCGCACGACTATGGCCATGGCAAGTATGAGACCTTGGCCTCCTTCTTTGTGGGGTTGGCGCTGGTAGCGGCCGCCACAGGCATCATCGTCAGTGGCTCGGTGAAGTTTGCCTCGTGGCTGCGCGGTGAGCAACTTCCGGCTCCAGGCCGGTTGGCTCTGTGGGCTGCGCTCCTCTCCATCGTGGTCAAGGAACTGCTGTATCGCTATACTGTCCATGAAGGTAAGAAGTTGGAGTCGGATGCCGTGGTGGCAAACGCCTGGCATCATCGCAGCGACGCGCTTTCCTCCATAGGTGCCGCCATAGGCATCGGAGGTGCCATTCTGCTTGGTGACCGCTGGACGGTGCTCGACCCCCTTGCTTCCATCGTTGTAGGTGCCCTGTTGGTGAAGGTGGCGGTCGACTTGTTGAAGGGGAGCATGAATGAACTGACAGAGAGTTCTCTGTCGGCTGATACCGAGAAGGAGATAGAGGACATCATCAAGGCGTGTCCCGATGTTTGTGAGCCACACAATATCCGTACCCGCAAGATAGGCAACCGCATTGCCATCGAGGCGCATATCCGCATGGATGGCGACACCCCTCTACGCGTGGCCCACGACCGTGCCACCGACATCGAGCACCGACTCAAGGCCCGCTTCGGCAAGCAGACCCATGTCACCCTCCACATGGAGCCAACAAAATGTAAGTAAGAAATGGTCTAACCTTCTTCCCAGAGTGGTTAGGTGGTGCTTTCGAGGTGCCTTTGGTCGATTGTCGCATCTTCACCGTTCGTTATTAGATTCATCATCGTTTTGCATAGCGATGGGTAATAGGTTTTATATTTGATATTCAGAGAATTAAACATGTATTCATTGTTTTTCCATCCTTGGGTTGGTCTTAGGTGAGGGTGTGTCAGAAAGAGAGTGGTGGGGGCTGGTTCTGTGGTGCGTGGAGGGGCAATTTGGGGACTATTTTTTACGAAAAAGTCATTATGTCAATATTTATTTATATTTTTGTAGATTAATTTGCGAGTATTATGCAGTTTAAAGATATTAAGGGTCAGCGTGTTTTGATAAACCGCCTGACAGAAATAATTGACTCGGGGCGCGTAAGCCATGCTCAAATGTTTCTAGGACCCACTACGAGTGGGAGCCTGGCGTTGGCCATTGCGTACGCCCAATATCTCAACTGCGAGAATAGGCAGCATTATGGCGAGGGGGCGGAACTGAGGGCCGACTCGTGCGGGCAATGCCCCAACTGCCGCAAGTATGAGCAGCTGATGCATAGCGACCTGCATTTCGTGTTTCCTAGTGCCACCACAACCACAGTTTCGAGCAAGCCCTGTTCGGAGGACTTCCAGGAGGAGTTTCGTGATTTTCTTAACGAATACCACCAAGTGGGTTCGGAGGATGAATGGTATGCTCGGTTAGGTATTGAGAACAAGCAGGGCATGATTCGCGAGAAGGATGCCGACAACTTGGTGAGGACGCTTGCCCTCAAGTCGTATGAGGGGGGCTACAAAGTAGTGGTGATGTGGCTTGCCGAGCGCATGAATCTGGATGCTGCCAATAAGCTGCTCAAGACCTTGGAGGAGCCTACGGATAAGACCTTGCTGCTGTTGGTGGCAGAGAGTCGTGACCGTATGCTGCAGACCATTTTGTCGAGGGTGCAGTTGGTAGTGGTGAAGGATTTGGGAATGGGAATCCCCGAAGAGCGCCGTGCGGAGTTTGCCCAGATGTTTGTTTCGTGGATGAGGCTTTTGTTCAAGTTGGACATGCAGACCCTCTCGGCATGGGTGGACCAAACGGCTACCATAGGACGCGAGTCGCAGAAGCGTTTCCTGCAATTCGTACAAGAGTCGTTGCGTGCCTGTTTTCTGAAGACGGTTGCCGGAATCGAACTGCCTGGCGAGTTGGTGTTTGGCGATGAGAAGTTCGACACCTTCTTCCCCAGCATGATAACGGTTAACAACATAGAGCAGATGAACCAAGCGGTCAACGACGCCGCCTATGCCATAGAGCGCAATGCCAATGCGAAGATCACCTTCATGCAGCTTTCGTTTACGATGAGCAAGATGATCAAGAAAAGGTGAATGTAACTAATCAATGACAATTGGATATTGAAAAATATATATTTCTAGCTAATTATGGAAGAAAAGAAAGAGAAAGATATTTTAAAAGAACAAGATACGCCCATTAATGAACCCAAGGGCAACCAGCCAGAGAGCGTGGACGATGATAATGTGGCTACGGCTGAGGATTTGGAGGCGTTTATCCGCGACCGCCGCGAGAAGGACCGTGGGAAGCTGAAGGAGGACAAAGAGGACAGGATGGACGTCTTTGGCGAGTATGCAGCGCCCGAAAATTCTATAGACCCTTATCTGGAACCCGACCCGACCCTGCCATGGGTGAAGTACGAAGAGAATCTGTTTCTGAGTCGTGGCTGCAAGCGGTGTCCCGAATCGTATATCCCTGTCAGTGAGTCGGAGGTACGCAGCTGTAGCAAGGTTACTTCGTGCAATTGGATGCGGGGCATCCGTCAGCCGGGAGGCAGTCAGTTCGACTGTGTCGAGGTCCGTTTCAAGAATAACCGCAAGGACTTCTTCCGTCTCCCAGATGGGTTGGAAGTGACGGAAGGCGATGTGGTGGCCGTGGAAGGAATGCCGGGTCACGACATCGGCATTGTGAGCCTTACGGGCGAGGTGTGTCGCATACAGATGAAGAAACGCCACGTGGACCCCGCAGGCGAGAATGTGCGCAAGCTGTTTCGCCGTGCCAAAAGTTCCGATATCGAGCGCTGGGCCGAAAGTCTGAAGAATGAACATGGAGCCCTGCTAAAAACCCGCCAGATAGCTGCCGACCTCAATTTGGAGATGAAGGTGAACGACGTGGAGTATCAGGGCGACAACGCTAAGGCGATATTCTACTACACCGCCGACGACCGCGTGGACTTTCGTACGCTCATCAAGGTGTTGGCCGAGGAATTCCATGTCCGCATCGAGATGAAGCAGATAGGCGTACGCCAAGAGGCTGGTAAGGTGGGTGGTTTGGGTACCTGTGGCCGCGAGTTGTGCTGCAGCACATGGCTGACCAATTTCAAGTCGGTCACCACCAGTGCCGCCAAGGTTCAGCAGATTTTGCCTAACCCACAGAAATTGGCAGGACAGTGTGGCAAGTTGAAATGCTGCCTAAACTTCGAGTGCGAGGTCTATGCCGATGCCCTGAAAAAGTTTCCCCCGGCCAATACACCTATACGTTTTCAGAAGGGGTTGGCTCTGTATAAGAAGACGGATGTGTTCCGCGGCATCATGTGGTACTGCTACGAGGGTGAATGCGAGCTGCATGCCCTCAAGGCCGAGAGCGTGAAGAAGATTATCGAGATGAATCGTAATCAGGAGTACCCTGAGAAGATGGAAGACTACCAGGTAGAGCTGATGTCGACGGCTGCCTTGGCCCAAGAGACCACCAGTGCCGACTTTGAGCGCGAGTTGCGTCGCATGGCCGACGACATGTCGGATAGTGTGTCCGATAAGGAGGTCAAGCAGGAGGAACGCAAGGAGGAGCGTCGCGACCGTAAGGGCGGCGACCGCAGGGGTGGCGACCGCCGCCAGCAGCGTGCCCGTGAAGAGCAGCGCGCCCGCGACGAACAGCGCCGCGAAGAAACCCGCGTGCGCAACACTACCAACAACCGTCACAGCGGCGCCCGCAACAACCCCCGTCGCAGCAGCGACAAGGAGAAACGAGGTAACCAATAAATAGAATAACCTAAAAATGATAGATATGAGAAAGTCGATCGGGATAATACTACTGGCGGCAGTGATGTGTCTGCAAGCTTGCGATAAGAATGTGTTCTATGCAGCCGAACGGGATGTCGACGAGTCGGGGTGGAACATGAAAGAGCCGGTGGTGTTTGACGTCAACATAGAGGACACACTGCAGGTCTACGACTTCTTTATCGATGTGCGCAACAGCGTGCACTATACCAAGGCCAATACCTTCTTTTTCATCAATACCACCTTCCCCGATGGGAGTGTGGCATACGACACCCTCGAGTGTCCCCTCGCTGATGTGGAAGGGCATTGGTACGGTCGCCGTACGGGTCGCTATGTCGACAGCCGCTATGTCTTTCAGCGCCATGTCATCATTCCTCGGGCAGGAAGGTATCATTTCGAGGTATACCACGGTATGCGCGACACCAATGTGGTGGGTCTGAAGAGTGTGGGCATGAGGATAGAACACTTCGGAAGGGTAGAGGATTGAGACCCTCTCGTAATAGCAAGGAAAAAATAACTTCATAGTTCAGAAAACGTCTAAACCAATAATATATGGCACAGAATAAGAGTAAGAAGGACAAGAGCCAAACGATACGCACAGCGTGGAAGATATTTGCCGGGCTGTGGATATTCATTTTTCTCTTCTTCACCCTGCTCTCGCTGGGGTGGCTGGGGTTTATGCCCTCGTTTGAGGAGCTGGAAAACCCCAAAAGCAACCAAGCCACCGAGGTGATATCGGCCGATGGTGAGATACTGGGCTTCATCGGCATTGAGAACCGCTCGAACGTTACCTACGACGAGCTATCGCCCAACCTCATCAACGCACTGATAGCCACCGAGGACGTGCGTTTCTATAGGCATTCGGGTATCGACTCGCGCAGCCTGTTCCGCGTCTTCTTCAAGACCCTGATAGGTCGCCATAGCAGCAGCGGCGGCGGTAGCACCATCACCCAGCAGCTGGCCAAAAACCTTTTCCCACGTGAGCACAAGGGCAAGATAGGCACCGTGTTCTCGAAGTTCAAGGAGTGGGTAGTGGCGGTAAAGCTGGAACACAACTACTCCAAGCAGGAGATCATTGCCATGTATTTCAATACGGTTGACTTCGGTAGCAACTCCTTCGGCATCAAGACGGCGGCAAAGACCTTCTTTGACAAGTCCCCTGCCGACCTAAGCGTCACTGAGGCGGCCATGTTGGTTGGTCTCTTGAAAGCTCCCACGGCCTATAGTCCTATCCTGCACCCTGAGAACGCGCTGAACCGTAGGAACACAGTCCTCTCGCAAATGAAACGCTACGACTACCTCACCGAAGAGGAGTTTGAGCAATACAAGGAGGAACCCATCGATGTGTCGCACTATACCCCCCAGAGCCACAACGACGGCCTGGCTACCTATCTGCGCGAATATATCCGCAACTATATGAAGGACTGGTGTAAGCACCATCGCAACAATGAGGGTGAACACTACGACGTCCACAAGGATGGGCTGCGCATCTATACCACCATCGACTCGAGGATGCAGCGTTATGCCGAAGCCGCCGTGCGCGAACACATGAGCAAGGAAGTGCAGCCTCAGTTCAACCGCGAGTTGAAGACTCGTGGTGGCAACCCCTTCAACGACATCTCGCCCGACCAGCAGGAGAAAATATTGGTGCAGGCAATGAAAAACTCCGACCGCTACTACCAGTTGCATCACGTCCAAGGCAAGAGCGACAAGGAGATACGTAAGATATTCAAAGAGAAAGTGCCCATGCGCGTCTTCTCATGGAAAGGCAATATCGACACCACTATGTCGCCCTGGGATTCGCTGCTCTACTACAAGAAGTTCCTCAACGTGGGCATGATGTCGGTCGAACCCGGAACAGGCTACGTCAAAGCCTATGTGGGCGGCATCAACTACCGCTACTTCAAATACGACAACGTGATGAGCCACCGTCAGGTAGGCTCTACCTTCAAACCCTTTGTCTACACCATGGCTCTGCAGGATCTAGGCATGTACCCCTGTACCGAAGTGCCTAACGCACAGGTCTGCTTCGAAGTTTGGGGACAGCCCGACTGGTGCCCCAAGAACTCCTCCCACGAGCGTGAGAACCAGATGGTGACCTTGAAATGGGCTTTGGCACACTCCATCAACTGGGTCTCAGCCTATCTGATGAAACAAGGCTCGCCGGAGCAGGTCATTAGCATTGCCCGCAAGATGGGCATCGCTAGCGATATCGACCCCGTGCCTGCCATCTGTGTCGGCACACCCGAGATAACCGTCTACGAGATGGCTGGAGCTATGGCCACCTTCGCCAACAAGGGCGAATACGTCGAACCCATCTTTATCACCCGCATCGAAGACAGCAAGGGCACCGTGCTCGACCGCTTCACCCCCGAGCGTCACGAGGCCATCAGCGAACGCACTGCCTACATGATGATCGAGTTGATGAAAGGCGTGGTGCAGAGTGGTACGGGTGTGCGCCTTAACTATAAGTATAAGCTCAACGAATTCAGCAATGCCATAGCGGGCAAGACCGGCACCACTCAGAACAACTCCGACTGCTGGTTTGTGGGCATCACTCCCAAACTCGCCACCGCCATCTGGACTGGCGGCGAGGTACGTAGCATCCACTTCCGCAATATGACCTTCGGACAAGGTGCCGCGCAGGCGCTGCCTATTTTCGGCTACTACATGCGCAGCATCTATACCGACAAGTCACTCAAGTTCCCACGTGGCGATTTCGACCGTCCCAACGTCCCCTTAGACGTGGAGCTCGACTGCAGCCGTTTCCAACAAGAGATACAAGAAGAGGAACCCTTCTATGACTTCTAAGAAAGTTGAAATAGAGTGACCAGTGAGCTGTGACCGGTGGCACGATAGCGCTCGTATCACAGGTCACAGGTCATAGGTCACAAAAAAAACAGGTCACTCATATGAAAGCGGCAGACAATTCTCAATTCGTAAGGGCAGACACTGGTGTCAGCCACGACAATCCTCAATTCAAAAAAGACCTTCTCGGTATGTCGCTGACGGAACTGCAGCAGCTCTGTGCTATAGAGGGTATGCCCAAATTTGCAGCACGGCAGATATGCGACTGGCTCTATGCCAAGAGGGTCGACAGCATTGATGCTATGACCAACCTCTCGCTCAAAGCCCGTAGCCGCCTGAACGAGATTGCCTACATTGGTCGCCATACTCCAGTACAATGCCAGGTCTCAAAAGACGGTACCAAGAAATACCTATTTGAAATTGAAGATTTAAAAGTGAAAAGTGAAATTTCGCGGGAGCAGACATCTCAAGACTCCGATAATTTCAATTTTCAATTAAAAAAGTACGTCGAGGCCGTCTACATCCCTGAACTGAATACCAGCGGAGGTTCTCCGCGCGCCACCCTCTGCATCTCCTGTCAAGTGGGCTGCAAGATGGGCTGCCGTTTTTGCGTCACTGGGCAGCAAGGCTTCCATGGCAACCTCTCGGCCTCCGATATCCTCAATCAGATATTCTCCATCCCCGAATTTGGCCAGCTTACCAATATCGTATACATGGGCATGGGCGAACCGATGGACAACCTTTCCAGCGTTCTGCATAGCACGGATGTCCTTACCTCCGATTGGGGTCTCGGTTGGAGCCCCCACCGCATTACCGTCTCCTCTGTCGGCATCATCCCCGGGCTGAAACGCTTCTTGGACTCATGCCAATGCCACCTTGCCGTAAGTCTCCACAACCCCTTCCCGCAAGAACGGCTCTCCATCATGCCCATGCAGCGAGCCTATCCCATTTCCGACGTGATTGCCCTGCTCAAACAATATGATTGGAGCGGCCAGCGGCGCGTCTCGTTCGAATACACCATGTTTGCCGGGCTCAACGACTCCACCCGTCATGCTGCCGAACTGGTACGCCTGCTGAAGGGGCTCCATTGTCGAGTGAACCTCATCCGTTTCCATGCCTCGCCCGACACCCCCTATCGCACCACCTCCCCTCAGTCGATGAACCAATTTCGCGACTACCTCAATAACCATGGCATCACCTGCACCATCCGTGCCTCCCGCGGCGAAGACATCATGGCCGCCTGTGGCCTGCTGGCTGGGCAAAAACAGTGATTAGTGACTAGTGATTGGTGATTAGACAAATGAATGCGGCAGCTCTATTCATTTTTCACTAATCACTTTTTTTGCAATTTTTTTTCGCGATGACATACTAAAATGAAAAAAAATACGTAGAAAAGTTTTTATTTCTAAAAAAAAGTGTATTTTTGCAAACTGAAATTAAGGTATCACTAATACGGATATTATCGAAACAAAACTATCAGTTCAACATTTAACAGCGATAGAAATGACTAACGAAGCAGTTGGCACGCTCACCGATAACGAGCTGATACAAGGTTATATGAATGGTAACCCGAAATGTTTTGATGTCCTCCTCTCACGATATCAAGCAAAAGTCTACGGCTACATTTTCTCTGTAGTAAAAGACAAAGATGTGGCAGACGATATCTTTCAGGACACCTTCTTTAAGGTCGTTGCCACCCTCAATAATGGCGACTACAAGGATGAAAATAAATTCATCCATTGGGTCATGCGCATCGCCCACAACCTGATTGTCGATTATTTCCGTCGTAACAACAAGATGCCCCTTGTCCCCAACCGTCCCGATTGTGACGTAGTGGACACGCTAAAACTCCACGACGACAACGTTGAGCAGAGCATCATGCGCCAGCAGACCAGCCGCAATGTGCGCAAACTCGTCAAGATGCTTCCTCCCGAGCAGCGCCGAGTGGTCATTCTCCGTCATTATGGCAAGTGCGACTTCAAAGACATTGCCGCCCGTACTGGTGTCAGCATCAACACCGCTCTGGGCCGAATGCGCTACGCAATCATCAACCTTCGCCGTCTCGCCGAAGAACACAACATGTACTCGGAGCTCTGACACCCTCCGAAAAAATGTTAATTAACATTTCTCTGTACAATAATTATAGCCAATTTGAGTTTTTAGGGTGAAAACTTTCAATAGAAAGCAAACACCAATGCTTTTGAATTGAAAATCGTAGAGGCTTATCCTTGGGTATGCCCTCATGCGTAGGCAGCCGATTTTCAATTCTCAAGCAGCGGAACAGAGAAAACTAACCCTATGTTCAACCTAATTGGCGCGTATGATGCACGACTACAAGTTCACTGACAACGTCACATCTTATGAAACTGCAAGCACACTCGTACAACCGTCGCCACACGTTGTACAAAACATCCTCCAATATGCGAGGTGCTACCAAAACATCCGCATAGGAGATGTAAACATTAAAGTTTATCTCAACTAGTTAAAAAAAGAAGCCTCGGTCCGTAGAACCGAGGCTTTCTTATATGTGATAGGTTCAATTATTGTTTAGTCGCTGGTAGTAACGCCACCAAAGGGCGGGGACGTCGCCTTGCATGCATTGCTGGTAGTCGGCATAGGTGCAGGGGAGCATGAGGTGGCTGGAGTAGACTTCCTGTAGTTCGCTGTTGTGGCAGGGTACTCTCATCCACCAACGGTCGCTGTGCTTGCCTTTGTAGAAGTCGATTTCAAGCCCGAGGTCTTCGAGGCTTACGAGGTAGTGTCTGCAGCTTGCTGGGTCGGTCAGGGGGTTGTCGTGCTGGCGGTTGTAGAAGCCTTCGATGAAGTACCAGAGTCCTTGGGCTATTGCGTGGAGGGTTTGCCCATGGTTATCATACAACGGGTTGGCCTCGAAGATGCCGATGCATCTCGTCTTGTCACTCATGCCAGCATAGCGCATCATCTGACAGAGCTGTTCGCCATAGAGTCCGTGGGGCGATGGCGCACCGTGGGCAGGGGCGTCGCTTTGGCGCACGGCGCAAAGGTCGACGCTGAGCATGTCGGCATTGCGGATGAGGGCTTCGGCCCGGTCCATGTCGCTTTGCACTTCGCCAAGGCGGTAGGCGTCGAATTTCAAGTCGTCCATCAGTTGCACGTAGTTTTGCCCTACGAAGTAGGTTTGGTAACCTATGTTGGCATGGAAGAAGAGGTAGTTGGGGGTTTGCATGATGATGTTGCGGAGCCAGGTGCGAGAGGTTGTCTGGTCGTTGTCTTCAAGGTCGAAACGGGCATCGATGGTGGTGATGTTCATGATGCGGTTCATGAGTTCGTAGCCTTTGTAGACGGCGAATGTGAGGTCTTGGCTACCGCCAAGCAGTATGAGTGTGTTGCCACGGGTGACAACTTCTTTTACCACTTCTGCTAGGGCGTAGTAGGTGTCGTCGGTTGTCTGTCCGAGAATTATGTTGCCTAGGTCTACAATCTCGGTTTGCTCTGTGGGCAGGGCCAATTGGTAAAGGTAGTGGCGAATTTCGTTTGGGGCGGCACCGCAGCCGGCGTTTTGCTCGGCACCACGGTCTTCTTCGACGCCTAGGAGCACCAGTTTGCCTGTGGGGATGTCGGGGAAGCCGGTGGCAGGAGTGTGGGCAATGATTTTGGAGCCGATGGTGGTGGCGTAGGTGCTGGGATAGTACCCTAGTTCGTCGGGATTTATGGGTGACAAGTATTTGTTGATAGACATAATAAAAGTAAAAGGTAAAAAGTAAAAACTAAAAGTGGCATGCAGCCACCTTTTAGTTTTTACTTTTTAGTTTTTGGTTTAGAATGTTTCGCGAATGACGTTGCCGTGGTCGTCGACAATCATCTTGTAGTACCAGTCGGGATAGCTGGGTTGCATGGGGAATGCGGGGTTGCCGGTCTCGGTGCGCTCAAAGCGGCCGTCTTTCTCTTTCTTGATGTTGCCGTCGATGTATTTGACCAGCAGGTAGTGGTCGAGTTTGTTCCATTCGCGCATCATGCGTTTTGCCTGACGGTTGGAGAAGTCGTTGAGCTGTTCGACCAAGGCGTCGTCTTTATCGGTGCGCTTGGCACGGTCGTCGAAGCGGGCCACTTCTTTGATAAAGCCTTCTTCTAGTTCGGTCTGGACTTTTTGGAGGTCGACAATCATGTCGGAGTAGCGGCTGTAAACGAAGTTGGTGACGCGGTTGAAGAGCCAGAAAGCGGCGGTCTCGCTATAGGTGAGCATGTCGCCGTTGCCCTCGCGGAAGCATTCAGGGATTTTGGTGATGCCGCAATACATGGGGCAATAGCAGGTGCTGTAGGTGTCGTCGACTCCAAACCAGAGGATGCCACCCACTTTGGAGGGCAGCCAGCCGCGGCACTGAGCGACGAAGCTGAAGCCGGTCTGCTGGGTCGAGGTGGCGCGCTCGTGGACGTATTTCTGTCCATTGACTTCGAATCCCATAGGACGCCAGCGGTAGGGGCAGGCGAAGGGGCCGGCACCCATGTCCTTGCTCATGTCCATGGAGGTACCTTCGTAGTGGTCGCGCATCAGGTTCATCACTTCGTGGACGTCTACTTTGTGGTCGGGTTTAATCCAAAGGGGCAAACGCTCAGCTTTGGGGTCGCCCATAGCGTATTTCTCGTATTTGCGCATTTCGCGGTTCACGCGGTTGAACATGGCATAAACGCGGGCGTCGCAGCCACGGATGCCGCTGAAGGTGAGGGGTGCGTAGGTGTCGGCAAAGCTGAACTCTTCGTCCTTGCCATTGAACCAACCGCAGGCACGGGCATAGGTGACCACATCGGCAGCATAGACGCATTCAACCTCGGGTTCGTAAAGGTAGTCCATATGGGAGCTGCTAATGACGGTGTGGAGGCCTTTACCTTTGGCTTTGTTCCATTTGGTGCCTTCTTGGGGGAACTGGGTGATGCGTGCCTGGTTGGCATGGCCGCTGACATAGCCGTCGGGGATGCGTCGTGCCACCCAGACAGCACCGTCGGTGTATTTATATTTTAGCTTTTTTGCTAAGTCGGCTTTGACGGGAGCTCCACGTTTGCCGATAAGTTCGAGAATCCACACCTCGTTGGGGTCGCAGATGGAGAAGCTTTCGCCCTCGCTGCAGTAGCCGTAGTCGGCCACCATCTTGGTCATCCAATAGATGGCCTCACGGGCGTTTTTGGCGCGTTGCAGGGTGACGTAGATGAGGGAGCCGTAGTCGATGCCCTTGACTTCGTCCTTCCAGCATTCCTCGCGGCCGCCATAGGTTGTCTCGCCGATGGCCAGCTGGTGTTCGTTCATGTTGCCTACCACGCTGTAGGTGTGGGCGACTTGTGGGATTTCAAAGAGTTTGCGGCCGCTGTCCCAGTCGACCAGCATAAACATGGTGCCGGCGGGATAGTCGGCAGCCTTGCGGTAGTAGAGCTCGCCGTAGAGGACATGGCTGTCGGCAGCGTAGGTGATCATGGTGCTGCCGTCCTTGGTGGCACCCTTAGTGAAGAGGAAATTGGTGCAGGCGTCGGCTCTTTGTGCGGCAAACATGCTCAGGCACAGGGCTCCGACTGCTAAAATGCGGTTCATTTTTCTCATGGTGTATTGTGTTTATTAATTGATAATCTTTAAATGAATCAATCTGCAAAAATACGAAAAAAATCTATTATATCTAAAAAAGTGCAAGCTTGGGTGATGGTTTTTAGGTTGGTTAGTTGGTGCGAGGGCTGACGAAGGTGACTGCGTGGTGGAGGTTTTGCACGCGGTAGTGGTTGCTGTGCAGCATCTCTCCATCGATAACCAGCCAGAAGGGGTCGGGGCTGGTCATCTCGACAAGGGTGCCTTGGCGGTATTGCATCAGTTGTTGGACATCAGGGCGGTTGATATGGGTACCATGGCTATATTCGTTGATGAGGCTGGCGAATTTGAACAGCGACATCCGCTTGAAGAGGTTGATTTCGATAAGACCGTCGTCGTTCAGTGAAAGGGGGGCACACATGTAGTTGCCACCATTGTAGCGTCCGTTGCCAAGGGTGCAAAGGAGCATGTGGCCGTCGTAGAAGGGTTGGCCGTCGACGGTCATGCGGACGTAGTTGCTGCGGGAGGTGAAGATGCTGCGGATAATGCCGGTGGTGTAGGAGTGCTTGCCACCGATGATGGGTTTGCGACGCACGTCGTTGCCTATCTTGCAGACCATGGCATCGAAGCCGAAGTTGCAGACGTTGATACTATAGCGGTCGTTTACCTTCATCACGTCGACAGGGTGGGGGACACCCTCAACCAGACGGTTCAAGTCGTTGAAGTCGTCGTGTGAGGCGTAGTACTTGATGTAATCGTTTCCGCTTCCGTTGGCATGGACGGTGACTTGGACGTTAGGTATTCCGATGATGCCAGTGACGACCTCGTTCAGAGTACCGTCGCCGCCACAAGCGTAGAAGCGTGCCTCATGTCCGGGATGGTCGTTGCACCATCGGCGGGTCCAAGTGGTTGCATCGCCTGGGGCACGAGTTACGTATATCTGATAGTCGAAATCGGGATGGTCTAAAGCATAGGCCTCCACTTTTTGAGTGACTGCAGTGGTGGAGTCTTCTTTTCCAGCACAGGGGTTTACGATAAAAATATGCTTCATCATTGCCTGCAAAAATACTAATAATAATTAATATGGCAGAAAAAAAGTCGCCCTATTAACAAAAAAGTTGTATCTTTGCATTTTATTTGAACAGATGAAGAATATACGCAATTTTTGCATTATAGCCCATATCGACCATGGTAAGAGTACACTGGCCGACCGTCTATTAGAATTTACTAACACCGTGTCGAAGCGTGAGATGCAGGACCAGGTGCTTGACGATATGGAGTTGGAGAAAGAGAGGGGTATCACTATCAAGAGCCACGCCATCCAGATGAACTATGGCGAGTATACGCTCAATTTGATTGACACCCCAGGCCATGTGGACTTCAGCTATGAAGTGTCGCGCTCGATTGCTGCCTGCGAAGGAGCCCTGTTGGTGGTGGATGCCACACAGGGCATTCAGGCACAGACTATTTCAAACCTCTATCTGGCACTTGAGAACGACTTGGAAATCATTCCAGTGATGAACAAGATAGACCTCGATAGCGCCATGCCCGAAGAGGTGGCCGACGAGATTATCGACCTGCTTGGCTGCAGCCGTGAGGATATCCTCTCCTGTAGCGCCAAGACGGGCGAGGGGGTTCCTGAGATATTGGAGGCTATAGTGGCCCGTGTGCCAGCTCCTAAGGGCGACCCCGATGCTCCGCTGCAGGCGTTGGTGTTCGACTCCGTCTTCAATCCCTTCCGTGGCATTATCAGCTATTTCCGCATAGTGAACGGGACGCTGAAGACTGGCGACCACGTGAAGTTTGTCAGCACTGAGAAGGATTATCATGCCGACGAAGTAGGGGTGTTGAAACTGAACATGGAACCGCGTAAAGAACTGTCGGCAGGCAATGTGGGCTATATCATCAGCGGCATCAAGACCAGCAAGGAGGTGCGCGTAGGCGATACGATTACCCATGTGGGCCGTCCGTGCGACAAGGCGATTGAGGGTTTTGAGGCGGTAAAGCCTATGGTGTTTGCTGGTGTGTACCCTGTTGACACCGACGACTATGAAGAACTGCGTGCCAGCCTAGAAAAGCTCCAGCTCAACGATGCCTCTCTCACCTTCGAGCCCGAGAGCTCGCTGGCGTTGGGCTTCGGGTTCCGCTGCGGTTTCTTGGGCTTGCTGCACATGGAGATTGTGCAGGAACGCCTGGAGCGGGAATTCAACATGGATGTTATCACCACGGTACCCAATGTGCAATATAAGGTGCGCTTGACCAATGGCGAGGAGAAGGATGTCTACAATCCGTCGGGCATGCCAGAGCCGAACAATATTGCCGAGGTGTACGAGCCCTATATCCATGCCCAGATTATCACCAAGGCCGACTTTATTGGACCGGTCATCAAGCTGTGTATGGACAAGCGCGGCATTCTCAAAAACCAAACGTATCTCACTACCGACCGCATCGAGATTACCTTCGACCTTCCGTTGGGTGAGGTGGTGTTTGATTTCTACGATAAGTTGAAGAGTATCTCAAAAGGGTATGCCTCGTTCGACTATTACGTCAATGGTTTCCAGCCCTCTAAGCTGGTTAAATTGGAGATTCTTCTCAATGGAGACCCCGTCGATGCCCTGTCTACTCTCACCTACGTCGATAATGCCTATCCTATAGGTCGTCGCATGTGCGAGAAACTGAAGGACCTCATACCCCGTCAGCAGTTTGACGTGGCCATCCAAGCCGCTATCGGTAGCAAGATTATCGCACGCGAAACGGTGCGGCAGGTGCGCAAGGACGTTACCGCCAAGTGCTATGGCGGTGACATCACCCGTAAGCGCAAGCTGCTGGAGAAGCAGAAGGAGGGCAAGAAGCGTATGCGCCAAGTGGGCAACGTGGAGGTTCCCCAAAGCGCCTTCCTAGCGGTACTGAAACTTGATTAATAACCTCTCATCAACCCAACAATTTAATGAAACTATATCTCATCATTATTATCCTAGTGATTGCTGTGCTGGCGACTATCGCCCTCACAGGCTACATCTATTATCTTCTTACCAAACGCTTTTTCGACAACCAGCAGAAGACTCAAATGCTGCAGATGCGCATCGACGAGCATCGCGAAGCGGTGAAACTGGTCACCCCTATCCGTCTTCAGGCTTATGAGCGCATGGCTCTTTATTTAGAGCGTATCAGCCCCGACAGCCTTGTGTTGCGTTGCTACCAGCCCGGTATGGACACTAAACTGCTGCAAGGCGTGATGACTAAGACCATCCGCGACGAGTGGGAGCATAACCTCAGCCAGCAGGTCTACGTCTCGAGCGAGGCATGGAATCGTATCCGTCAGGCAAAGGACGAGATGATTGGCGTGATCAACTCGGCTGCCATCACTATTCCCCAAGATTCCGACCCTACCCGTCTGGCAAGTGCCATCTTTGCCACCACCACCTCCGGTCAGATGCCCACGGCCTCGGCCTTGGAGTTCCTGAAACAGGAGATGCGAGACCTCTAAAAGGCATTTCTACCCCCGTTTCGAGGCTCGACATGCCCTCCGCTATTGCTGTTGCAATGAATTGTCAGTTTTGTAGTTGAGCGTTTAATTTGGTCAGTTGGATTTTTTTTTGTACTTTTGCACAATTATTATGAAGAAATATATCTACTTTACCATACTAGTTTTAATAATCGCACTCCCGAGTGCATTATCAGCCCAAGAGAGGCCCAATCTCCGCCAACAAAACAAAGAGAAACCTAAAATCTCTGCTGGCAATCCGGGCATTAAGATGAATAAACTGAGGACCACCGACCCCGCTGACGAGTTCTCGGGTGTGACGGCTGAGACCTATGACAAGAAGCCCAAGAAGGATGCCAAGAAAGAGACGAAAAAGACTGAAGTGGGAGCTGTCGACGAGGCTGATGACGTTAAGAAGAAGACCCCGGTCAATGAGTCGTACACCTTTGACGAAAATCCGCAGGACAAGGAGGTTGAGCATGTCGAACGTCCCAATCGAGCGCTAGAGCGTCCGGGTACTCCCGAAGAAGAGGAGGAAAGGGTGGAAAGAAACGATATCATTACTTTACCTTCCTATGTCAACCCTCGTCAGGACGACCCCGGTACCGAGAGCGAGGACGATATACTTATGATGGTAGGCGACTCGTCGCTGGTCCATACCTACAAGATGGACATCTCCGAGATGCAGCCTATCGAACTGAAGCTTACCAATCCCGAAGCAGGTCAGTACTTTGTATTTCCTACCCCCGAATACTCTATCCCCACCTCTCACTTTGGCCCCCGTCGCCGTCGTTTCCATTACGGCTTGGATCTTGCCATGCACACTGGTGAACCCATCTATGCAGCCTTCGACGGAGTGGTACGCTTCTCCAAATATAATAGCTCCTATGGCCACCTTATCGTCATACGTCACGACAATGGGCTTGAGACCTATTATGCCCACCTCTCCAAGCGTCACGTCTCGCCTGGTACCCGTGTGAAGGCTGGCGAGGAGATTGGCCTTTGTGGCAATACGGGTCGTTCCCGCGGTAGCCATCTCCACTTCGAGATACGATATAATGGCAACGCACTCAATCCCGAGAACGTCATCAGTTGTGAGACACGTACACTCTTGGCTCCTACGCTTACCCTCACCCGCAACTCGTTCCGCAAGGTGGCAAAGCCCGGTGCCACTAATAGTTCTTCTTCCCATCGTTCTGGTTCAAGCAACTATAGCAGCGACGGGAAATATTACAAAGTGCGTACTGGCGACACCCTTAGCCGCATAGCCAAGCGCAATGGTACCACAATCAGTAAGCTCTGCAAGCTCAACGGGCTTAGAGAGTCATCGGTGATTCGTCCTGGTCAGAAATTAAGAATTCGCTGATATGCGTCTCGATATTCTCACCCTTTTCCCCAACATGATGTCTATGTTCTTTGAGGAGTCTATCCTCAAACGGGCACAGAATAAGGGCATCGTCGAAGTTGTCTTCCACGACCTTCACGACTACTCCCTCACCCGCTACGGCAGCGTCGACGACTATCCCTATGGCGGGGGTGCGGGCATGGTTATGGCGGTCGAGCCGCTCGCTAATTGTATCGAGGGGCTGAAGGCACAGCGCACCTACGACGAAATCATCTATACCGCCCCCGATGGCGAGATGCTCTCCCAGCCGATGGCCAACACCCTCTCTCTGCAGCAGAACCTGATGATACTCTGCGGACACTACAAGGGGGTCGACGAGCGCATCCGCGAGCATTTCATCACCAAGGAAATCTCCATCGGCGACTATGTCCTCACAGGTGGCGAACTGGCTGCTGCGGTCATCTGCGACACCGTCGTGCGCCTCATCCCTGGCGTCATCGGCGACGAGCAGTCAGCCCTCGGCGACTCATTCCAAGACGGCCTCCTCGCACCCCCCGAATACACCCGCCCCCCCGAGTTCCGCGGCTGGCGTGTGCCCGATATCCTCCTCAGTGGCAACCATGCCAAGATAGAGCAGTGGCGCTACGAGCAAGCCCTCCAGCGCACCCAGGAGCGCCGCCCCGACCTCATCAAGGCTATCTCTGAAAAGTAATTTTAATGTAATCATTAAATAACAAACCAAAAATAACAAACCAAACAAAATCATGAAAAGACTTGTCTTATTATCACTCGCATTGCTGACATTCAGCATCGCAAATGCACAAATTGCTAATGGCCGTATTGGCAACGGAAACATAAC
>JAEEGF011026294.1_pt1 | contig 27446 bp, 25 predicted proteins | sample 9134171 | NCBI WGS metagenome assembly JAEEGF01 (sample SAMN16246542, study PRJNA631951) | gut metagenome | biome: gut microbiome; feature: rumen; material: AP-attached | host: Bos | place: Iran: Karaj | collected 2018-10 | reverse complement strand
AGAAAATACAGTAAATTTTCTATAAATTCCCCTCAAGCCAACCATTACCATATATCCAAAGAGACGTTTTCCATACACAATTAGCTCGCTGTCTTCTGTAAATGAAAATCCGTCTACAAGCGGGTCTTTTACCTAACAAATTTCCACTTTTTGCCTTTTGGCAGGTAAAAAAACGATTTACAAAACGAAAGTGTTCTCCATTGCATAAAACAAACGTTTTTCCGATGTTTTGTAGAACATTTTACCTGCCATTTCTCATTTTTGGCCGATTTGGCAGGTAATTGACTGACCAGTCAACGCCATGTTATGCCGTAGCGGCCGCAATGAAGTACCACAACGGTCGGCAATGACGTACCACAACGGCCGGCAATGCAGCCACAACGGCCGGCAGTGACGTACCGCAACGGCCGGCAATGCAGCCACAACGGCCGGCAATGCAGCCACAACGGCCGGCAATGACGTACCGCAACGGCCGCAATGCAGCCACAACGGCCGGCAGTGACGTACCACAACGGCAGGCAATTCTTTATGGGGAATACATTCGCATAACATGTGTTATTTTTGCCGCTGATACAAAAAATCCGGGCCCGCTTTTGCAAACGGGGCCCGGCACTATATAAATCTATTTTTGTGTTTACTTTACGATGTAGCTGTAATCTGAGAAATCAGCCTCAAGCTCAGCTCTGTGGCCATCCTTTTCCCATATGAATTTCATCACGCTGCCCTCGCTCTCGATGGTGAGATTTGAATCAAACCCGAAGGCGGGATTAGTGTTCCTGAACTGAAGAAGCTCTAACTGCTTGCGGACAACTTCTTTGCCGAGAGCCTCGTTTATCTGCTCCATAGTAAGATTTGTCCTGTTGATCTCCTTGTGGCCGCCTGCGCCTGCTCTCTTGACAGCTTCGTGGTCATTCTTGCCGGCGAACAGATCAAGATACCAGATCTGAGGCTTGCCCGGCATAAACATCTGAATGGCGCGGGCAAAGAGCATCTTCTTGTCATCATCACCAAGGGCGCTGTAATATGTGGCATTTACCTGATAGTACATATTCTTGGCTCCGTGAAGATCCTTAACATAGCCGCCTCTTCCAACGATTATGTCGATCATCTTCTGGATCTCCTCCTCAGGCAGAATGCCCTTAAGGTCCAGAAGCGGAATGCCGTCATGGCAACCCAGCATGTTAACCACGCGAATTTTCTTTTGCCAAACCTCCATAGCCCAGTTTTTAAGGACTTCACCGTTCTTGTTCTCGATAGCGTAGATCAGAAGTCCGGGCAGGAAGAAGTCATAGGTCATATAGCCCTTGGACGCCACGGTCTCATATATCTTCTCGCTGTAGCTTGCATGGATCTCAGGCAAAAGAGATACCTCAAACTCATCGGCCAGGCTCTTAACGCGCTCCAGCACATCCCAGGTGTCAGGCTCATTAAGGAAGTTCTTCTTACCGGGTTCCTTGGGAGCATAGGCAAAGGCATCAAGACGTACAATGCGTGCTCCGTAGCCCGAGAGGCTCTTTAATGTATTTCTGTAGTGCTCCCAAACCAGCTCGGACTTGATATTAAGATCCATCTGGCCAAGGTAGCGCCTTCCCGATTCCAAAAGCTCAATAGCTGCATCCTTGTACTTCTCATATCCGGTAAAGTCTATCTCAGAGGGCTTCCTGCCAGCATCCAGGCCTTCACAGATCCTCTCTGAGAGCCTGCTGGCTGCAAGATACTGGATATCCATCTTGTCCATCAGATCCTGCGCGTCAGGACGCTTGTACTGCACCTCCTGATAGAAGGTATTCCAATAGGGAACATCACTGCCGTCGGGCATTCTCACCATAAGGATGGGAAGTCCGGGCTTCCTAAAGAACATATCCTTAATGTACTTCTCATCAGGCTGGATATAGCCCTCCTCTGTCATGGTTCCGTAGCCGTCCCAGAACTTGTTCCAGTTGATAAAGAAATCCTTGTATTTGGAATTCTCACCGTTCTTGATCAGGTCCTGAAACTGAGGTGAGAGAACCGATGCGTGATTGAGGATAAAATCAAGCTTAAGATTGATTCCAAGATCCTCCAGCTTCTTAAGGTCCTCCTCGGAAGCCATCTCCTCGTTGATACCATAGTCGATCACAGAAAAGCCCCTGTCCAGATCTGTGTTAAAGATACTGGGAAGGATGTAAAAGGACTGAAATACATCCCAGAACTCATCTCTGGAAAGAACGCTTACTATATCCGATAATGTACCGCCCATGCTATCCGGATAGGCATTAAGCATAGGTCCGTTATCTACGTAATTTTTACTCATTTCACTCTCCTGTTTTACAATCAGATGCCCATCAGCTTCTTGAACTCATCGTAGCTGATAACTTCACCGGCCTTGGATACAATGATCTTGGCCTTGTGCGCCTGGTCAACCAGCTTCTGCTGCTCAATTTCAAGGACCAGCATAGTGAAGGGGCTGTCAAGCTTGCCGTCGCGGTTTCTGGATCTTCTGTGCTCAAGAGTCTCCTGGGGAGTACTGTTCAAAAGAACCGGTATATCAACCTGGCTCATATAATCGCTGTTGCCGTGAGTCCACTCTACGATAAGAACCTGCTTGTCCGAGAGATCAACCTCATCGTACCAAAGAGATGCCTCATCTCTGCCCATTCTCTTAAGGTAAAGCTTGTCAGCTCCATCCTTAAAGGCCTTCATGATCTGATCAACTTCAGCAAAATCAGTCTCATTCGGAGTGCCAAGGTAATTCTTAAGGCCCTCTGTGGCTGCCTCAAAGTAACTTCTGAACCAGCTGTCAGTGTCCAGATGCGCCTTGTTTGCGTCATCCTCGGCTCTCTGAAGCTCTCTTATCTTTTTTGCATTTTCGGGATTCATGACACCTGCGTCAACCATTCCCTTAATGCCGCATTTCCTGAAGGTGTGGAGCCTTTCGGCATCATTATACATAGGGATCCTGTGGGGATAATTGTCACCGGACATGGTGTAGCTGCCTATTCCTGCGGAATTGAGCATAAATGACAGAAGTGACGCAATTTCTGATTTTCCAACGCCTGAACCTCCGCAAACAGCCACAACTGCGCGGCTATAGGGGTTTTTGTTCATCTTCTCCTCAAGCTCTTTTACCAATAAAGGAAAAATGGTCTTAGCCTTGGAAATATGACTCTCTCCGATCTCAATCTTATCTCCGGGCATATCTCCCTGGGGGATATTGTCCGGAATAGTCAAAACAGCCGCAACGTCTGCAGCCTTGGATAATTTCTCGTTAATTTCGGAACTGTTAACCGAAACCCTGTTATATACTGTATTCATTTTTTCCTCATCCTCTTAGCAAAAATCTATGAAGGTCAGCCACCGCCAAGAGCCGACATTCATGCGGTTTTAGGCCAAATAAAACAGCCGATTCCAGGTTGCCTGTGATCAGATTTTTTTGACAACAAGTATTCGACCGTGTTATTTTGTGAACAAGATACAATAACTTTTTTTCTTTGTAAAGACCAAAATAAAAACATGATAACCATTAAAGAAATCGCAAAGCAACTAAACATGAGCACTACAACGGTTTCAAATGTTATTCATGGAAAGGCCGGAGAGGTGTCGGATGACACCAAAAAGAAGGTCGAGGAATTTCTGAAAAAAGTCGACTATGTCCCCAACATCAGTGCCAGAAACCTGGCGCAGAATCAGTCCAAGATCATCGGACTTGCACTTAAGGCCAGAGCCGACAAGTATGAAAACCTCATCATGGATCCATTTGTTTCCGTTCTTATAGGTGGTGTGGAAGAGACCATCAGAAATGCAGGATACTTTATGATGCTCTATATCTCCAGTGATATAGGAGAGATCATGCGACACGTTTCCACCTGGAATGTGGACGGACTGATCCTGTTCGGAATGCTTGATGACGACGGAATCCGTGTCAGTGAAAAGTATAAAAAGCCCATCGTATGTATCGACACCTACAGTATTGAGGGTCTTAAGCATTTTACCAACATCGGTCTGGACGATGAGCAGGGTGCCTACGACATGGCAAGCTACCTGATATCTCAGGGGCACACCGATATAGCCTTCCTGTCCGATAACACCAAGGGCGTTGACCTTGCAAGACTCAACGGATACAAAAAGGCTCTGAAAGACGCTCACATCAAATACAGGGAATCTAACTTCCTCAAGATAAGGCCCCGGGCCGATGAGATAGAATACAGCCTGGAGGAGATCTGCAGGAGATCTTCCGAGTTCACCGCCATCATGTGCGTATCCGATCTGTACGCAGTAACCCTTATGGCAGCCCTTAAGGACCGCGGCGTATCCGTTCCCGACGATATCTCCATTGTGGGATTTGACGATAACATGCTGGGACAGCTCCACCGCCCCGCTCTCACCACGGTTCATCAGGATGTGAAGGCCAAGGGCGTAACCGCTGCGGATACTCTTTTAAGGCAGCTCTCCGGTGAGAAAACCGCCAATCAGATCAAGCTTCCGACTCATCTGGTGATAAGAGATACCGTCAAAAACATAAAATAAACTGTACAAAATGACCAACTCAAGCTTTAACGCATAAGTTGGTCATTTTTTATGCAATTTACTTAATTTAATAAACGTTTAACCGATTTTTAATAAAATTATCATATGCTCAAATCCGCGTATTTCTGCGGTTTTTCCCAAAACCTAAACTATTTCACGAATATTTTTCCTCGCAAAGCCTTGTTTTTTCCGTGTCTATGTGATATTTTGTAATCAGCGCAAACTTATGCGCAAAAGTAACCGCCAAAAAGCAACTATGTTATGGCAAATTGCACAAAATGCAATTAAAGGAGGGTAAAAAATGAAAAAGAAACTCATGTCAGTGCTTCTTGCAGGCTCAATGATCGCTTCACTTGCAGCTTGCGGCACAACAGGTGGAGACACAACCACCACAACATCTGACAGCACAGAAGCTGCTACAGAGACAGCTGAAAGCACATCAGACGCTGCTGCTACTACTGATGCTGCTCCCGCAGCAGATGCTACAGCTTCAGCAGGAGCTGTAAGACTTCTTAACGGTAAGCCTGAGATCAACGACCAGATGCAGGCTCTCGCTGCCAAGTATCAGGAAGAGACAGGCAACGAACTCATCGTTGAGACAATCGGTGGCGACACAAACGCTTCTGACGAGCTTAAGAAAATGTATCAGGCCGACAACATGCCTGACATCTTCGTAATCGAAGCTAACCAGGCTGCTAACTGGCAGGATCTCCTTGCAGATCTTTCAGGCGAACCCTGGACAGATAAGACCGGATTCGAGCTTGTTGATCCTTCTATGGGCACAATCGGATTCCCTTACACAGTAGAGGCTACTGCTCTTGGTTACAACGCAGACCTTCTTAAGGCTGCCGATGTAGATCCTGCTTCTCTTACAAGCCCTGAGGCTTGGAAGACAGCTTGTGAAACACTTGATTCCAAGAAGGATGAGCTTGGCATCACAGCTGTATTTGGCTGGTGCGCAGAGCCTACAAACCTTGGATGGTCTTCAGGAACTCACGTATTCGGACAGTATCTTGATGCAGGCCTTAAGGCTGATGACACAACCTACATCGATCTTCTTAACGACGGTGGTAAGATCGACGAGGCAAGAATGAAGAACTTTGCTGAGTTCATTGGAATGATGAACCAGTATTCAGATCCTGCTCTTCTTATCGACGGAACCTATGACAACCAGGTTGCAGGCTTCAAGGAAGGCAAGTATGTATTTATTACACAGGGTAACTGGTGTGTAACATCTCCTGACGATGTATCTTTCGAGTGCGGATTTGCTCCTTATGCATTTGAGGACGGAATCAACACAATCATCGCAGGTCCCCCTTCATACTGGGTTGCATACAAGAACGGTAATGTTGACGGCGCTAAGGCATTCTTTAACTGGTGCGCAGGCGATTCAGCTCAGAACATCCTTGTAAACGACGCTGGTCTTGTATCTCCTTTCGACGATTGCCAGTATGAAGCAGTTAATCCTTTCTACAAGAGCATGAACAGCTACATCACAGCAGGCAACTACTCAGGATGGCACACAATGCTCAAGAAGGACGGTCTTCAGAACGAGACATGTAACGTATTTGCTGACTACGCAAAGGGCAAGCTTGACGCTGACGGATTTGTATCCACAATGGCTCAGGTTATTTCCAATTACTACGCTCAGTAATATAAACATGCAGGCAGGGCATGTGCCCTGCCTGTTTTTAACTATAAACACGAGTTTTTCAATCGTTTCCTAAATTTGAAAGGGGGATTGCGAATGGGTACATTTCCTTCCGGACGAAAAATTGCATCCTTTGGCTGCCTTATACTGGGGCTGGTACTTGCAATCGCCGGACTTGCTTTATCCATAATGAGGGTAGGCGATCTTATCCTATTTACCATTAACGCCAAGCCTGTCATCCTGGGTAGAGGTGTCATGTTCGTATGCGGTATTGTTATATTTTTTGTTGGGCTTTACTTATTTCCTACACTTAAATACCATCGCACTATCGTAAATATCATTTTCCTGTTCCCGCTGCTCTTTGCCTTCGCAGTAACCGTAATCATACCTCTTTTCCTTGGTATCGGTTATTCCTTTACTGACTGGGACGGAATCAGACTCACCCGCGTTGTGGGCCTTGAAAACTATTTAAAGATGTTCAAGCAGCCATCTTTCCTTTGGTCAATCCTGCTTACATTTTTGTTTGTTGTATTCAACATGATTCTTGTTAACCTGGTAGCTTTCCTGTTAGCGCTTCTGTGCACCTCAAGGATCAAAGGACTTGGATTCTTCAGAGCTGCATATTTCCTCCCCAACCTTATCGGAGGACTTGTACTTGGTTATATTTGGCAATTCATTTTCAGTAACGTAGTTACCAAATTTACAGGCACATACTCAATGCTTTCTGACACAAAGACAGCCTTTATAGCGGTCATCATCGTATATATTTGGCAGTACGCAGGTTATATAATGCTCATCTATATCACCGGCCTTAACACTATTCCCGGTGATGTGCTTGAGGCATCAGCCATCGACGGAGCAAGTCCCACACAGACTCTTTTCAACATCAAGCTCCCTATGATAGCTCCTACCATCACTATCTGTACCTTCCTTACACTTACATCGGCCTTCAAGCAGTTCGATGTAAACCTGGCTCTGACCAACGGTAAGGGCTCAATTGATTTCCTTGGAAACTACATAGCCAACGGTACAGAGATGCTGGCACTCAACATTTACACCACAGCAGTTATCAATAGCAATTACGCCCTGGGTCAGGCCAAAGCGGTTCTGTTCTTTATCATTCTGGCCTTCATATCTATTCTCCAGGTTCGTATATCCAATAAGAGGGAGGTGGAATTATAATGCATACAAAAGAGAAATCCTCTGTGATAGCTATCAGGCTCCTCATTGCAGTTATAGTGGCAGCCTATGTGCTCTTCCCCTTTATCCTTCTTGTTATAAACTCCGGAAAGGTTACATCTGATATTACTTCATCTCCTGTAAGCTTTAAAGGAGCCAGCTTTGGTCAATTTATGACCAACATTAAAACAGTTATTAATGAACCGAACTTCAAGTTCTGGAGTTCCTTCGGATCATCGGCTCTTATAACCATTCTGTCTCTTGTACTGCTCTCTTTATTCGGAGCCATGGCAGCCTGGGTTATATGCCGTAATAAGACAGTATGGTCCACAGTTATCTACTTTACCTTTATCGCTTCCATGATCATTCCCTTCCAGGTAGTAATGCTTCCACTTATCTCTACCTTCCGTGATGTCGGAAAGTTCATCGGAATCCCAATGCTCCAGACAGTTCACGGCCTGGTATTTGCTTACCTGGGCTTTGGCGGAGCCATGACAGTATTCATCTTAAACGGTTTCATCAAGGGAATACCCTATACTCTTGAGGAAGCAGCTGCCATTGACGGATGCACTCCCGAGCAGACCTTCTTCCAGATCATCTTCCCTCTGCTGACACCGGTTATCACAACTGTCACGATCCTCAACGGTATGTGGATCTGGAACGACTACCTTCTTCCCTCAATGATGCTGGGACAGAACGGTGCCGTAATGACTATTCCTATCGCTATTCAGAAGTTTGTAGGTTCTTATGTAAAGAGCTGGGATAAGATCCTCCCGGCAGCACTATTGGCCATTGTTCCCATGATCATAATATTCCTTATCGCACAGAGACAGATCATGGCTGGCATGATAGAGGGCGCTGTAAAAGGCTGACACCTCTACCAATCCTTAAGAAAACATATAAACCCAAAATCGCCCGGAGCAGTTGCTCCGGGCGATTTTGTATGCTCATTTAATTCAATTGTCTTATCAAACCTTCTCAGGCTCCGGATAATCCACGCCAAAAGTCTCAACGGTAACAGTCTTCATAACCTGAGGCTTAACAGGTCTGTCATCCCAGTCTGTCTCGGTCTCTGCAATAGCATTGACAACCTCCATTCCCTCGATTACCTTTCCAAAGGAAGCATAGTCTCCATCAAGGTGAGGTGATGTCTTGTGCATGATAAAGAACTGTGAGCCTGCGGAATTGGGCATCATTGATCTTGCCATGGAGAGAACTCCCTCAGTGTGCTTTAATTCATTCTTAAAGCCGTTTGATGAGAACTCACCCTTGATGCCATAACCGGGGCCGCCCATTCCTGAGCCTTCGGGATCTCCGCCCTGAAGCATGAAGTTTCTTATTACTCTGTGGAAAATAAGTCCGTCATAGAACTTCCTGTTAATTAGAGAAATAAAGTTATTTACTGTGTTAGGGGCAATTTCGGGATATAACTCCGCTTTGATAACGTCCCCATTTTCCATTGTGATTGTAACTACGGGATTCTGTGCCATTTTATACCTTCCTTTCTTTACCAGGGCTTTTTAGGGCCATCAGAGCCCACGCCTGATTCATCGCCGTCGCCTTCTGATCCTTCACCGGGCGTGCCGCCTACATAATCAGAATACTTCTCCATGGAATCCTGCTGATCCTTTCTGTCTTCCATGGCATCCTTCTTGTTCTCCTCCAGCTCCTTCTGCGCTTTCTTTTCCTTGTCGCTGGGTTTATCGTCCTGGGATGAATTGTTATCATCCTGATTATCTTCGCCGTTCTGGTTGTCCTGCTGCTGTGGTGGAGGCGGAACTTCCTGGGCATTCTCAAGTATCTCGATCAGCCTGTCAATGTCTTCCTTGAGCTGCTGGGCATCCTTATCATGGCCCTTTCCCTCATTGGAAGCACATCCGTTCTCAAGGAGAATATCTCTTGCCTTATAAAGCACAAACAGAGCGGTATCCCTATCCTCCTTGGTGGTGATGCTGTAAAAGTCAATGGTGTTAAGATAAGACAACGCCAGATTGATCCTTACGTCACAGTCCTCTACCTCTGCGGGAGGATTAAGCTTTAAAGCCTCTGTATAATGCGCTATGGCTGAATTGTAATCGCCCTTCTTGTATGCTGCATTTCCCAGGTTATAATCGGGAATGTATCTCTCAAGATAGTTAAAATCAAGAAGCTTTTCTTCTTCCTTTTCCAGATATTCCTCATTATGATAGGCCTGCACAAATCTATAGTTGGTCACGAGCCTGAAAATAAGCGCTCCGCCAATCACTAGCAGCAGTACTGAAATCAGAATAAAAAGGTAAACTCTAAGAGGAATCTTTTTCATAATTTACAGCCTCCCCCTTCTGACAATTAGCCAAATCTCAACAAAGAGAAGGATTGCCAGCGGCACCGCAAAATAAAAATAAATGTCGCGCTGGATCTCTGCCCCCTGTCCGTTTTCGATTATGGTCTTGCTGGATTCCTTAATGACCTCTATGGCTCCCTTTATGGAATCATTGCCTGAGTTCATGTTCATATACTGAAGCCCCAGATCTTCGGCAATCTGATTAAGGTTGTCCTCATCAATTTTGGAAATGCCGTCCTTGCCGGTCTCCGGATCCTTAATGGTTTCGTATCCATCCTTCATCTTGCCGCCGTCCTCGGTACCGTATCCCATTACTGCACCGTTATCAATATACTGGCCAAGAGGTGAATAATCCACAAGTTCCTTGCCGTTAGTGATCTCTCCGTCACTGATGTAGAAAACTATGGTCTTTCTGTTTTCCTTTTTGCTGGAGGATATCAGCAGAGACTCAATGTCCTTCATAGGAATTGAAAGGTCGCTTCCCTGGGCATAATAGCTGTCAGGAGTTTTAAAGGTATCCACCAGATCCCTGATATACTGCATGTCCTGAGTAAAAGGAGCAAGCACATGGGCGGAGTCATCAAAGGTAACAAGCCCGAAGTTACTGCCTGCCAGCTCATCAATGATGAGATTAACGTCCTTGGCTACTCCGTTCATCCTCTCCCTGGAGCCGTTGTAGTCCCTGGCCCACATACTGATGGTGGTATCAATTACAAACAGAACATCCAGATTCTTGGTAGCAAACTCATACTTGGTCTCCACAAGGCAGGGCCTTATTCCGATCACCAGTGCAAGTGCCAGTATCAGGAACATCCTCACAAAGGTGAAGATCTTATCCGCTATCCTGGATCTGTTCTTGAATATGAAGAAAGCTGCTGCGGCGAATAAAAGTGCGAATACCGGCAGCAATACCCATAAGGGCAAAATAGGTTTTATGGTCATTTCTGCAACACCAATCCTGCCGTGCATCCAAGTGCAAGGCATACTAACAAAATAATAAAGGGAATCATAGGCAGATCCTGAGTCTGTCTGGTCATGACAACCTTGACCAGCATAGCCTCCTGCTGTTGAATATCCTCAACAATCTCTTCAACCGACTGGTTGGCAGTTCTCACATAGAACTTACCGCCTGTGTTCTCAACAGCATTCTTGAACCCGTTAAGGCATGATGAATAGTCAAAATACTCAGGCTCGTAAAACTTCTCCTCAGAAGGGAAAATACCAAATACGGTAACCTTATGCTTGGCGCAGTACTTGGAAGCCTCCTTCAGGGGAGTGGTCTCTCTGCCGTAGGCATTAAGCTCATTGTCGGTACACATGATGATAACTCTGGTCCTGTCTGATGTATCAAGGTAAGGGAAGGAGAAAAGAGCTGTTCCAAGGCCATCACCTATAAGAGATGAACCCTTACGCCAGTTGTCATACAGAGTTCCGGCTTCAAAGTAATCAAGCTTATCGTTGAGCTCATCATATCTTTCCTGCTTATCATCCGGGATGTTGTAGTTGAGGTCGTCGTACTTAAGATAGAATTCCTCATAGTACTCCTTTTGCATCTTGAAGTACTCATTAAGTTCATCCAGCCTCTCAATTACATAATCATAGTCGTCTGTCAGAGGCACATAGGTTACGGAAGAAGTATTGAAAATGCTGATTCCAAATCTGTCTCCCTCAAGTCCTGCAACAACGCCTTTAAGATAATCGGTAATCTCCTGGTTAAGATCGTAAAGTGAATAGGAAACATCCAGACACAGGATGATATCTCTCTTCTTGACGCCGTTCATGATGTCGTCTGTCTTGTAGGGTCGTGCGATCAAAAACAGCGATGATACCACACTTCCGATGAGACCCAGGACCATCACCACCGACAGGAGCCTGTATCTGATGTTCAACCTTCTGTAGAGGCCTGACCTCTTGATGAGTCCGGTGTTAGCCGCTCTGATGCCGCTTATATACCGGCTCTTTTTCCTGCTATGAAAAATCAAAAGAACTATAAGTCCCAGCGCAAGTGCAATCAGCCCCGCGATCAGGAACCTTAAGTGCATTAACTCCATGATCTGATCACTCCCATTGCCGTATTGCAGGATTTAACAAAATCCTTGTCCTCGGCCTTTTCATCCTCCGCAAACTCCGGCACGTAATATTCCTCCATGAGCTTGTCCAGTCTTCTGATGCCCATGGCCTTAACCTCTTTTATTGTGTAGTTCTGTACATTGATACCCGTAGCCTCCTGGATAAATCCGCGGATTACACCACTGAGCTTCTGATAACCGTCTCTCTTATCGATCTTCCCCACATTGTACTGCTGCAAAAGAGATTGCACCTGCGATACGTACTGGTTCTTGAGCCCAAATATCCTCTCAGGCGTAAGTCTGAGCTTCTTGGCCTTGAGTACCACAGGCTTCTCGGTCTTAAGGGCTCTGACAGTAAAAACAATGGCAAATACCAGAAGTGCGATGCCAATCAAAGTGACTATTACCGCCAGGGCTATCATCCACCCGCTATACTCAAAGGTATCCTTTAATTTAACCGTAGTAACCATTTCTATACCTTTCAAGCAGCTCTATAGTACTGCTGATAATACTTTCTTCCGAGGCAATAGTGGTAAGTGCCGCCTTGTTGCGCTTGCAAATCTCGGAGACATTACCCAGAATTTCTTCTCTCTCCCTGACCTCTTCCTGATGAAGTGCCTTGCTGTGTGACAGGAACAATCTCTCATAGATACCCCTGTCATTGTCATAGACGTGGTCTCCCGTAAGAAAGGCATCGTCAATGTTCAGGATCAGAAGGTCATGGCTTGAGGTAACACTCTTTACGATTCCCTCCGTCAGGGAAGCAATACCTGCAAAGTCCGTTATGAGAATGATGATCATCCTCTTGCGGACAGAGTTCAACACCTCGTTTATGGTATCGGTGACACTTTTGGAAACATCTGTTGTCACCTTATCTTCAAATTCATAAAGAAGCTTCTCAAGATGGTCAGTTCCCGACTTGAAGTAGCTGATCCCAGAGGTGTTCTCTCCGGGGTAAGCCATGGCAAAATCAGCTCCGTTCCTGCCAAGGATATAGGCAAGGGTTCCGAAAGCCATCAGCATCAGTTCCTTCTTGGGCTCACCCGCTGTGGTATCTCCCAGCATCTTGGAGCCTCTGTCACAGATAAACATCACATTGTGACGCCTGTCGGTCATATACCTTCGAACCAGGATAGTTCCCATTCTGGATGAGGATTTCCAGTCGATATCGTGGACATCGTCACCCACCGTATATTCCTTAAGATCGTCGAACTCAAGGCTTCTGCCTCTGTGCACAGAATGAAAATCACCATCTAAGATATTAGAAGTCTTCCTTCTTGTATAAAGAGCTACCGCTCTTCTTATCTTGGATAAGTATTCGTAATCTATTTTCATTATGGCGCCTTCACAGAATTAACAATTGCATCTATAACTGCTTCAACAGGAACGTTATCAGCTACTGCAGAATAGTTAAGACCGATTCTGTGACGAAGCACCTGATGACTAACCTGCTTAACATCCTCGGGAGTTACATAGGTTCTGCCCTGCATAAGAGCAACTGCCTTGGCCATCTTAAGGAAGGCGATGGAAGCTCTGGGGCTGGCACCTATTCTGACATACTTGCCAAGCTCAAGATTCTGGATCTGTGAAGCTCTTCTGCTGGCTACAACAATGCTTGAAATGTACCACTTAATGGCATTGTCAACATATACGCGCTCAGCGATCTCCTGAACCTTGTCCACATCCTGGATTGTAAGTACAGGGGGATCAACTCTTGAAATAGCACCGGTCTCCATTCGGCTTAAGATTTCAACCTCCTCAGCGGCTGTAGGATAAGTGATGACTTCCTTGATGAGGAAACGGTCTGTCTGAGCCTCTGACAGGGGATATGTACCCTCCTGCTCGATGGGGTTCTGAGTTGCGATTACAATGAAAATGTCCTCGGGCATGGGATAGCTCTTACCGCCGATGGTAACCTGCTTCTCCTGCATGGCCTCCAGCATGGCTGACTGAGTTTTGGCACTTGATCTGTTAACCTCGTCAAGAAGAACGAAGTTGGCAAATACAGGTCCGAGAATGTTCTCAAACTTACCTGTGGCCTGGTTATAAATCTGTGTACCGATGATATCACCCGGCAAAAGGTCGGGAGTACACTGAATTCTGGCAAACTTTCCGTCAACCGCATCTGAAATAGCCTTGGCAGCTGTGGTCTTGGCAAGTCCGGGCACAGACTCGATAAGAATGTGTCCGTCAGCAATGATTGAACCGATAAGTGAAAACTTAAGCTGCTGCTGTCCAACTACCTTGGCATCAAAGTAATCAGACAGTCTGGTGATAACATCCTGAGCATAGAAAAATTCCTGCTCGGTGATGCTATCTACATCCTGCTCGTTAACTTCTGGATTATTGTTCATTTGTGTGTCCATTTTAAATATCTCCTGTTATCTTATGATGGTGGCCAGATTTCTCATGATCCCCGCTGCTATATCAGGCTTGTTCATGGAGTAAACATGGATATGTCCCACTCCGTTGGAGATCAGGTCAATGATCTGGTCACAGGCATAGATTATTCCGGCTTCCTTCATCTTGTCAGGGTCATCCGCAAATCTGTCTACCATGATCTTCATCTTGGCAGGGATGGTTGAGCCTGAAAGTGAAACGCTTCTGGCTACCTGCTTGGCATTGGTTATGGGCATGATACCCGGAACCACAGGAACCTCGATACCCTTTTCCCTGATCCTGTAGAGGAACTGATAAAGGGTTGAGTTGTCAAAAAACATCTGGGTTGTGAGGAAGTCGCAGCCGGCGTCAACCTTCTCCTTGAGATGGGCGATGTCCTCTGACTGCCTTGCGCACTCCACATGTCCTTCCGGATAGCAGGCGCCTCCTATGCAAAAGCTGTCATCTATGGACTTGATGTCGTAGATCAGCTCTGTGGCGTGGTTATAATCGTAACAAATACGTCCCTCCTTGGGGATATCTCCGCGGAGAGCCATGATGTTCTCAATACCTCTGGCCTTGTACTCCGTGACCATCTCCCTCACCAGCTCTTTGGTTGAAGAAACGCAGGTAAGGTGGGCGAGAACGTTTACTCCGTACTTGTTCTGAAGGTCAGCCGCAATATTGGCTGTATTCTTGCTGGTTCCGCCGCCGGCACCATAGGTAACGCTCATGAAATCAGGCTTAAGGGCCGCAATCTCTGCAGAGGCCTTCTCAACAGCCTCGTATCCGGCATCAGTCTTGGGCGGGAACACTTCAAAGGAAAGAGTAACTTCCTTATTCTTAAAAATCTCGCTAATCTTCATGCACCTACTCCTTATACGTTGATCTCAGCAGACATTCCCAGAATGTCGCTGTTGGCATCCAGGATGGGCTTAACCACCTCTGAAAGGAATCTGTCTACCTGATGAGAGCTGCATCCAACGTACTTGGCGGGATCCATGGAGGCCTGAAGCTCCTGAAGACTTAAGTGGAAGGCGGGATCTGCAGCAATGAGCTCAAGGAGATTATTGTCCTTGCCCTCAACCTTAACGGTCTTGCCTGCTTCCATAGAGAGCTCTCTGATCCTCTCGTGAAGCTCCTGTCTGTCGCCTCCTGCCTTGACCGCATCCATCATGATGTTCTCTGTTGCCATGAACGGAAGCTCTGCAAGCATATGCTTCTCGATAACCTTGGGATAAACCACAAGACCATCTACTACATTAATACACAAATCAAGGACGCCATCTGTTGCAAGAAATCCTTCGGGAATTGATAATCTTTTGTTGGCAGAGTCATCAAGGGTTCTCTCAAACCACTGTGAAACCTCGGTAATTGCAGGGTTTAACATGTCTACCATGACATATCTTGAAAGTGAACAAATTCTCTCACTTCTCATGGGATTTCTCTTATAAGCCATGGCTGAAGAACCGATCTGACTCTTCTCAAAAGGCTCCTCAACCTCCTTAAGATGCTGAAGAAGTCTGATATCCTGAGCCATCTTGGTGGCTGATGCGCAAATTCCTGCCAGCACGTTGATGACCTTCATATCTATCTTTCTGGAGTAGGTCTGACCTGAAACAGCCATACATCCCTTGAAGCCCATCTTCTCGGCCAGCATGGGATCAAGCTTGTCAACCTTGGTAAGATCTCCGTCAAAGAGTTCAAGGAAGGAAGCCTGTGTTCCTGTGGTTCCCTTGGAACCCAGAAGCTTCATGTTATCAAGGACATAGTCAAGATCCTCAAGATCGATGGTGAAATCCTGAAGCCAGAGGCAGGCTCTTTTGCCAACTGTTGTGGGCTGAGCCGGCTGAAAATGTGTAAAGCCAAGTGTGGGCTGATCCTTGTACTTGTCGGCGAACTTGGACAGCTCTGCTATAACGTTCACCAGCTTCTTGCGGACCAGCTTAAGGCCTTCGGTCATAATGATGATATCTGTATTGTCGCCAACGTAGCAGCTGGTAGCGCCCAGATGGATGATGCCCTTGGCTGTGGGACACTGCTGTCCGTATGCGTAAACGTGGCTCATTACATCGTGACGAACTTCCTTCTCTCTGGCTCTGGCCACATCGTAGTTGATGTCGTCCTTGTGAGCCTTCAGCTCGTCGATCTGTTCCTGGGTAATGTTAAGACCCAGTTCCTTTTCTATCTCGGCAAGAGCGATCCACAATCTCCTCCAGGTACGGAACTTCATATCCTGGGAAAAGATATATTGCATCTCCTTACTTGCGTAACGCTCTGACAATGGGCTGCTGTAGCGATCAGTACTCATAATAACCTCCTCGAATCTCCTTTTTCCATTATTACAAATATACCATATCGAAAATATTTTTAAAGTCCTAAAGCATCGGCATGGCCGGCCAGGAATTCATCGATATTTCTGTCATCACAGACCGCAAAAGCATCCTTGATAACCGGGCGGTTCAGGTTGAGGATGTTCTTGATGGCCATAACGGTGTACTCAGGGGTCTTTATTTTAAAGATCGCCTTGATGACCTGCATGAGCAGTGTCTTCTCCGGAAGAGTCATGCTGGCGTAGGCTCCCCTGTGTTTGACAAAAGAAACTTTCTCAGCCAGGGAGTTTACGAGAACAGCCATCTCATCCGGGCTCTCCGGTACGTTCTTGGCTCCGCTGATGAAATCATCCGCCGAGACCGTCTCCTTGTGGAGCTGGCAGAATCTAATGAACTGGGTACCCTCTACCTCTCCCACATTTCCGATGATCTTGTGGCAGACCGTGGGGTTGTCCAGGTTGTCATCGATCTTTAAGATCTGGCTGACTCTCTCCCAGGATCTGGGTGTTGAGAACACGATGGCATCATCGGGCAGATCCTTCTGATTGTGAAGAGCCGCAGGCTTAAAGGTCAGATAGTTTATGACATAAGGATGGATCTCACAGGGAATGGCAAAATCATATTTCCAGCTGTTGAAATCAACATCTATATAGTGAATCTCAAATCTGTCGGCAAGAGGTCCCGCAAGTCTTATGTAAACTCCGTCATCGTCCTCTCTGTTTCCGAGAGCCACAACGAAGGTTCCCTCGGGCAAGGTGTACTGTCCGACTCTCCTGTCAAGGATCAGCTGATAAGCCGCAACCTGAACTCTCTTGGGGCAGGATGTGATCTCATCCAGAAGGAGAATGGTGTTCTTGCCGTCCCTCTCCTCGTCGGGAAGTATCTCAGGTGAGAGCCATTTGGTCTTGGTCCTGTCCTCGTTGGGATAGATAAGTCCTCCTATCTCCACCTCAGACATCTGAGCAAGCCTTATATCTATGACTTTGAAGCCGTACTTTTTACCAATCTGTCTGATAACCTGTGACTTACCCACACCGGGAGCTCCAAGTCCCAGGATGGAATGCTTGATATTGTGCTCTATATTAAACTCTATACATGCTTGAAATTCTTTAAGTGTCATTTCTCTTTCTTCCTTCTGTTCATATATATTATTGCGTTATTGCTTAAAGGTTCGTCACCTTGCCCAGACTCTCCGCTGCCGAAGTGTCAAAAAAGCCGGACCTGTCCAGGACTACGATGGTTCTTTTCCTAAGGTCTCTGGTCAACAAGTTTTCAGGAACCGCGCCAAATTCACCGTCCGTGAGAAGTAACATGACTTCGGGATGAATCCTGTTCTCCTTCAGATACCGGTAAACACAGCTTGCATCTGTTCCTCCGGTGCCCTTGGGGGCCACGGCCAAAAGCTCCTTCTGAGTGCTGATCCCCTTGTATACCGAATCCACCTTGGTGTTCCAGAAGGCCACATTCATTGTTCCATGAAATTCCTTCATGATCCTGTAAAGCTGTGTCAGGAACTGGTTCAGATCATCAGGGCCGATGGAACCCGAATCATCGATAAAGGCCCAAACCTCACCCAGCTCCTCGCTTCGTTCTCCGGGACCGGGGATTATAAGGTCCATGTGAAGGTACTTGCGCTCAGGCGTGAAGTACGAGGACTCCTCGCTGTCTCCCTCCGCCAGAAAGTCCCTGAGGAGCGTCTTCCAGGAAATCTTTCTCGACTCTGCCAGCCGAAGGAACTGTTCCGGCACGGAAAAAGAGCCGCTTCCAGGCCCGCTGCACAGTTTCGCTGCCTCTCGTATATAGCCCCTTATGGTATCCTCCAGTTGATTTCTCTCTTCATTGGTAAGGTTATCTGCCAGGATAACATCCCCGGGAAGTCTTGGGATTGAAATGCTTCGATTCAGGGAGCCTCTGCCATCTACATATACGGCTTTATGTCCCTTGGGCCTGTTGTAATTATCCCGGCACAGCTGCTCATAAAGCTCTTCCGTGCTCTTGTTTGCAACATAAAACCAGGAGGCCTCCAGTGCATCATCAGGTACCTTCAGCTCAATTCCTTTATGCTTTAAGTCATTCTGCATAATCATGATCATATTATTGACCATGAAATCGCAGGCCACATTCCAGATCTCGGGATCCTTGATGCCTCGCCTGGTGCAGTGCATCAAAAGCACATGAAGCACCTCATGAAGCAGGATGAAATTACATTCCTCCTCGGTCTTACTGTCAAAAAACCTGGGGTTGTACCTGATAGCCTTTCCGTCTGTACAGGCGGTGGATATAGTCTCATCCTCGATGACAGGGAGCTTCAGCAGCACATCTCCGTAAAATGGATTGACTCTAAGCAGCCTCATTTTAAACTTAAACAGATTGTCCTTTATGGCCTGTTTGCGCTCCTGTGGCAATGCAGGCTTTAATAAATCTTTCCAAAGCATAACTACTCATTCCAAAATGTTATATAACTTATATATCAGATGACAGTCAGAAACCTGAACTTGGTTCGCAGACGTTTTATCAGCTTCTCATCAGCCACCTTGGTGGCATCATCATAGTAGAAAGTGCCGTCGCTGAAGCGAACATAGGGATGAACCTGCTCTCCGGTGATCGCGCACTTCTCCGCATAATAATATACCTCTCCGCCCTGGTGCAGCTCTTTTACCCTGTAAAAATAAGCTGTTCCTATGTGGAAATACAGCGTAAACCTGTACATTCCGTTGTGTTCTTCCACCTCCGACTCATTAAAGACCGGAATGAAAACCTGCGGAGGATAATAGGGTTTCCCCAGCTTCTCCATATTGTCGTTGGCAAGCTCGCATTTAGTATCGCTGTACTCAACATATGTCCCGTTCTTAAGGGCGTTTATCTTATCAAGTATATCCTCACTGTCGGCCACCCGGGGCGATCCGCCGGTGAAATCATAGGTCCGAAGATATTCCCCGGCCCTGAGGACGTCATACTCATTGACATAGATCCTTCGCTGTGAAGAGTCCAGCGCCAGCGCCGGCTTAATAAGGTTGTTGCGGCCCAGGTAAAAGCCCCCGGAAAACACGCTTGTTCCCTGGAACCCGTCAAGTCCGCCTGTGACAACCCTCCTGCCGTCACGGTCTGCACAGCTGACGGACAAAAGCTGTCGGTACTCACTGGCTGTCATGTTCATGCTCATATCTATGGACTGAAGGTTCGTAAGGCCGTCAAAAGCATGCCGGTCAACTGTTTCCAGGCTGTCAGGCAAGGTGATCTTCCTGAGGTTTTCAAGGCCGGATATAGCCTTGCACTCTATCTCCCTGATGCCATTTTCCAGTGTGATCTGCATCACATTCTTGTTGTCGCAGATTGCCGCCTTGCCGATGCATTCTATGATGAAACCATCATTATTGTATGGGATTGTTACTGCCTTTCTCCAGCCCTTGTACAGAAGAAGAGTATTATCTAAAAGTAAAAAATCATCTGTTATGCTACTTAACATATCAGCACCTTCCTCTCCTATCCTCCTCTTCACGCTTCTTGCGCAGGCGTCCGCGCTCTACGGCTTCCTCCAGAGTGGCCTTGTCAAGATCGGCGTCAAAGCAGTACTTTTTAAGCTCAATGGCTTCACGCTCAAGATTGCTAAGCTCTGTCACCCTGTCCACCAGCTCCTGATCGAAGTTATTGCGCTCCAGTATGTTGGCAAACTGAATAAGGGCCAAGGACATACCTTCCTCGCCGCTGTTTTTTATGATTTCCTGTAAGAATCTGAAAAATTCGTTCTGATCCATAGTATTCCCTTTAAATAATGACTTCTCCGGTGAATCCGGTCCTAAGATGATTGTCAGCTCCGTAAACCAGGCCTCTTACATAGTCCGGAGCCCCGGGCCTGGTCTCTCTTCCGTAAAACTCGCATAATCCTCCGTTTTGTGAGGAATACACTCCGTCCTGACAGCAGCAGCTGTCAAAGTCCCGGAAGCACCTTGTCAGCAGAAGCTGCGGGTCCTCATGGGAAATAACTTCGCTATAGGAAACCCTCTGCCTCTTCGTAAAATCATTAACCACCATAGGGGTGATAAAGCCTGTCTTGTGAACTCCCATGTTGATGGCAAAATCAAGGAATCTGCGCATCTGATCAGGCGTTCCGATGTAATCCTTAAGAAGCAGGCAGTTAAATACAAACAGATCCTTGTAGGGCACGCTCTCCACGATTCGCTTAAGCTCCTCATTGGAAGGTATCCCGGTGCAGAGATTGCCCTCTTTAAGCCCGCCAAAGAGCTTCTCATTTATCCTCTCGTCATAATGGTGGCGGCTTATGTGGATGGCGTCCACGTATCTGAGTTTCCGGATGCTCCCCACCTCTTTAAGTCCGCTTCCGTTGGTGTTTATTGATATCTCCATCTCATCGCCGAGAGTCTCAAAACACAGAGAAATTATATCATCAAGAAGTGTTTTATCTGTGAAAGGCTCTCCTCCCGTTATGGAAATGCCTCTTATCAGATCCTTGTCCCTAAGATGCTCAAGAACCTCCGATAGCTTATCAAGGTCAAGCTTTCTTACAGGTTTCGAAGCGCCAAGCCCAAGGTTTTTGGCTGAGCAGAAGGGACAGTCACAGCCGCAAAAGTCTGTGGGGATTATGGAGAGCTGAACCCTGAGCTTTTTCTTTTCAAGGTACTCTCCCCCATCCCTTGCACATATGTAGTTTTTGATCTTTACTTCCCTTCCGAAGATCTCCGCGGTCCTCGTAAATGGAAAGTCAGGCTTTACGCTCATCTTATTTCTCCTGCAAAAAAAATGTCTCTTCCACTACCTGACAGGCTCTGCAGAACTTATCCTCATAATCCCCACCTATGGTGACAAAAGAAATACCTCTGTCCGCAAACTCCTTTCGAAGCAGTTCTCCGTATTTGGCAGGATCAGCTCCGATATCTTCATTGCGGGTCCCGTCCTGGACAAAGACTCCGGGCTCAAGAAACAGCACAAGATCGTAGGAATTCAGGGATGATATTCCGTCAGCCAGGCTCTTAAGGGCACTATGAACATCCAAAAGCCCCTCAGCCACAGCATTCTCTTTGGACTCATTAATAAGAAACTTAGAATAGTACAGTGTTGTCAGCACATCAGTATCTATGAACAGCAGCTTATTACTGCTCTTTCTCGCCTCCAGCTCCGCGGCCTTGTGAAGGACCATGATCTTAAAAAAGTCTTCGGGGACCATGTATTCCTCTCCCCCTGCCTCGGCGCACACATCCCTGCCGGCTTCTTCAACGAAATTGGTGTTAAAGTGCTCTGCAAGGCGCCTTGTAAGGGTGGACTTTCCGGCGCTCTCCGTGCCTATGATATAGACGTTTTTGACGTAATAGGGCTGAGCGGCCTTAGGCAGGTAACGCCACATAGACAGCTCTTTTCCCCGGATATCGCTTGAAGAAACAGGAATAAGCTCCCGGTCAAAAACATGAATCTCACAGCCGTAGAGCTTTCTGTAGATATTGTCATCATCATCCGGATAGTCGGAGCCGCAAAATACCACGTCAGGCCTGCAGCCCATGGCCTCTATTATCCTATCTCTCCCCTGCTGCCAGTATTCAAGGGTATAGTCCTCCTTGGTGGCTGCAGTGTCCTCAAAGCAGATGATCTCCACGTTCTCAAGGTCTGAAAGGGTTTCCTTGATCCATCTGTATCTGTACTCCATAGGAACCTGATCGCGGCTCCGGGAGTAGCTCAGCGCTATATATAATTGGTCACACATGGCGGCGGCCTGTCTCATGACCTCCACATGTCCCACATGCAGGGGACAGAAGGATCCGCCGTACATTCCGATATGATATCTCACCTGGCTCTGTCTGCCTCTCTTTTCCACTTAATAAACATGATCACTGCATTTCCCAGATAAACTATCCACATAAGGAGTGTTGCTATGCTGTCGTTGCCGCCTGCAAAGGCCACTGCCCACATGATCACAGTCACCACATCTACAATGATCCAGAGGATCCACTGCTCCATGTACATGCGGATCGAGATCACCATGGCAACCACGGAAACCACAGTACTGAGGGCGTCCACATAGGGAAGCTCTCCTCCCATACGGCTCAGGATAAAGCCGTAGACCGCAGTTGCAACAGCCACACAGGCCAGCATCAGCACCCTGCCTCCGGTCTTCATCTTGCGCTTTTGGACCTCGTGGGTCTCCCTGTTCATGTGATGGCTCCAGACGTAGATCCCGTAGAACTGCATGGGGAAGTAGTACAGCGCATTTAACATAACCTCGCCGTAATATCTGGCATTATAGGCAATTATGGCATACAAAAGAGTATTCACAATGCCAAAGACATAGGCTGAAAGCTTGCCTTTTCCGGTGCACACAACGCAGGCCACGCCTGTGGTTGCAGAGATTATGCCCATGACAGAATCTCCAAAATAAACGGAAAGCACCGCGATCACCAGGCAGGCCGCAAGAAGCCATAGGATCTCCCAGGCCTTCCAGCCCTCAATCTCATTCTTAATAAGCTCTCTGATATTAACCTTTTTCATTTCACTCCTCAACGCAAAACTAGCTGCTACCTGTTTGGGCAGCAGCTAAGTAAGTTACTTACTTTTAAATATCCGGATATCAATCCTCATACTTGGAGACCATATCCAGGATTTCCTGTGTATACTTGGGATACTGTCTGGCCATGTCCTCGATTTCCATCTTGGCATTTCCGGCCACCACATCCCTGTTATATTCCATACGCTTTCTGAGGGACTGCCTCTGCACGTTCAGGCTGTGCCTTATCTCCACCTCTTCATTGTGGCTCAGCAGCGCTTCCACCTGATGAAGCCAGATATCAGGATCCTTGACCCTGTAGTGCCTCAGCATGTAAATAAGGTCCTTCTGATTGCTATCAAGAAGCTTCTTGGCATCCTCGTACTTTGCCCTCTCCTGACGCTCCTTGAGATACCTGTCATAGAGGTCCGTCAGCTCCTTGGAGCTTGACACCCCGTACTTAAGGCACAGGTAATCAATCAGGTTGGTGTTGTTGACGTAGCGTATCTTGACCGTATTCTGCAACATTATAAGCCTTGATATGGATTTCGTCACGTACCTCATCTCAACCACCGCATTGGTGCTCTGAACATACAGGATGGTTATGGCAACCGCTGCCAGCAAAATGGATATCATGTAGCCATAAATGACGTTAAGCTTAAGTCCGATCTGCAGGAATAAAAGGAATATTATTACAATAACAAGCGCTACCGAAATAGCAACTATAAGTCTTCTTGAGTTATCAATGGTGCTCTGGAGCTCATCCTCCCTGAAAAGGTAGGCCTCATGCTCCCCGTCCAGTCTCTTTAAGTCGTTTCGGATTTTCTTCTGATACTCCTCGGCCTCGAAGAGCTTGCCGGCGCCTTCCTTGGCAACGGACTCAAGCCTCTCCATGTGCTCGAACTCTTCATCCGTCATCCTGCTCTTGCGCTTGTTGAACTTCTCCTGCTGTTCCTGAGAGTCCAGGATCTTCTGGGCGCACTCGTTGATCTCAGCCCTCTGCTCCGGAGGAAGAGCATCAATCTCCTCCATATCCCTCAGGTGGCTGGTGACATCGTTGTACTCAAACTCTAGGGCATCAAGCTCTCTGGCAGCCTCCTGCATCTGCTGGAGACAGCTGCCGATATACTCGCGCCTCTGAACCGGGTCGTCCATATCAAGAGCGTTTCTGGTATAGACAATGTCGTTCCAGTCCTGGAGCTTGGCCTGCTTGGCCCAATCCTCTTCTTTATTTTTGCCTGAAAAGAAATCGAGAAATCCCATTATTTTTTGTCCTTTACAATCTCTCTGTACTCGCTCTTAAGGCTCTCGGTGATGTCTCCCACTCCGTTGTAGTACTCGTGCATCTTGCCCTCAGCCTTGTAAACGGCCAGAGTTCCAATCTCATGGTTCTCTTCACTGGCGGCATAGAGTTCCTCCGCCTCATTCATCCTCTTTTCCACATCCATGGAGGCGTAGTAGGCCTCCTCATTGTCGGCAATAAATGCCACGTACTCCTTGTTGGACAGGTTCATCCTGACAGCTGAGAGATACTGAAGATAAGACTCCCTGTTGCCGCCGTCCTCATAGGCCTTTAAGAACATCTCCGCAGCCTTGTCGTAGAGAAAGAGCCTTGCGTACATAACGCCCTCATTGTGCTCGATGCGGGCCCTCAGCTTGTTGCTGATCTCCGGAGTATGGGTCAAAAGAAATTCATATTCCCTGAAGGCCATTGTAAAACGGTTGTTCTTCATGAGGAAATCGGCTCTGGCAAGCTTCTTGCGGTATATGTCCATGCCTGCGTTGGCCCTTAGGATCTCCTCGGTCTTATCCACCTCTTTGCGGGTGTTGTAGCCCACGTAGTCCAGAATGGTCCCGGCCAGGGAAGCCATGGAGCAATGCTTGTTGGCCATGACTCTGAGCTCATCGGCAAGTCTCTCAAGGAGGCACTCCTTTTCAATCCAGTCAAAAAGCTCCCTGTTAAAGCTCTCCTCATCAAGCAGGAATGCGTTCTTGACTATGCAGTAGCACAGCTCCTCTATGCAGTACACATTTCTGCCTATCTTCTCTATGTGAAATGGATGATTCGCATAACTTCCTATGCATAGGATAGGTCTATTCATAACTGCTCCCAAATCTTATAATTCGATGGTCTGCTCCCAAACCTTGCCGGTGGCGGGGAATATCTCTCCAAAGCCCATATCCGTCACCTTGACGTTCACGTCGTTGACGCTTCCCATGTTGATGGAGATGTGAAGTCTCGTGGTGCCGACAGGTCTTTTCTCAAGGCCGTCCAGATAGAACTGCACCATTCTGGGCATCTTGCCGGTAAGGGGTGTCACCTCGATATTCAAAATTCCGGTCTGATCCATGATTATGTCAAAGGCTGTCTCGGCCTCATACCAGTTAACGCCTGCATCAAGCAGTGCGTAGTACACCTCTGTACCGCACTTAAGAAGCTTCATTCCAAGGTTGGACTTGAGCTTGTCCTCTCCGAGGAATACGAATTTACCTGCGTTGCTGCTGGGCTTGATCCTCTCTCTTGCCGCTATGCTGGCTCCCTTACTAAAGAGATTGTTGCCCTGGAACACTCGCCTGGTCCTGCAGAGAAACTCAAGGGATCTTCTGGTCCATTTCTCCTTGAAGCCGTCTCCCAAAAGGTAAATGGTGGAGATGATCTTCTCTCCGCAGATCTTCTGCATAAGTGTCAGAAACTCATCGTCAAGCCTCTCGCAGGTCTTATGATAAAGGGCTGCCTCCTTGGGAAATCCCAAGGGTCCCAGCTTAAGATCGTCATGTTCATTGACATCTATTGTGGCAACAACGGGCTTGGTGCTGTAGTTTAGGTTCATCTCATAGATGGTCATGGTCTCCAGGTCATAGTCGCAGGCTATAACCCCGTGCCTTGTGAGCTCATCAGGCTGATAGAGCATGTAATTGTAAAAGCTCTCCTCATGGCTCTGATAAAAGATACTCTGAGTCTTGAGTTCAAGAGCACCCGTCACCGCATTCAGCACCTGGACCATCCTGTGATCCAGAGACTTGGTGGTAAACATGATGGACTCCACGTTATCCATGGACAGTTCCATGGACAAAAGAGACAGACTCCTCTTGATAAACAGTGTCAGAAGGGCAATGGGGTCATACTCCGCATCCCCTACCTTCACAGGCTTACCGTCCCTTGCTGCCCCGATAAGATTCTCCACGGGAATCCCATCTCCGTCCTCAATGTGCCTTACGGCTTCCTTGCCGTAAAACCACTGATTGACGTCCTTTCTCTTACAGAGCACGGTGGGTATGTTATAAAGTTCAGAACCGGCCAGTACTGACAGTGTCTCGGGCATATCCGCATCGGATGCAAGATAGCTTATCTGGGAGACCTTCTCTCCCAGGTCATACCCAAGTACAAACCGCTTTCCGTCACTGCTGTTCCCAAAAAGCATACTCTAATTATCCTTCCTCAGGCACATCATCCTCAAGGGCATTGAACAGATGATTGCTGATAAACCTTCTCTTGTAATACTCTCCGATAAGAGAATCCACAGTGCCGTAATCCTGCAGTGTCTCTCCTATCATAATGTCATTGATGTTGCTGTATCTGCCGCTGAGCTGCTCGCCGATGATGTCGCTCTTCTGGATGGTACCGCTCTCAGTGTGGGTTCCTTCCTCGTCGCCTTCCTCGGTTATGTAGTACTGAAGCTGTTCTCCAAAGAACAGGATAAACTCGGCCACATAAATACCGTCGTACATCTCGCGCATCTCGGAGCTGGTGTACTCACCGCCCGCTCCATTGCTGAGCCTGTAGTGGACCACGCACTGGGTTCCCGGAGTAGTCCTGTACTCCAACATGGTCTTGTCGATGAACTGCACCATCTCCGGCACAACGCCCTCGTACTCCATGTAGAAAGGGAAAAAGACATTGCGGGCCAGAAGCTCCTTTAAGAAGGGAGCCGCTACCTCCTCGTTAACTTCTTCCTCCGAGGATCTCTCGCTGGCGTAATAGCGCAGATATGCAAGCTTGCAGACCTCCTGAATGGGAAGTCCCTCCAGCGCAAGCTTCTCAATCCTCTCAAATATGAATCTGTCGGTCACTGTGCCATGAACGAAGCTGTCATAGGCATTCTGCGAAAGAAATGCCATCTCAATATCCGTGTTGGGTCCGCTCTGGACATAGGACTTGAATATCTCAATCTTCTCTCCGATGAAGGCACCGCTGAACATCATCTGTATCAGGATCCTCTCGCTGAGAGTATAGGTATCAAGACCAAAGGACTCCGCAGCCTTCCAGATGTCCCTCATCTCCTTGATGGTGCCGCTGTAGTTGGTCATCAGGTAGGACAGGAGCTGCTCGTCGTACTTGCCGTTTACAAAAGAGTAGTGGGCAATCTCCAGCTCTTTGGCTCCAACCTCAAGCATATTGCGGTCTAAGAGCCTTACGCACAGACGCAGAATGATCCTGGCGTCAATGCCGTGGGTTCCGAAGTTCTTGACCCAGTCAAGGGCTCTCTCATAGAGACCTGCCATGACCATGAGCTCC
>JAEEGF010918323.1_pt1 | contig 27448 bp, 24 predicted proteins | sample 9134171 | NCBI WGS metagenome assembly JAEEGF01 (sample SAMN16246542, study PRJNA631951) | gut metagenome | biome: gut microbiome; feature: rumen; material: AP-attached | host: Bos | place: Iran: Karaj | collected 2018-10 | reverse complement strand
TATATGTCTTCGTGGAAGTCAAAAATATGAACCTCAATGCTACGTTCATCTCCATTAGCTATGGTAGGACGGGTGCCGATATTCAGCATGCCTTGAAACTGATGCCCTTCCAGCTCTACCCATACGGCATATACTCCATTGGCAGGAATTAGCTTATCTTCTGCTACTTGTAGATTAGCGGTAGGGAAGCCCATAGTATGGCCAATATGAAATCCACTAACAACCTTGCCTTCTAACATATAATGATAGCCCAAACATTTATTGGCAATAAACAAGTCGCCTAAGAGCAGTAATTCCCTGATTTTCGATGAACTGACGGCAGGATACTCTGTTGCTTGAATCACGTCAATGCCCAACTCTTCTCCATATCTCACATAGTCTTCAAAACCCTCGGAACGGTTATGTCCAAAGCGATGGTCATAGCCAATTACCAAAGCCACTACCTGATACTTGTCATGTAGCAACTGCATGAACTCGTATGCTGTAAGGGAAGCCAATGCAGTGGTAAACTCCATTACCTCACAATGGTCGATGCCTGCTTTTTCAAGTAGGTGAAGCTTTTCGCCTATCGTAGTGAGCAGATAGAAACGCTTGGTCTCATGGCTCACCACATGACGAGGTTGCTGGGAGAATGTCACCACCATAGATGCCAAATTTCGTGCTTGAGCCACCTGATTCACTTGCTTCAAGAGATGCAAGTGTCCACGATGGACTCCATCGAAGAAACCGATTGTTGCAACTCTTGGCAATTGGCCATTGACCATTGACCATTGACTATTGACCATTGACCGTTGACCGTTATTTTCCATACCTCCTCCTGATAAATCGTTCAACTTCTCCGATCAAAAGCACGCAAGAAGTAGCAATAATAATGGTGAACCACTCAGTCATACTGAGAGGTTCCGTACGGAATACGGGACCACCTACTTCTACAATTAAAATCTGTCCTACCAATATTAGTAGTGCTACTCCTATCAAACCAAAGGAGTGACTGAGATTCTTAAAAGTTGACTCAGCAGAGCCGAAAGTCTTGGCATTGAATAGATTCCAGAACTGCAACAACACAAATACTGTAAAGAATATGGTGAGACGATGCAGATTCATACCTCCTTCGGCATGGTTATAATAATAGAGCAACCCCATTAGCGTAACAAGGAATAGCAGACTATAGCCTATGATGAAATGTCTCATACCGTGTGTGATGATAAATTGGGAAGGCTTGCGAGGCTTCTCTTGCATCACACTCTCGCTGGGTGGCAAACTGGCTAAAGCCAAAGCTGCAAAGGTGTCCATGATGAGATTTACCCATAGCATCTGTGTTACTGTCAAAGGTAATTCTGTGCCAAAGAAAGCCCCCAATAGTACGATGAGCAACGCCACCAGGTTGATGGTAAGTTGGAACAAGATAAAACGTTGGATGTTGCGATAGAGTGAACGTCCCCACATCACAGCTGTACCAATACTGTTGAAAGAATCATCCAGCAGGGTGATATCTGATGCTTCCTTGGCAACAGACGTGCCAGAACCCATAGATAATCCCACTTGAGCATGATTCAGTGCTGGGGCATCGTTGGTGCCATCACCAGTTACTGCCACTACAGCTCCCTTTTGTTGCAAGAGTTGCACTAACCGTTGTTTATCTGTAGGACGAGCTCTCGACATAATCTTCAAGTCGAGTACTCTGTCTAAAGCTTCCTCGTCACTCAAGGCGGCAAAATCAGTACCTGTAATGCGGTTACGCTCAGTATCTTCTTTTGTCCATAATCCAATCTGACGACCAATCTCTGTTGCCGTAGCAGGAGTATCGCCTGTTACTATTTTAACCTGAATGCCTGCCGACTGACAACGTTTTACAGCTGCTGGTACATCTGGGCGTACAGGGTCACTGATGGCAACATAGCCTAAAAAGGCAGTTATTTCATTCATTTTATAAGCGAAACCGAGCGTTCGCATGCCTTGGCTTTGAAAAGCTAATAGGTCTTGCTCGATGGTCTGCTGGTAATTCTCTATTGGCTCCAAACCTTTAGATGTTGCCACTTGTGAACACATCTTCGCCACAATCTCAGGCGCACCTTTTATATATAATACATCCTTGCCCAACAAAGCGGAATGTACCAAAGTAGTCATGTATTTCCTTTCGGTAGAGAAAGCCAGCTGCTCAATTACCTTAGCATTCAGACGGAGTTTAAGATAGTCGATTCCTTGGGCATAAAGCCACAACAGCAAGGCTGCTTCTGTAGGATTACCTATACTGATCGGCTTTCCTTCATCGGTAGGAAACTCCAAGAAAGAAGTGGAGTTGGCACTGATGCCTTCCTTCACTAGTGCACTAATCTCGTCATCTTTCAGTTTTCGTTCCCCTCGCAAACCAAAGAAACAAGCATCCTGTACTTGCATTTGATTCTGTGTTAAGGTACCCGTCTTGTCAGTGCAAATCACATTGATAGCACCCATCGTTTCACAGGCATGCATCTTGCGCACCAAGTTGTTAGTGGTCAGCATACGCCTCATATTCAACGCCAAGCTTAGCGTTACACTCATGGGCAATCCCTCAGGAACAGCTACCACTATCAGGGTAACTGCCATCATAAATATTTGCAAGGTGTCTTTGATGGGAGCCAGCCAATCCTCAAAAGTATGTAGATTGCCAAAGTCATACACTAGAATTACATCCTTGATGAAGAAAACAAGGAAAGCTAAACCTGCCACAGTGAAGCCCACTTTGCCTATCAGTTTGGCAAGTTTTTCTAATTGTTGGTTTAAAGGTGTTTCTTCGTGTGTTTCTTCCGTACTTTGTCGAGCCACTTTGCCAATCTCTGTGGCATCACCCACAAACAATACTTCCATAACTCCATGTCCATCCAGTACAGTGGTGCCCCGCATCACCAAATTATCTGCGTAAGTGGCATCCTTGTGAAAATGAGCAGGATTTGTTGTCTTAGATGCCGAAGGTTCTCCCGTCAGTGAAGATTCATTTACTAACAGTGATGTGGCTTCCAATAACTTACCATCGGCAGGAACTTCTTCGCCTGTTTCCAAAAGTACGATATCGCCCACCACAACTCCTTTACGAGGAACTTGACATACATTACCATTGCGGATTACCCTCACGGCATTATCGTCATTCACCGTGTTCAGCAAATCAAACTTTCTGTTGGCATCGTATTCAAATAAAAAGCCCACCCCTGTTGCCAACAAAATAGCGGCAATGATACCGATGGTCTCGGCATATTCGTTTTCAAAAATGGAAATGAACAATGAGAGACAGGCGGCTATTAAGAGAATCCGAATCACAGGGTCTTCAAACTTTTCCAAATATAACCTCCACATAGATTTACGTTTGGGAGGGGTAAGTACATTCGTGCCATGAGCTTCACGACTACGCTGTACTTCTATATCTGAGAGACCTTTAAAAATAGGGTTGTTATCTGTCATATTGCTTTTTCTACTTTAGATATTCGGCTGCAAATTTACATAAATAATCCCTTATTTCCTAAACCTTGCCTCAACAACATTCACGATATAATCGCCTAATTTCTCGCATTCGTTGATGATACCCATATACATGCACCTTGTAAATAGCTATAGCAATGCTTGTTCTTGTCATAGTGAAACTTGCTAGGATAATCCAGGCGGTAAGTGTGCTTTTCTATGTTGACATGCCCGTGCCATTTTCTGTAAGGCTTCTCTCATGATTTAATACAGGATATGAGAAAAAGATAAGGCTCCCAGAATTTAGGAGCCTATCAATAGTTAACCGTCGTTCATGACAGTATCTTACCTTCTTCTGAGACTTTTAGTTTGATTTCCATATCCATGAAGCCTCTTTTCTCAATCTCTATTATATAATACTTTTCTGTAGGCGTTTCTATCAGATCAGCATCGTCAATATGATATTCAGGATAGGTAGAATTCACTATAGATACTACAATATCAGGTAGGTCTCTTGACGTGAGGTCTGTTACCGAACGCACCCATGTACCATTGCTCTCGAACCATGCGTCAACGTCTTTCCTATTTTTTCGGAACTCAGCTTTCAGCATACCTCGTTCGTTCTCCCATGAAGCTTTTGTATTAGGGTACTTTTGTTCAAAAGAACTAATAACTGCCTGAGGCACAAACATTCTTGGGATATCGTCATCAAAGTCCAAAGACTCTTCACAGCTTGCTCCAATCATTGAGGAGCAGAGCAATAAGCTTGCCAGTAAAAGTTTCATTCTTTTCATAATTTATACTTTTTAGTTGTATTCAACATTAAATACGCTACAAAAATATGAGGTAAATCTGAAAAGAATCTGAAATGGAAGTAATAATTAATAAATTATCGGCAGCTGACAATAAAGAGATGTCTCCCCTCACCAAAGCGATATCTTATATGTAAGTTATATTGCGTACAAATAGCTTTGGCGATAGACAAACCTAACCCTGTAGATGTTTTCTTACCTGAATTGTAGAACCGATTGAACACCTTCTTTTCATCCAAAGGATAAGAGCCTGTGTTGGATATGCGCAGCTCGTTGTGGTTCATGCTGATACTGATTTTACCTCCATCAAGATTGTGGATATATGCATTCTTGATCAAGTTTGATAACAAGACTGATGATAAAGACTCGTCCATCTTCACGATGAATGGCGCTTTGACTTGCATTTCCACTGATATTTGTCTATGTGAATAAATTTCCTCATAATCAGCAAGAAGAGAAGCCAATTGTGCGGAGAGGTCAATGAGCTTGTTGTCGTTAAACTGACCATTCTCTATCTTGCTCAACAGAAGCAGCGAACGGTTGAGGCGTGATAAATTGCCAAGTGTTTGCAGGGTCTTGCCTAATTCCTCAATCTGGTGTTCACTCAAAGTGTCGTCATCCAACATCATTTCCAGACGGTTAATGCACACAGCGATGGGGGTCTGCAACTCATGGGCGGCATTGCCAATGAACTGCTTTTGTTGCTCGAAGAGCTTTTCATTGCGTGCCATGCTTTGAACAGCTGCCTCGTTGAGTTTTATAAACTCTGAAATATTGGTAGGGTTATCAAGCGGTTGGTTATCTTTTCCCAATCTATAGGCATCCAACCATTTAAGTAGGTTCTGCAAGGGTCTCATGCTGTTTTTTATTGCCCATACGTTCACCACAACGATGACCAGGAGGATGGCAGTCAGCAGGAACATCAACCACGAGAATATTTCTTCACGCAGTTCTTCCTTATCAACATGGGGTGTAGATACCTCAATCTCGTTCCATGAGCCATCAGAACCTTTATAGATATATGTATAGATACGGGCAGGAACATATTCATTGGTTTCCTTTACATATACATCCCTGTCCTCAAACTGTGTCTTTGGGTGGCTATCTGCATATTCCTCGGTTACTTTGCGTAAAAAGAACTGGTTGTTTGAACCGTTGGAAACACTTGGGAGTTCTTCGCCTCTTGACTCTTTGATGATGATGCTTTCTGCATAATCTTCAAGTGCATCGTCAACCTCATCGCTTATTTCCTGCATGATACTCCGATAGAATAGAACTGACCAAAACGCCAGTACCAAAGTGGTAAAAAACAATAAACGGATTCCTATTACATGTAGCAGTTTCATATTTCAATCAGTTTATATCCGAAACCATAGACAGTCTTTATCTCAATAGAGGCTCCAGCTTGGTTGAGTTTCTTGCGCAGGTTTTTTATCTGGGCATATACGAAGTCGAAGTTGTCGCTTTGGTCAATATGGTCTCCCCATACTGCCTCGGCAAGAGCTCCTTTCTCGATCATTCGGTTAGGACGGCTTATCAGATAAAAGAGTATATCATATTCCTTTCTGCTGAGTTCAATATGCTGTGTTGCGACAGACACTTCATAAGTAACAGGGTTCACTCTGACATTGCCAGCTTGTAGAAATTGTTCACCGCTACGTTGGTTGCGTCTCAGCACACTTTTGATGCGGGAGTGTAGTTCTAACAAGTGGAAAGGTTTGGTAAGATAATCATCTGCTCCCAAATCCAGACCACTTACTTTATCTTCTATGGAATCTTTGGCAGATATGATTATTACATTCTCACGCTTGCCTTTATCGTACAGCTCTTTCAGTAGATGCAGTCCGTTGCCATCGGGCAGCATGATGTCAAGTAGCAAGCAGTCATACTGATAAATGAAAACTTTCTGCCGCGCTTCCTCCAGGGTGGCTGCAGCCTCGACCACATATCTTTCTTTCTGTAACGAGCGTATAATTATCTCACGCAAGTCGTCGTCATCTTCAATCAGCAATACTTTCATGGCGACAATATTACATAATTATTTGCATTCGCCCAAAATAATAATAATTAATTTTTTGTTTTCGCCAAAAGATTTGGTATCTTTGCATAGTGAATAAAACAAATTTGATTAGCTAACATTTAAATTTTAAAGATTATGGATAAGTACATTTGCTCCGTTTGTGACTATGAGTATGACCCTGCTGTAGGCGATCCAGATAACGGCATCGCTCCGGGTACTGCATTCGAAGATCTTCCAGAAGATTGGGTGTGCCCCATCTGTGGTGTAGGTAAGGATGAATTCAACAAGGCTTAAGGCCTTATGAAGCATTATGGGCTTTTGACAATTGCTTTCTTTCTGCTTACCGTCATAGTCTCGGCACAAGAGACAGGCAGTAAGTTTAGGTTCTATGGGCAAGTCAGAAACGACTTTTACTATCAGAACCGTCAGGCTCAGGAGTCGTCAGAGGGTTTCGTGATGCTTTTCCCGAAGGACAAACAGATTGACGAGACTGGCAGGGATGTTAACCGAGCCAGTTCCGCCAATCTCTTTAACATGCACACCATGATGGGAGTCGAAATCATGGGGCCTAAGTGGGGAAAGGTGCAGACCTCCGGGCAGTTTGACATTGATTTCAGAGGTTCATTGAATGGCTCTGGAGGCATATTGCGACTGCGTAATGTGGTGATGCGTTTCCGTTGGGACCATTGGTGGCTGTCTGCAGGTCAGTTGGGACACGACATGGGTCATTCGCTCTACAATGAAACGATTAGTCTCAATGTTGGAGCTCCCTATCAGCCTACCGGGCGTGTGCCACAGATAAAAATTCAGTATAATGACCCTAGAAAGTTTTTGGCAGCCTTTTCCTTAGTTTGGCAAGCTCAAGGTGGGTCAGTCGGGCCAAATGGCAGGAGCCGCGAGTATCTGCGTAATAGTGGGATTCCTGAGATTAGTCACAAAGCAGAGATTCATAATGCAGAAGGCTCGCTGTTGGGTTATGTTATCCATTTCGCTTCTATTCGCCCCCGATTGCAGTCGGATGAAGGCTTTAAAGTGAATGAACGTGTCAGTGCTTTTAACTTCCAACTTTATGGCCGTTATCGCAAAGGTTTATTTACTTTTGCAGGGAAGACCATCTTGAACCAGAATTTCACACAATCTAACACATTGGGTGGTTATGGAGTGACCAAGAAAGATCCTATTACAGGAGAGCAAGAATATGCTCCCCTGCGTTTGTGGCAAAGTTGGGCAAATGTGCTGTATGGCAGCAAATGGCGTGGTGGCATGTTTGGTGGCTATATCAAGAATTTTGGTGCTTCGAAGCCTGTGACTGGACTTATCGGTACAGGGACGGATATCGACCAGATGTTCACTGTTTCCGCTTTTCTCAGTTATAACATACCACATTGGCGCTTTGGCATTGAATATAGCCTTACAACAGCCTATTATGGAACCAACGATGCTTATGGCAAGGTGAAAGACACCCATGCCATTGTGAACCATCGTCCTTATGCCATGGTGATGTATTCATTTTGATAACTTTAAACTGATATAACATGAAAAAGAGATTATTTACTTTCGCTCTGTTTGCGATGATAGCCCTGCCTACACTTTGGGCGCAAAAAGAGGGCTTTACCTATAAGATTTATGGACAGGTTCGAACAGACTTTTATTTCAACAGCCGTCAGAACAACGAGAGTGTGGATGGTGCTTTGTTGTCTTATCCCAAGGCGAAGGATTTGGATCCTTCTGGCAAGGACTTAAATGGTGTTGCTAATCTCAATATGTACAACATGCATTCCCGTTTGGGCGTGGATGTTACGGGACCTTCTTTAGGGGGATGGAAAACTTCTGCCAAGATTGAGTTCGATTTCCGAGGTAACAGTACCAACTTAGGTATCATTCGTATGCGTCATGCTTATTTCCAACTGGCAAAGAATGGCTTCTCCTTTTTGGCAGGTCAGACCTGGCATCCGTTACAGAACACAGTGACTCCTGAGTTGATGAACCTTAACTCTGGTGCACCTTTCCAATTGTTGTTACGTACTCCTCAATTACATTTCCAGTATCAGGACAATCTGATTAAGGTTCGTGCTGCTATGGTTTGGCAGGCTATGGTGGCATCTATGGGACCTGGCAATACACGCAGTCGTGAATATTTGCGTAACAGCAAGATTCCTGAACTCTTTGCCAGCATTGACGTACATCAGGGAAGCAACACTATTGGTGTAGCTGCCCACTTCATCTCATTGATACCAGAAATTAAGACCGAACTAGGTTACAAAACCAATGCTCGTGTTAACGGCTTGTCATTAGAGGCACATGGGAAATACTCTAAGGATTTGTTTACCATTGCTGCCAAGACCATTTTGAATGAAAACTTCAACCATGCCAATACTTTGGGTGGCTATGGTGTTTCCAGTATTGATACTCGTACTGGTAAGAAGAAATATGCTCCTTTACGTGTTTCACAAAGTTGGGTGAATATTATGTATGGTAGCAAGTGGCGTGGTGGCCTATATGCAGGCTACCTAAAGAATTTAGGAGCTAGCAAGAATGTAACTGATTTAGTGGGTGTAGGAACTAATGTTGACCAGATTGCTTCTGTCAGTGGTGAACTGACTTATAACATTCCAGGTTGGAAGTTTGGCTTAGAATATAACTTCACCACAGCGTGGTATGGCACACCTGATGCCAAAGGTAAAGTGAAAAATACTTACGATGTAAGTAATCATCGCCTGCTCTTCGCTGCTATGTTTATGTTCTAAGTGCTACACTTCGGACATAATCCTTTAATTAAGTAATTAATCGTACTCATACGGTAGCCTTCTGGCAGGGCTACCGATGGTACGGCTATATCATTTAGGCAAAAAGTCTGCCCGCATCGCTCGCAATAGAAATGGGCATGGATGTCTTCGTCATGCCCTTCTTCATGACTATGGCAAAGCTCATAACGCACGGCATCTGCCCCATCCTGTAACACATGCACTAAATGATGCTCACGAAACAAAGCCAAAGCCCTAAACACATTCGACTTGTCGATGGTATCCACCTTATCCTCTAGTTCCATCATCGTCAGCGGATGCTCAGCTTTTCCTAATGCCATCAACAAAACAATCCTATTAGCCGTAGGTCTTATGCCATGCTCCTGTAACATCTCTATACTTTTTGCCTCATCCATATTTTATACCTTTCTATTGTTTTTCTGCAAAGATAGTGTATGGTAAGTGAATTACAAAAAAGAAACGACATAATTGTTAGAACTAACATGAGAGAACCTTTCTTTTTCACCAAATGCGTTGAAGTATGTTATCTCTAATTAAGTTATACAATTCATACCACAGGTCGGTATTCGTCTTTATCTGCCACCATTGTTTGTGGCATTCTTATTGTATAAAGTACAAAACCTTGAAAATATGAGTCTGATTAGTGGAAGGAAGAATTGATGAAATGGGCGTTTTTTGTTACTTTAGTTAAAAAAGTTGGGGGTATTTTGATATAATTTCAAATATTTGTCATACCTTTACAAGTTGAAACCAAAAATAAACGACAAGGAGTAACTATGGTACAGATATTTTGTGTCAATAACAACAAGTCATTGGAGTTCCCTACAGGTTGCGATTTGCAGGATATCTATCCTGCTACAGGGGTGGAAATGCCTTATCCTGTAATCAGTGCCAGGGTGAACAATGTGTCAGAAGGACTCGACTACAAGATATACCAAAACAAAGATGTGGAGTTTCTGGATGTGCGTGACCCTTCCGCTATGCGTACATACGTACGTTCTCTTTGTTTTGTGCTATATAAGGCTGTTAGCGAACTGTTTCCGCAAGGGGAACTATTCTTAAGACATCCTGTGTCGAATGGATATTACTGTTCACTGCATATAGGAAGACCGCTTACAGTGGAGGATGTAAACGCTATCAAAGCAAAGATGAAAGATGTCATAGCCGCCAATATACCTTTCAAGCGTGTGGATTGTCAGGCCGCCGAGGCTATCAGGCTTTTCCGTGAAAAAGGACGCTTAGACAAGGTAAAGTTGCTGGAAACGTCTGGGAAACTCTATACCTATTATTATATGTTGGGTGATACCATCGACAGCTTTTATGGCAATTTGGTACCTTCAACGGGCTTTTTGAATGTTTTCGATATTGTAAAATACTATGACGGATTGCTTTTAAGGATACCGAGCCACCGGAATCCCAATAAGATAGATGATATCGTGAAGCAGGAGAAGATGCTGGATGTGTTCCGTGAACATCTGCATTGGAACCATATTCTGAATATGGAGACGGTGGGCGACTTGAACAATGCCTGTCAAAAGGGTTATGCCACACAGCTGATTAATGTAGCGGAGGCTCTGCAAGAGAAGAAGATAGCGAAGATAGCCGATCAGATATACAATCGCACTCAGGAAGGAAGGCCAGTAAAGTTGGTGCTGATATCAGGTCCGTCATCATCTGGCAAAACTACCTTTAGCAAACGTCTGTCGGTACAGTTGTTGACCAACGGAATCATTCCTTACCCCATCTCTTTAGACAACTACTTCTTACCTCGTGAACAAACGCCTAAGGATGAGAAAGGAGATTATGACTATGAGAGCATCTATGCCCTTGACCTGGAGCTGTTCAACCAACAGATGCAGGCCATTCTTCGTGGTGAGGAGGTGGAACTGCCTTACTATAATTTCCAAACAGGTTTGCGTGAGTATCGTGGTCAGAAGCTGAAGTTGATGAACAATATGGTGCTGGTGATGGAAGGCAACCACGGATTGAATCCAGAGTTGACCCCTCAGATTCCTGATGAGAATAAATTTAAAATTTATGTTTCGGCCCTGACAACTATCGCGCTGGATCATCACAACTGGATTCCTACTACCGATAACCGACTTGTACGTCGCATTGTACGCGATTTCAACTATCGAGGTTATTCTGCTCAGCAGACTATAGCTCGTTGGCAGAGCGTTCGAGCTGGCGAGGATAAGTGGATTTTTCCTTTCCAGGAGAATGCAGACGTGATGTTCAATTCGGCTTTATGGTTTGAGTTTGCCGCTTTCCGCAGTCATGTGGAGCCCATATTAAATATGGTGCCTCAGAATTGTCGAGAGTATGCCGAGGCTTATCGACTGTTGAAGTTTATGAAGTATTTCTATGCCATTCGTGACAATGAGATTCCATATACTTCACTGATTCGTGAGTTTATTGGAGGGAGTAGTTTTATTTATTGACGATTGATAGTTTATCGTTGTTTTTTGGGGAAATAAAAGAATTAAAGATATGAGTAAAAAGGTATTAATCTTATTTTTAGGTATGCTCTTCAGTTGTGTAATTACCTATGCACAGGAAGGGCAGAAGAGTAGTTTGCATCAGCGTGCAGAAACTGAAGATGCAAACAACAACATTGCAGCTGCAAGGTCGCTGTATATCCGTGCTTTCGACGATTATGCCACTAGAGGCCAGATAGAACCGGGCGTGGAGTGCGGAGCCAAGGCTACGGCGTTGTATTACAAGGAGAATTATTTCAAAGAGGGCTTTGAATTGTTACGTCGAGTTGACCAAGCCATCACTGCCGAGGAGCAGAAGGGTGGTAGCCTTAAACCTGCATTGCACTACCAAGTGACAAAGGAACGCCTGCAGATGTATATGAAGATGAGGAATTCTGCCAGGGCACTAGAGCAGATCAACACAATGGATAGTCAGGCGAAAGCTGCTAATGATGAGAATTTGAAGAATGACTTGTTGTATAACAAGGCGATATATTACTATTCTTTCGGACAAGTCTCTCAAGGCGATGCTGTGTTTAAGGAGATGGCCGATAAGCTCACTGCCCAGAAGGAATATGATAAGATTGACGAGGTCTATCAGACGCTGATTGCCAACGGGCGCAAGAGCAACAATGCTAATTTGGTGGCTCAGACTTATAGTAACTATATCATTTGGAAGGACTCAGCCAATGCAATGAAATTAGCAGATGAGACAGGGGCACTGAAGCAGCAGATTGCCGACAATGAGGCGATTATCGCTGAGAAGGATAGCTCGCTGGGTACTCGTCAGATGATTATCATTGGTTTATGCGTATTGGCTGCTGCCTTGGCTGCGGCGCTCATTATCGGTGCCATTGTGTTACTTCGTTACATCTTTGTTACACGTAAACAGAAGAAAGCCATCAAGTTGGCTGAAGAGAACAATGCATTGAAGGCTAAGTTCATTAGCAATATCTCTGCTCAATTGGATCCTACATTGCAGAAACTCGATAGCCGCATACCAGAGGTTCAGGCATTACTAACTTTTTCAGATCATATCCAGACGTTGTCGGAGTTGGAGAATATGCCAGATAATTCTGTGGAATTGGAAGATACACCTATCCAGCAGTTCTGCGAGGAGCTAATGGACGAGATTCGTGATAAGGTTGAGCCTGAGGTAACTTTGATGGTGAATGCTCCTAAGATGAATGCTAAGATTCATAAGGAATATGTTTCGCATATTTTGCTGCATCTATTGTATAATGCTGCTGAATATACGCCTGCTGGTGGCAATATCTGGTTGGATTTCAAGAAGCGTGGCGCGCATGTGCAGCAGTTTGTAGTGGCTGATACAGGTTGTGGTATCCCTGAGGAGAAGATTGAGGATGTGTTTAAACCTTTCTTGGAAATTAAGGATTTGACTACTGGCGATGGTCTGGGTTTGCCTATTTGTAAGGAGATGGCGAAGAAGATGAATGGTGATCTTGAAATTGATCCTAAGTTCACAAAAGGCACTCGCTTCGTTTTAGATTTGCATACATAAAAAGATTATCCCCGACCTGTTGGTCGGGGATAATCTTTTTATCTCAACTCTTCAACCTCTTCTGGAGTAAGTGGAATCTTCTTACCTAAACGTCGTGCACCAGTTTCGGTAATCAAGTAATCTTCCTCATTGCGGATACCACCGAAGTGGCGATAATCCTCTACCTTGTCGTAGTTGATGAAATCTGTAAACTTGTTTTCTTCGCGCCAGCGGTCAATTAATTCAGGAATGAAGTAGATACCTGGCTCCACGGTATGTACGAAGCCTGGTTGGAGAGGAATGGCCAAACGTTGACTCTTGCGCCCAAATTGTGTACTCTTTGGTTTGCCATCATAACCTACCCAGATTTCACCCAGGTTTTCCATATCATGTACATCCAAACCCATCATGTGGCCCAATCCGTGTGGATAGAACAAAGCATGGGCACCCTCGCGTACAGCATCTTCGGCATTTCCCTTCATCAAGCCCAGATCTTTCATGCCTTCTACCATTACTCGTGCAGAGAGGTCATACACATCCATATAAGGAATACCTGGACGCAAAGCTTTTACACTCTCTACATGCATGGCGTTTTGAATCACATACACATCCTTTTGCTTCTGCGTGAACTTTTTGTCGGCAGGGAAGGTGGATGACATATCTCCACAATATCCACTCTCCAATTCAGCACCGGCATCAATTAGGAACAAGTCTCCTGGCTTTACCAGATTTCCGTGATAATGGTTATGTAAAGTCTCACCGTGGATGGTGGCGATGGTAGGGAATGACAGTTCGCAGTTGTTTAAAGATGCAATGTGCTCAATCTCAGCTGCTACATCATACTCATGCATACCAGGGCGGAGGCACTTGATGGCAGCAATATGCATATCGGCTGTCACGTTACAAGCCTTTTCAATCTCAGCAATCTCCTCTGCTGTCTTGATGTTACGCTGCTGCACGATGGCGCGGATGAAAGGCACAGAACCTTCTTGCTGACTTGGAGCAATGAACAACCAATCCATCAGCTTCAACTTGTGCTCAGGACGATAAGGAGGCAGGTAATGAATCTGTTGTCCTTTCGCTTTTGCCTGCTGCAGATAATCAACCACTTGTAAATATGGGCGGGTATCGCTGATGCCTACCTCAGCTGCCTTGTCGTGGATGGTTGGAAGGATACCAGCCCATACGATGAAGTCGATGGATGCCTCATCGCCAAAGATGATCTCCTTGTCATTGTCTATGTCAATGATTGCTGCCAGACCTGCCTGAGAGATGCCAAAAAAATAGAGGAATGAGGAGTCTTGGCGATAGCGGAAAGCATTATCCTCGTAATTTAGTCCCATGTCGTCATTGCCTAAGAAAAGCAACACACCAGAGCCAACGGTTTTCTTCAGCAGGGCTCTGCGCTGCATGTAGGTTTCTTTTGCGAACATATTATTCAAGTTTTTTTTAGTTATAATGGGCAAAGATACAAAGTTTATTCGTAAATTTGCAAGTTGAATAGATAAAAAGATGGCTCAGAACTCTAATCAGATTCAAGTGCAGTCGCAACAGCAGTTGCAGACCCTCTCCCCGATGCAGATTCTGGCAGTGAAACTGCTGGAACTTCCAACTCTGGAGTTGGAGGATCGTGTTAAGTCGGAACTGCTGGATAACCCTGCCTTGGAAGAAGGAAAGGAAGAAACGCCAGAGAATGTGGCTGATGAGTTGGCTGCACCTGAGGATGAGGGAGATACCAGTTACAATGCCTTGGACGACTATCGCAATGACGACGATATCCCTGACTACCGTTTGCAGGAGCATAATTACTCTCGGAATGAACGAATGGAGGAGATTCCTTTCAGTGACACTACTTCTTTTTATGAAACGCTAAAGGATCAGTTGGGTGAGCATGAGTTGGATGATCATCAACACCAATTGGCAGAGTATTTGATTGGTTCGTTGGACGATGACGGTTTGTTACGCAAGCCACTTGATGCTATTGCCGACGAACTATTAATATATAATGGTGTAGAAACCTCGGTGCAGGAGTTAGAGGATCTATTGCACATCATCCAAGAATTCGACCCAGCTGGCATTGGTGCTCGCGATTTACAAGAGTGTTTGTTGTTGCAAATCAGGCGTAAGGCTCAGACACCTGAGGGTAAGCATGATGCTTGGTTGCCGTTAGAGGAGAAAATTGTAAGTGACTTCTACAAGGAGTTTTCTACCAAGCATTGGGATAAGATTTGCCAGCAATTGGAGGTAAGTGAGGGTGATTGTCAGCAAGCCATTAGGGAAATTACTCGTCTTAATCCTCGCCCTGGAGCATCGATGGGCGAGGCTATGGGTAAAAACCTTCAACAGATAACGCCTGATTTTCTGGTTGATACAGATGATGATGGGCATGTGACTTTTAGCCTCAATAATCCCAACTTACCCGAATTGCGTTTGAACAGCGACTTCCGTCGCCAGTTGCAAGAACAGGCTGAAGGGAGTCCGAAACAGACACGCCAACAGAAGGAGGCAGCTGTCTTCCTCAAGCAGAAGATAGATGCTGCACAGGGTTTCATTGATGCCATCCGTCAGCGTCAGACCACTATGATTAGTGTGATGCAGGCAATCATTGACCTACAGTTACCTTATTTCCAAGAGGGGGACGAGTCGTTGTTAAAGCCTATGATTTTGAAAGATGTGGCAGAACGCACCAAGCTTGACATCTCCACAGTTTCGCGTGTCTGCAACAGCAAGTATGCGCAGACTCGCTTTGGCATCTTCCCACTGCGTCATTTCTTTACCGAGAGTTTTATGAGGCAGGATGGTGAAGAGATGTCTGCTCGTGAGGTAAAGAAGATTCTAAAGGAAGTGATTGACCAAGAGGATAAATCTAATCCGTTGACAGACGATGAGTTGACGAAGCTGATGGAGGGAAAGGGATTCCCAATGGCAAGGCGTACGGTGGCTAAATATCGTACGCAATTGAATATCCCAGTGGCAAGGTTGCGTAAAGAGTAGAGAAAAGAGTTTTGAGAGAATAGTATTACTAAGAATGGAAGAACATAGCAAGACTGAGTTGGTGTTAAAGCGGATGGCCAGAGTGATATCGGCGTTTTTCTCGCCGTATTACATTGCCTTTGTGGCTTTCCTCATTCTGTTCATCTTCTCCTACCTTCGCATTATGCCCCTGCAATACAAACTTATCGTGTTGGGTGTAGTCTATGCCTTTACCATCCTCATTCCCCACCTCACCATATATATTTTTAGGAAGGTGAATGGTTATACCCCCGATGATATGGCATTGCGTCGTCAACGTTATGTGCCCCTGTTCCTCTATTTGATTTCATATGTATTTTGTTTGATCATCATGCGTCGACTCAACATCCCTTGGTATATGACAGGTATCATTTTCACAGCTTTGCTTCTGATGACTGTTTGTCTTATCCTAAATTTGCGATGGCGAATTAGCGAGCACATGGCAGGAGCTGGTGCTACCATTGGCGGACTGGTGGCATTCAGCATGCTTTTTGGCTATAATCCCGTGTGGTGGCTCTGTGCCCTGATACTCGTGACGGGTGTGGTGGGCTCTGCTCGAATTGTGTTGGGGCACCACTCTCTGGGTGAGGTGTTGGTGGGTTTTGCTGTCGGTTTAGCCTGCTCTTTTATGGTCTTACATCCCTTTTACAACGATTTAGTTAGGTTTCTGCTCTTTTAACCCACCAAATATTTGCAAATTATTTCCTTTTTTGATATATTTGCGAGTTGCTATTTGTATAACCTAAAAACAATTGATATGAATTTTCCTGAAAACATCAAGTACACCAGTGAACACGAGTGGATTCGTGTGGAGGGTGACGTAGCCTATGTAGGCATTACTGACTATGCGCAAGATCAGTTGGGCGACATCGTGTTCGTCGATATCCAGGCTGTGGGCGAGACACTCGAAGTCGGTGAAGTGTTTGGCACCATTGAGGTGGTAAAGACCATCTCTGACATCTTCATGCCTGTAGGTGGTGAGGTGCTCGAACAGAACGAGGCTTTAGAAGAACAGCCAGAATTGGTGAACAAAGACCCATACGGCGAGGGTTGGCTCATCAAGATTAAGCCTGATGAAGCAGCTGATTATGATGCGCTATTAGACGCAGAAGGATATAAGAAATTAATTAACGTATAAATCTAAATTCACATGAAAGCATTGGTAAGTATCGTGATGGGCAGCATCAGTGACCTGCCCGTAATGGAGAAGGCTGCCGATTTCCTGAATGAACTGGAAGTACCATTTGAGATGTGCACACTCTCTGCTCATCGCACCCCAGGTGCTGTGGCTGAATTCGCTCAGCAGGCTAAAGGTCGTGGCATTCAGGTTATCATCGCAGGAGCAGGTATGGCTGCTGCTCTGCCAGGTGTTATCGCAGCGAATACCACGCTGCCAGTTATTGGTGTTCCAATCAACAGCGGTCCACTGATGGGTGTTGATGCCCTTTATTCTATGGTGCAGATGCCTCCAGGTGTTCCTGTAGCAACTATGGCTGTCAATGGTGGTCAGAACGCAGCCTTGATGGTTGCTGAGATTTTGGCGTTGAGTGACGCTAAGTTGGCAGGCAAATTGGAGGACTATAAGAAGAAGTCTGCCTCTAAGGTAACACAGGCTAATGAGGTGCTGGCAAATGTCAAGTATGATTGCAGAGTAATCTGATGGACTTGTTTAACTACCAGCGCCGCAAGACCGGCACAGTGAATATAGGAGCCACCCCTTTGGGCGGCTCTTATCCTATACGCCTACAGAGCATGACCAACACTTCCACCCGTGATACAGAGGGCAGTGTGGCGCAAATTAAACGCATTGTAGAGGCTGGGGGAGAGTATGTGCGTCTTACAACACAAGGCGTGGCGGAGGCTGAGAATCTGCAATATATCAATGCTGCCCTGCGTCAGGAGGGATGTATGGTGCCTTTGGTGGCAGATGTACATTTCAACCCTGCTGTGGCAGATGTGGCAGCTCTCTATGCCGAGAAGGTACGCATCAACCCAGGCAATTATGTGGATCCTGCCCGTAAGTTTGAGCATTTGGAATATACCGATGAGGAATATGCCCAAGAGCTGGGACGTCTTCGTGAAAGATTTGTTCAGTTCTTGAATATCTGCAAAGAACAGCATACTGCCATCCGCATTGGAGTGAACCACGGTTCGTTGTCCGATCGCATCATGTCTCGTTATGGCGATACCCCCGAGGGTATGGTAGAGTCATGTATGGAATACTTGCGCATCTGTGTGGAGGAACAGTTCAAGGATGTGGTGATATCCATCAAGGCATCCAATGCATCCGTGATGGTGCGAACTGTACGTCTGTTGGTGGATGTGATGAATCGTGAAGGTATGAACTTCCCCTTGCATTTGGGTGTTACTGAAGCTGGTGAAGGAGAGGATGGTCGCATCAAATCGGCATTGGGCATCGGTGCCCTACTGGCTGATGGCTATGGCGATACCATCCGCGTGTCTCTTAGTGAAGCTCCTGAGGCTGAGATACCTGTAGCTAAGAAACTGCGTGATTATGTGGTGGCTCGCGAGATGCATTTACCTATTAATGCAGAGGTCGCTCCTGTTTTTGACTACCTGCATCCTGTGCGTCGCATGACTAAGGCTGTACACAACATAGGTGGCGAACAAGTACCTGTAGTCATTGCTGCTCGCTTTGGTGAAACACAGGAATATAATCCCGATTTCATGCCTGATTATGTGTATGTAGGTCATAATCTTCCAGCTGAGAGGCTTGAGAATGTACCATATATTGTAGATGCCGATGCTTGGACGGGTTTGCCAAATACCTATCCCGCATATAAGAAAGAGTTCTTGCCTTTTATCAGCATGAACCCAGCTACGTTGAAATTCCTCTTTATCACTTATCGTGATTTGAATGACGAGGTACTGGCTTGTCTGAAATATCATCCTGAGGTGGTAGTTATTAGCCAGAGCAACCATATCAATCGTGTGGGAGAACAACGTGCTGTGGCTCATAAACTGATGGTCAAAGGATTGCAGAATCCGTTGGTATTCATCCAGCACTATGCCGAGCAATATGCTGAAGACCTACAGATTCGAGCTGCTGCTGATATGGGACCACTTATCTTTGATGGTCTTTGCGATGGCATTATGCTTTATAACAATGGTCGATTGGCAGATGCTTTGGTAGATCAGACCGCTTTCAGTATCCTCCAGGCTGGACGTTTGCGTATGGTTAAAACGGAATACATCTCTTGCCCAGGTTGCGGGCGCACACTTTATAACTTAGAGGAAACCATAGCCCGCATTAAAGCTGCCACCTCTCATCTGAAAGGCCTTAAGATTGGCATTATGGGATGCATTGTTAATGGTCCTGGAGAGATGGCTGATGCTGATTATGGCTATGTCGGTGCTGGTCGTGGCAAAGTGAGTCTTTATAAACAAAAGCAATGCATCGAGAAGAACATCCCTGAGGAGCAAGCCGTTGAACGTCTCTTAGAGTTTATCGAGGCTGATAGGCAGATGTGAAAAGCAAGAAGTAAGATGGAAAATGTATGAGGGCTGAGGGCTGATGCTGTCAGCCCTCCTTTTTTATAAAGTCTTCAATTCTTAAAACTCCTTAAAAAGAGAAGCAATTTGCAATCTATTTTGTATTTTTGCATCAATTTAAGGTGGATTGTGCACTTATGAGTAGTATAGTACATACAGATAGTTGTCCGATATGTGGTGGAAAGAACCTCAAGCAAGCTTTTTCTGCTGTTGACCACTTGGTAAGCAAAGAGACTTTTGACGTGTGGCAATGTGAGGAGTGTGGCTTCAAGTTCACACAAGATGTGCCTGATGAACAAGAGATTGGCAGGTATTATGAATCGCCTGACTATATCTCTCATTCTGATACGGAGCAAGGTTTGATGAATAGGCTCTACCATATAGCTCGAAACATGATGCTCACCGCTAAGGCTGGTCATGTGACAAGAGCTACAGGCCTGCGTCAAGGCTGGTTGCTAGACATAGGTTCAGGTACCGGCTATTTTGCCCACCTTATGACAGAATGGGGATGGACGGTCCGTGCCATTGAGAAAAGCGCTGAAGCCAGAGATTTTGCCCAACAGCATTTTGGTCTGAAGAGTGATGGTGAAGAGGCTTTCAATACCCTGCAAGACAAATCATTCGACTGTATAACCTTGTGGCATGTGTTAGAGCATCTGCAACATCTCAATATCATGGGTGACAAATTCTATCGCTGGTTGAAGGATGAAGGTGCTTTGTTGATAGCTGTACCTAATCAGATTTCTACCGATGCTAAGCATTATGGTGCTGACTGGGCTGCATGGGATGTGCCTCGTCATTTGTGGCACTTCACTCCTGAAACCATGAAACGTTTTGCAGAGAAACATGGGTTTAAGGTAATTAAGACCATCCCGATGCCCCTTGATGGCTTCTATGTGAGCATGCTCTCAGAGCAACGTATGGGTCATAAGGTAAGCTTCTTACGAGGTTTTTGGCAAGGTTTGTGCGCTTGGGTGAGCAGTTGGGGACATAAAGAGCGAAGCAGTTCATTGATATATGTTTTGAAGAAGCAATAAGACTATGGCGAAGAGGGCAAGATTTTTCAATTTGCAGACGGCTACATCTACAGTTAGTACCACTTTGGTATTGATTGTGTTAGGGGTGGTGGTGTTCTTCGCTTTGGCCGCAAGGAGTGTCTCGGTGTATGTGAAGGAAAACGTGAATTTCTCTTTGCTTATTAGTGACGATATGCCTGAAACCGAGATAACCAAGTTGTTGGATGAACTGAATGCAGAGCCCTTTGTCAAGAGTGCCGAGTTTATCTCGAAGGCTCAGGCTTTAGAGGAGATGAAGGCAGAGTTGAACACTGATCCAGAGGAATTCCAAGGATATAACCCCTTCCCTGCTTCTGTGAAAATCAAGTTGCAAGCTGACTATGCAAACAACGATAGTATCGCGAAGATAGAACAGCAATTGAGTACCAACATCAACATCCAAGAGGTACTCTACCAGAAGAACTTGATTGAGAGTATGAATCGTCATGTCGCCCAACTGGAATTGATGTTGATAGCTTTGGCCTTGGTATTGGCGTTGATATCGTTTGCCCTCATAAACAACACAATACGCCTCACGGTGTATTCACAACGATTCCTCATCTACACCATGAAATTGGTGGGAGCAAGCCGTTCGTTCATCCGACGGCCTTTCATGGTACGCAATTTCTGGATAGGCATTATGGCGAGTTTGCTGGCTAACATTGCCTTATGGGGAGCTGCTTTCTGGTTGGTGATGAATGAGCCCCATCTGATAGAAGTAATTTCTCCTGAAGTATTGCTGATTGTCAGCGTGATAGTACTGATTACGGGTGTCAGCATGACATTGCTTTGTGCCTACTGGTCAGTGAATCGTTTCCTGAAGATGAAGGCTAGTAAATTGTATTACGTTTAAAATAAGATATGGATAAAAGAAATTTCGCATTTGGCAAGAACAATCTGATACTGATAGCCATCGGAATGGTGGTGGTCATCATCGGCTTCCTGTTGATGACGGGTCCCAGTACCACAGTTGACCATTTTGAGGCTGACATCTTCAGTGTAAGGCGTGTCAGAATTGCACCAGTGATTTGCCTCATTGGCTTCGTGATGATGATTTATGCTGTGATTAAGAAACCCAAGGAGGATTAAGTAATGGATTGGTTAGAAGCTTTCATATTAGGTATGATTCAAGGTTTGACCGAGTATCTGCCTGTGAGCAGCAGTGGTCATTTGGCCATTGGTTCAGCTTTATTTGGGATTAATGGCGAAGATAACCTTACATTCACCATCGTGGTGCACATTGCCACAGTGTTGAGCACTTTGGTCATCCTTTGGAAAGAGATAGGCTGGATTTTCCGAGGACTTTTCAAGTTTAAGATGAACGATGAGATGAAATATGTCATCAACATCTTAATTTCCATGATTCCCATAGGCATCGTTGGTTTGTTTTTTAAGGATAAGGTAGAGGAGATTTTCGGCTCAGGTTTAGTAATTGTGGGTTTGATGTTGTTAGTTACAGCTACCTTGTTGGCCTTCTCCTATTTCGCTAAACCTCGCACCAAAGAACACATCAGCATGAAAGATGCTTTCATCATCGGTTTGGCACAAGCTTGTGCCGTACTGCCGGGCTTAAGTCGCAGTGGAAGTACCATTGCCACAGGTTTGCTGCTGGGAGATAAGAAAGAGAAGTTGGCACAATTCTCTTTCCTGATGGTCATTCCTCCCATCTTGGGCGAAGCCCTGTTGGATGGCATGAAGATTGTGAAAGGAGCTGCAGAGGCTAATACTGATGTGTCACTGATGGCACTCATCGTGGGCTTCCTCTCAGCTTTTGTCTTTGGTTGTCTGGCTTGTAAGTGGATGATTGACATTGTGAAGAAAGGTAAGCTGATATACTTCGCCATTTATTGTGCGATTGTAGGTTTGGCAACTTTGGCTTTCAGTTTGTTTTAATTATTAACGGTCAATGGTCAACGGTCAACTGAATTTCCAGGAGGGAGAGATATTGCATTTCGACAAGCCTTATGGGTGGACATCTTTTCGTGTAGTGAATCATGTGAGGCATTTCATCTGTGAGCGATTGGGGGTTAAGAAACTCAAAGTGGGTCATTCTGGTACCCTCGACCCTTTGGCAACAGGTGTGATGACAATCTGTACAGGTCGAGCTACCAAGCAGATAGAACAATTGCAATACCACACCAAGGAATATGAGGCGACGTTGTGTTTAGGTGCCACCACGCCCTCATTCGACCAGGAGCATCCCATTGACGCCATCTATCCTACGGATCAAATCACCCGTGAGTTGGTAGAGGAAACCTTGCAGCAGTTCAAGGGCGAGATATGGCAAGTACCACCTGTCTATTCTGCTTGCAATGTAGATGGCAAACGTGCCTACCTCTATGCCCGCAAAGGCCAGGAGGTGGAACTGAAGCCCAAATTGCTGGTAATTGACGAGATTGAACTGCTTGACTTTAAGAACTTAGATGAATATAGGCCTTCTCCTCATCGAAGAAGAGAACCTGATGAAGAAGAACTCCAACTGATGAAGAGTGGAGTATTCTATCAAATGAAAATCAGGGTGGTATGTAGCAAAGGCACCTATATCCGTGCTTTGGCGAGAGACATTGGCGAGGCTTTGCACTGTGGTGCTCACCTTACAGCATTGCGTCGAACCAGGGTGGGAGATGTTAGGGTGGAGCAGTGCCTTGACCCAGAACAGTTTGAAGCTTGGCTAAAAGAGCAAATAATTATTAATTAGTATATGAAACTTTCTCAGTTTAATTTCCGTCTGTCAGGGGATAGAGTAGCTCAGTTCCCTACAGAGTATCGTGACGAAAGCCGCTTGCTGGTGCTCCATCGCAAGACAGGTGAGATTGAGCATCGGGTGTTTAAGGAAATCATCGATTATTTCGATGACAAAGATGTATTTGTTTTCAATGACACCAAGGTCTTCCCTGCCCGTTTGTATGGTAACAAAGAGAAGACTGGAGCACGCATCGAGGTGTTCCTGCTTAGAGAACTAAACGAAGAGCAACGCCTTTGGGATGTGTTGGTTGATCCTGCTCGCAAGATTCGTATTGGTAATAAGCTATATTTCGGCGAAGACGAGTCGATGGTGGCCGAGGTGATTGACAACACCACTTCTCGAGGTCGTACCTTGCGTTTCTTGTATGATGGTCCACACGATGAGTTCAAGCGTGTGCTTTATTCTTTGGGTGAGACGCCTCTGCCTCATGAGATGATTAAGCGTGCTCCTGTACCTGAGGATGCCGAGCGTTTCCAATCTATCTTTGCCAAGAACGAAGGTGCAGTAACTGCTCCTACAGCCAATCTGCATTTCAGTCGTGAATTGATGAAACGTCTGGAAATCAAGGGTGTGGATTTCTCGTTTATTACCCTGCATGCAGGCTTGGGCAATTTCCGTGGAGTGGATGTGGAAGACCTGACGAAGCACAAGACAGATTCTGAACAGATGTTTATCACCCAGGAAGCTGCTGATATCGTCAATAAGGCAAAGGATGCAGGTCGCCAGATTTGTGCAGTAGGTACCACTACTATGCGTGCTATCGAAAGCAGTGTCAGCACTGATGCTCACATGAAGCCATTCTCGGGATGGACCAACAAGTTCATCTTCCCTCCTTACCAGTTCTCTGTGGCAAATGCTATGGTGTCAAACTTCCACATGCCATTATCCACCCTATTGATGGTGGTGGCTGCTTTTGGAGGTTATGAGCAGGTAATGGAAGCCTACCATGTAGCACTGAAGGAAGGCTATCGCTTTGGCACTTACGGCGATGCAATGTTGATAACTGATAAGTGATGCTGTACTTGGGCTTAGGCACTAACTTGGGGGATAAGCCGGCTAATCTCAAACGGGCTATCTCTTTGATTGGGCAGAGAGTTGGTAGAATCGTCTGCGTGTCAAACTTTTATGTGACAGAGCCTTGGGGCTATGCCTCTCCTAATACATATCTGAATGCTGCTTTGGGGGTAGAGACTTCGCTCTCACCATTTCAGGTGCTATCCGTTACCCAGGAAATAGAGCGTGAGTTGGGCAGAACCACCAAATCTACCGAGGGTGGTTACACTGACCGCCTCATTGATATCGATTTGCTCTTGATGGGCGAATGGGCGATTCGCGCAGCAAATCTGACGATTCCTCATCCCCTGATGCACGAGCGTCTCTTTGTCCTGAAGCCTATGGTTGAAATAGCCCCCACAGTGGTGCATCCTATGTTGGGGAAAACCATTTGCCAAATCTATAATTCTATGAATTTACCATGAAAACCAAGAAATTAATAACTACATTGCTGGCATCTCTTCTTTGCTTAGGTGTTTATGCACAGTCATCCTTAGAGGAGATCACTGCCAATCCAGCAAAAGCAGGTGGTGTCTATTTGGTTTATCCCACGCAGATTGAGGCTCAAACCAAAGCCCCGAAGGGATACAAACCATTCTACATCAGTCACTACAGTCGTCACGGCTCTCGCTATCTCATCTCTAACGAAGACTATACTCGTGCCCTGAACCTGCTTCAGGAAGCCCATGAGCAACATGCCTTGACGTCTTTAGGCGAGGATGTCCTTCAGCGTTTGCAACAAGTCTTTGCTGAGGCTGATGGTCATGGAGGCGACTTGAGTCCTTTGGGTGTTCGCCAGCATCGGGGCATTGCCGAGCGTATGTACCAGAACTTCCCTGAGGTATTCAAGAATAATGCCAACCTCTCGGCTCGTTCAACTGTGGTTTTGCGATGCACCATGAGTATGGTGGCGTTTTGCGATAGACTTAAAGAGCTAAATCCCACTTTGCACATCGCCTATGAGGCAAGTCCCAAGTATATGTCCTATCTGAACTACCAAACTCCTGAGGCTAATAAGTTTACTGACTCCCGCAATGGTCCTTGGGTGGAGGAATACCGCAAGTTCAGGGAATCAATGATTCATCCGGATCGTTTGATATCAATCCTCTTTACTGACAACGACTTTGTGTTGAAGAAGGTTAACCCCAGCACTTTGATGTACGATCTCTATCAGATTACCATAGGCATGCAGAATATCGAGACCAAGGTATCGTTCTATGACCTATGGCAACCTCAGGAGCTCTTCGACCTTTGGCAAATAGGTAACTTCAGCTTCTATGTAGGTGCAGCTAACCACGCTGATGGTCATGGAATTGTGGCTGCTAATGCCAAGCATTTGTTGCAAAATATTGTGGAGAGTGCCGACAAAGCCATCGCCACTGGCGATGAGGCTGCTACCCTGCGTTTTGGCCACGATGGCAATGTCATCAACCTCTGTGCCCTGATGCAGATTGAGAACTTTGGAGTAGCCATCAGCGACCCTCGCGAGCTATATAAGGTGTGGGCAAACTACAAGGTCACCCCTATGGCGGCTAATGTGCAACTGGTGTTCTTCCGTAACGACAAGAACCCCAATGACATCCTCGTGAAGGTGCTGCATTGCGAAAAAGAGGTTCACATTCCTGTTCAGACAGATATGTTCCCTTATTATAAGTGGAGTGACGTTCGCAATTACTTCCAGGGAATACTGGATAAGTAAGGTATATGAAAGGTGTGAGAATAATCTTAGTAATTGTTATGATGATGAACTTGTTTAACGGACTTTCAAAAGAGCCTGTGGTAAGACCTGCCACGCAGGCCAACCGCTTCTACACAGGGAATGCAGATTCGCTGAAGCAGGAGGTGGACGGATTCTTGAAGTTGCATCAAGGATGTGCTCAGTATCAGAATGTTGCAGCACTTATCGTGCCCCATGCAGGCTATTATTTCTCTGGCAATGTAGCAGCATCTGCCTATATGACGCTGGATGCCAATAAGACCTACAAGCGGATTTTCCTGCTGGGACCTAGTCATCAGGAATGGCTCGATGGGGCTTCAGTGAATACGGAGGCCGACTATTACGCCACACCTTTGGGCCATGTGAAGGTGGATAAAGAGACGGCAAAGGAACTTACCAAGGGTGGTGTATTCTCTTACCTCCCAAAAGCCCATGACCGTGAGCATTGCCTGGAGGTGCAATTGCCTTTCCTACAGAGGAAATTTGGCGAGGTTCCTCCCATTGTTCCCATCATCATTTCCACCAATAATTTCCTGAAGCTAAAGCGGATGGCAGAGGCGTTGAAGCCTTATTTCACCGATGATAACCTCTTTATTATCAGTAGCGATTTCTCTCACTATCCTTCCTATGAGGATGCTAATGAGGTGGATTCCCTGACGGGAAAAGCCATTGAAACGGGTGAAGTGGAGGAGTTCATCAAAGTCCTTGAGGCGAATGCCAAACTGAAGAAGAAGAATCTGGCGACAAGTGCCTGTGGAGAGTTCCCCATCATCACATTGATGCTGATGCTGGATGGCCATTGCGAGGTGAAGCACCTGATGTATCAGAATTCGGGTGACATTGATAATCACGACCATTCTCGTGTGGTGGGCTATCATTCATTTGCATTCCTTCGCCATGACAATGTAAGCTTCGCACTCTCTGATGAAGATAAAAAGTTACTGAAAGAGATTGCCCTTCAGAGCATCAAAGATGTATTGGAGAGCAACCCCATTTCTCAAATACTCAATGGTAAACCTTCAACGATCACCACTCAACGCTTAACGCTTAACCAAAAATGCGGAGCCTTTGTCTCACTCTACAAGAACGGTCGTTTGCGTGGTTGCATAGGTCATTTTGGTGAAGATTATCCGTTGTATGAGGTTGTGAAAGAGATGGCTCGTTCAGCTGCTTTCCACGACCCACGATTCTCGCCTCTTAGCAGAAATGAGTTGGATGACATTAAGATAGAGATTTCTGTGCTTACTCCAATGCGTCGCATCCAAAGTTTGGATGAGTTTGAGTTGCATCGTCACGGCATCTATATCCGCAAAGGTCACCGTAGTGGCACCTACCTGCCTCAGGT
>JAEEGF010750054.1_pt1 | contig 27449 bp, 26 predicted proteins | sample 9134171 | NCBI WGS metagenome assembly JAEEGF01 (sample SAMN16246542, study PRJNA631951) | gut metagenome | biome: gut microbiome; feature: rumen; material: AP-attached | host: Bos | place: Iran: Karaj | collected 2018-10 | reverse complement strand
CCGGACTGGCTTCTGCAAGGCGGCCATCAGCGTCTCGCTGAACCTCACGGGATCCACCAGAAGGGGAACGTCGATCCTGGAGACCTCTCCGTATACGGACTGATAGGGTCTGAAACGGACTCCGATGGAATCGTAGTGCGCCTTTACTTCAGGGCTTACGGCTTCCTTTGCGATGTAGACTATGGCCTCCTGATCGGTGACCAGGGTATAGGCCAGGGCCACGGGCGTGTAGGCCACGTCGTTTCCCCTGAAATTGTAGAGCCATGCTATGTCGTCCAGAGCGGAGAGGACCGCTCCTCCTGCGCCTGCTTCACGGTAGGCGTCTCTTAAAGCCTGAAGCTTGTACTCGACGCTGTGTCCTGCGTACTTCTCCTCCAGGACCCAGATGGGGTTGGAGGGAAGGGCGGGCCTGTCTGTCCAGAAGTTGTCCACCAGATCCATGTCTGTCCTGAACTTGATGCCCTTGGAACTGAGCTTCTTACGGAGCCTCTCGCCGTAGGCCACGGTGACGGTGCGTCCGTCGTAGCCCAGGGTCTCACCGAAGCGCATGGTCTGGGCCAGATATTCATCGATGTCGGGTACCCCGGGATCACCCTGTTTCATGAGGATGATACCTGAGCCTTCCAGCTGGTCGGCTGCCTGCAGGAAGTATCTTCCGTCGGTCCACAGCCTTGCGCTGTCGATGGACACGATGAGTGTTCCTGCGGAGCCGTTGAACCCGGACATGTATTCTCTTTCCTTGAAGTAATCTCCCACGTATTCGGAATCGTGGAAATCCGATGACGGGATCATGTAATGATCGATGTCATTCTTCATCATCTCGCCCCTCAAAAGGTCGAGACGCATGGTGATGTCTGTCATTTTTTCCTCCTGTATGAAGCGGCGGGGTCGTCCCCGCACACCAGATAGTCTATCACAAGGAGGGTTTTGTTTCAATCTTTTGTACCAAACCGAGATATTTTGTGGTAGAATACACAGGTAGCAATTTATGGAGGCCTCAAAAGATGAGCAAAAAACACAGCAAGAACAGCGATTATCACTACGCTGAGCGCAGAGACAACGCAGCCCGCATGCAGGCCCAGAAGGCAGAAAGAAAAAAGACGACACGCAGAGAGAAGATCCTGTACTTCGCGGCGTTCCTTCTTCTGATCGCGGCGCTGATAATCTGGGTGATCACCAGAAAGAACGGTATGACAGAGAGCCTGGCTCCGCTGTATGGAGGAGTCTCCGGCGTAGGTCTGATACTTCTTTCGTTCAGCTACAAGAGAGAGAGGGACAAGGCATCCAAGGCGTGCTTGGTACTGGGTGTGATCGCGATCCTCCTGTCAGCCTTCATACTTTTGGTTAATCTGGGAGTGTTGAACTGGGGATGATAGGAGTAATTCTTTCAAAGGTAGCGTCAGTATTCATACTCATGGGTCTGGGCTTCTTCCTGAACAAGAGGGGGATCCTTCCCAGCGAGATGGACAAGGTGCTGTCCAGGCTTCTCATGAGCGTGACTTCGCCTTGCCTTATAATATCGACCATGGCGTCCAAGGAGATAGGTGAGGGACTCTGGGGAAATGTGCTGACCGCCATGGGACTGAGCGTGGCATATTTTGCGGTGTTCATGGGGATCGCGGAGATCGTCTGCAGGCGGATACTGAAGATCCCGCCTGAGCAGGACTGCGGAGTGTACATGATGCTCTTCACATCCATAAACAACGGGTTCATGGGCTTCCCCATAACTCTGGCGATCTTCGGTGAGGACGTGTTGTTCTATATGGTCTTCTTCCAGGTGATACAGCTGCTGTACCTCTTCGGGCCGGGAACGGTGAGGATGCACTACGGAGACGGCGAAGCATTCAGCAAGACCAGGGCACTCAGGACCATACTTGGACCCAACACCATAGCTGCGGGCATAGGCCTTGTGATAATGGCCCTGTCTCTGAAACTTCCACCATTCATAATCGAGCCCATCGACATAATAGGAGATTCCACCACCATGCTTTCCATGCTGGTCATCGGCATGGAACTGGGCATGAGCGACTTCAGGGCGATCGCCGGGAACAGGCATCTGCTCAGCATGTCGTTCATAAAGATGCTCCTCTGCCCGCTGGTCACTCTGCTTCTGGTGAACTGGCTTCCGGTCATACCGGAGATAAAGATCATACTGACTTTCGGCGCGGCCTTCCCGTCGGCGGTGGCGGTGGCAGCCATAGCCGCCAATGAGAACAAAAACTCCGTCTTATCGGCGGAGGGAGTGGCCATAACGACTCTCATGTCCCTGGTCACCATTCCGGTGATGGCGGCGGTGATCTCGCTTCTGTACCTGTAGGTACGGGCCGGGATGCGCAAAAAATCTTATTCTGTATACACGAAGCCCTGCTGTTGACAACAGCGGGGCTTTATTCTATAATCAAAAAAAGAACAAATGTTCTTTTTTGGAGGAGCAGATGAGAGTGCTTGAAAGGGAAGTGGACGTGCTCAGCGTGTCCTACGTGGGGAAGCCGCCTCAGCCCCGCAAATTCAAGATAAGATACAGGGACGGCCACCATAAGACGGTGACTGTGGACCAGATCAAAAGGGTGGACTCCGTAACTCCCGCGGGGCACCCGAATTTCGTATACTTCTGCTACTCTGAAGTGGATGACAGGATCATAGACTACGAGCTCAGATACTTCGTGCACGAGATGAAATGGGAACTGTACAGGGTCTACGAGTGAGCGCATCCATAAATCATAACTATATGTCCAAAATATCTCATTGTCCGGTTTGTATTTATCTCTTGGGTCTGTTATAATAAATTGAATGAATATGACCGGAACACGATCCGGTCAAAAATAGATACGGAGATGAAGGAATTGGAAAACGAAGCTAGGAGATTCGATGTGCTGGTCATCGGCTGCGGAATAGTGGGAGCAGCTGCAGCTTTCGAATTGTCAAAGTATGATCTCAAGGTGGGGATCCTGGAGCGTGAGAACGACGTGGCTCTGGGCGCCACCAAGGCGAATTCCGCCATTATCCACGGCGGATACGACCCGGTTCCGGGAAGCCTCATGGCCAAACTGAACGTGAGGGGTTCGGAACTTTGCGAAGAAATATGTGAGAAACTGGATGTGCCCTACAAGAGAAACGGCGCCATGGTGGTGGGATTCACCGAGGATGACGTGCAGACTCTCAAGGGACTCATGTCCAGAGGAATATCCAACGGCGTCAAGGGCGTTATGCTTCTGGACGGCGACGAGGCGAGAAGGAGAGAGCCGGGACTGGCACCGGAGGTCACCGCTGCTCTTCTGGTGCCCACATCGGCCATAGTTTCCCCCTGGGAATACTGTCTTGCCCTGGCTGAGACTGCCATGGTGAACGGTGCGGAACTTTTCCTGCGTCACGGCGTGGAGAATATCGAACGAGACGGCGAGACCTGGAAGGTGACAGCCGGAGGAGAGACCTTCGAGGCACCTTTCATCGTGAACGCCGCAGGTACATATGCCCTTAAGATACACGACATGGTGGCTGAGAGGAAGCACACCGAGAAGTCCAAGAGAGGAGAATACTTCCTTCTTGACAAGGCGGAGGGCACCAGAGTGGGTCACACCATATTCCAGTGCCCCAACGAGAACGGCAAGGGCGTGCTGGTTACACCCACTGTACACGGCAACCTTCTGGTGGGACCCAACGCACAGCCGGTGGAATGGGACGATACGGCCAACACCACGGAGGGTCTGAACTTCGTAAGAAGCACAGCCACAAGATCCGTGAAGGACATAGATTTCAGGAAGTCCATCAGGAACTTCGCAGGTATCCGTGCAACAACTGACGCTGATGATTTCATCATCGAAGAAGCGGCTCCCGGTTTCGTGGACTGCTGCGGCATCTGCTCACCGGGTCTCAGCGCAGCGCCTGCAATTGCTGAATATGTGACGGACCTTCTCTTCAAGGCCGGCATGCAGGCAGAGACTAAGGAAGACTTTAAGATGGAACGCCGCCGCATCAGATTCAAGGAACTCTCCGACGAGGAGAAGGAACAGCTGGTCAGGGAAGATCCCGCATACGGCAGGGTGATCTGCAGGTGCGAGACCATAACCGAAGGGGAGATCAGGGACTGCTTCGAGGCACCAATCCCCCCGGTATCACTTGACGGAGTGAAGAGAAGAGCGGGAACAGGAATGGGAAGATGCCAGGGCGGTTTCTGCGGACCGAGGATCTCCGAACTTTTCGTGGAGGACTTCGGCAAGACTGTTGAAGAGGTCCTTCAGGACAGAGACGGTTCAGAGATGTTTACGGGTAGAACCAAGGAGGTGCGCTGATGTATGACGTAATAGTTATAGGCGGCGGTCCGGCCGGAATGGCTGCGGCCTGTGCTGCACATGCAGGCGGCCTCAAGAACATACTTATAGTTGAGAGAGACGTGGAACTGGGAGGGATCCTCAACCAGTGCATCCACAACGGTTTCGGGCTTAGGTATTTCGGCGAGGAACTGACAGGTCCGGAGTACGCCTCCAGATTCATCGACAGAGTGAAGGAAGCCGGCATCCAGGTGATGCTGGACACCATGGTTCTGGATCTGGGTACCGATGAGGATGACGGAAACGGCAAGCCCTTAAAGACAGTGACGGTTGTAGGAAGGGAGACCGGTTTCAGGAAACTGAAGGCCAGATCCGTGATACTTGCCATGGGATGCAGGGAGCGTACCAGAGGAGCCATCAACACGCCGGGAATGAGACCGGCAGGTATCCTGACTGCGGGAGCGGCTCAGAGATACGTCAACGTTGACGGATATATGCCGGGTAAGCGCGTAGTCATCCTGGGATCCGGTGACATCGGGCTCATCATGGCCCGCCGTATGACTCTGGAGGGAGCCAAGGTACTGGCCTGCGTCGAGGTCATGCCTTACTGCGGAGGACTGGCCAGGAACGTGGTCCAGTGCCTCAACGATTTCAACATTCCTCTCTATCTTTCCCACACGGTTACGGACATCAAGGGCAAAGACCGCGTCCAGCAGGTGGTGGTCTCCAAGGTGGACGACAAGATGAAGCCCATCCCGGGGACTGAGATGTACTTCGACTGCGATACGCTGCTGCTTTCGGTGGGACTGATCCCTGAGAACGAGCTTTCACTGAAGGCCGGCATCAAGGTGGATCAGAAGTCCAACGGCACAGTGGTCCATGAGAACATGGAGACGTCCGTGGAAGGATTCTTCGCCTGCGGAAACGTGGCTCACGTCCACGACCTGGTGGACAACGTCACCAGGGAAGCGGAGCTTGCGGGAAGATCTGCCGCTGAATACGTGCTCACCAACTACTATACGATGTGGGTGAATCAGCAGCTTATGAAGAGCGGCACATACAGATACAACAGGAAGAAGGGAGAGATCCAGCACTTCCTGCCGCCCAGTCCGGACGGAGCAGCCTTCAAGATGGGCGAGAATGAATTCATCTGTACATCATGTCCCAGAGGATGTCACCTCAAGGTGTATCCGGATCAGAACTACAGGGTGACCGGCAACGGATGCCCCAAGGGAAGGATCTACGGAAGGAACGAGATGACCACACCTTCGAGAGTGGTCACCACCACGGTGAGACTCAGACGGAAGGCGGATGCGGTGCTCAACCTTGACGGGGAGAACGCAAGTCCCGCGACTGACAGCACACTCTACGATTTCAGAGTGCCTGCCAAGACCTCCGGCCCCATCCCCAAGACCAGGATCATGGAGCTCATGGAGTTGGTGGACAAGATCGAACTGGACGAGAGACCTGCCATCGGTGACGTGATAGTTAAGGACGTCCTGGGTCTTGGAGTGGACCTCAGGGTGACCAAGAGATAAACATATTTCATCCGGAAGGAAGTGAATTTTACTTTGAAATGGACTGATCAGAGCCTCAACAAACCTCTCGGTGAGCAGGAGGGCTTCAAGCTTTTCCACCGGGAGTACGATGACGCCATACAGACAGTCTACACGAGACTGGAGATACTCGTAAGCGACTTCGAGGTCAGAAACGACTATTCCCCCATACATCACATAGACAAGAGACTGAAGACTCCGGAATCCATAGAGGAGAAGCTGAGAAGGCTGGGCTGTGAGGTCTCGGTACCTTCCGCAAGAGAGAACATCAGAGACATAGCGGGACTGAGAGTGGTCTGCAATTTCATCGAGGATGTTTACGCGGTGGCGGACATGCTTACGTCTCAGGACGACATCGAACTTGTGTCCCTCAAGGATTACATCAAGAATCCCAAACCCAACGGATACAGGAGTCTGCACCTGGCACTCAACGTGCCGGTATATCACATCGACAGCAAGGTCATAACCCCCGTGGAGGTCCAGGTGAGGACCGTTGCCATGGATTTCTGGGGCTCCCTGGAGAGGCAGCTCAGATACAAGCAGAACAACGAGGGTAAGATCTCAGACAAGACCAACATCGAGCTCAAGGCCTGCGCCGAGGTATCGGCCAAGCTGGACGAGAGGATGCAAAAGATCTTCGATGAGGTCAAGAAATAGCCTAAATATCAAAAAACCCTTGATTTTTATGGTTTTGTATAGTAATATGACCATGTTATTAATGTACGTTATTGCTTTAGGAGTGGCGAAAGCCACTCCTAAGTTGTTGATTAGAGGTATTTTATGGCAGGCGGAACAGTAACTCTTGTGGAGGAACTGATAGGGAGACTTCCCGAGGACTACCACATAAGACTTTGGGACTGCGAATTCACCAAGGAGGGAAGAGAACGCTACCTCAAGGTATTCATCGACAGGACAGACGGCGAGTACGTGTCCACCGATGACTGCGAGAAGGTCAGTGTTTTCCTCTCGGATGAGCTGGACAAGCTGGATCCCATCGCGGAAAACTACTATCTCATGGTGAGCTCCCCGGGGCTTGACAGGGAACTTAAGAAGCCCTGGCACTATGAAGCTTCTCTAGGGAAGGAAGTGGAGGTCAGCCTGTACGGACCCCTGGAGGGCGAGTACGAGGGGCTGGATCTCAGAAGCTTCGGCATCAGGAACTTCACCGGGATACTAACGTCTTTTGTGCAGGACGGATCCGACTACAGAGTGGGTTTCGACACTGTCATAGACCTCAAGAAAAAGAACCGGAAGCCCGGGGCCAGGATAAGCCCGCAGGCTCTGAAAGAAATAAGCATAGAACTTTCACTGAAAGACATAAGCAAGGTAAATCTTGCAGTAATTTTCGACTAAAAGGTACTACGAAAGGAAGAACCAGACAATGAACATGGAATTTATCGAAGCCGTCGATGCTTTGTCGAAGGAAAAGGACATCCCCAGAGACGTCATTTACGAAGCTATAGAGGCTGCGATCATCAGGGCTTACAAGAAAAACTACGGCACAGAGCAGAACGTCAGGGTCGAGATCAACCGTGAGACCGGCGAGATGCTGGCTTTCCTCAGAATGGAAGTAGTTGAAGAACTGGAGGACGAGGATACACAGATGACCCTCGAGGAAGCCAGGGAGATCGATGACAGATACGAAGTAGGCGACATCATCGAGTTCCAGGTGGATCCCAGCGGATTCGGAAGGATCGCTGCTCAGACTGCCAAGCAGGTGGTGGTGCAGAAGATCAGAGAAGCCGAGAGAAAGATGATCTACGACGATTTCGTCTCCAGAAAGGGAGAGATCGTCACAGGCAGGATCGGCAGGATATTCAACGATACAGTATATGTGAGCCTTGGAAACACTGAGGGCGTGCTGTCCAGAAACGAGCAGGTGCCCGGCGAGAGATACAGAGTAAACGACCGCATCAAGGTCTACGTCATGGACGTGAAGGACACCGCCAAGGGACCCCAGGTATTCCTTTCCAGGAGCCATCCCGGTCTGGTGAAGAGACTGTTTGAACTGGAAGTCCCCGAGATCGAGGACGGCACAGTCGTGATCAAGGGCATCGCCAGAGAAGCAGGTTCCCGCACCAAGATGGCAGTATACACAGAAGATGAGAACGTAGATCCGGTAGGAGCATGCGTAGGAACCAGAGGAACCAGAGTCCAGGCTATCGTTGACGAACTCAACGGTGAGAAGGTGGACATCATTCCCTGGTCCGAGGACACCGACGAGCTGGTGGCCAACGTTCTGAGCCCCGCCAAGGTGGAGAGAGTGATAGTACCCGATCCCGACGAGAAGAAGGCGGAGGTCGTAGTTCCGGATTACCAGCTTTCACTGGCCATCGGCAAGGGCGGACAGAACGCCCGTCTGGCAGCCAGAGTATCCGGCTGGACCATAGACATCAAGAGCCACAGCCAGTATTTCGGCGATGACGAGCAGAAGGAAGAAGCTCCCGCCGAGGCGGCAGAGGCTCAGGAAACTGAAAAGGAAACTTCAGATGAAGAATAGATCCATTCCAATGAGGAGATGTGCCGGCTGCGGCCAATCCAAGCCCAAGGAGGAGCTGGACAGATACGTGATCCGTCCCATGGACAAGTGCTACGAGTACGATGAGACGGGAAATGCTGCCGGCAGGGGAGCATATCTTTGCAAGAACTCCCCCGAGTGCCTTAAGAGGGCTCAGAAGAAGCGCAGGATGGACTTCAGGAGGGCCGATTGAACAGCAAAAGATCCAAGACCAGACCTGATCCGGAACTCATGACCGGTGAGGAGAGAGCTGCATATTACAGCAGGAAAGTTCTCTCGTACCTGGGATTTTGCGCCAAGGCGGGCAAACTGAGGACCGGGACCAACACATGTCTTTCCGAGATGGAAAAAGGGTCCGTGAAGCTGCTTATAGTGGCCATGGACATGGCGGAGAACTCCGCGGAAAAACTTTTGCGCAGGGCTGAGAGGCTGGGCGTGGAAGTCAGAAGATACGGTGAGAGTGATGCTCTCGCGAAAGCCACGGGCAAATACGGGGCAGGAGTTTTCGGCATCACGGACAAAGAATTCGCAGACACGGTCGCAGGTGCGATCGATAATACAACACTAACGGGAGGTGCGTTTGATGACAGAGAAGAACACCAATGACTTGAAGGACCCAAAGGTGACCGTAAAGGCCGCCGTGATCCCCAAGCCACAGCAGGCAAAGAAGGTGCTGCCTAAGGAAGCCGAAGAGGCTGAGGCACCCAAGCCCGCTGCAAAGGGCAGAAGCAGGATCGTAGGGACTGTAGTCCCCAATAAGAACCTCGAAGGGAGGACATCAAGGATCCCCAAGGGGCTTGTTCCTGTGTCAAAAGACGTGACCGACAAGGCCCTTGAAGCCCAGAGAGCGGAGCAGGCCAAGGAGGAAGAGGCCCTCAGAAAGGCTGCGGAAGAGCAGGCTGCAAAGGAAGCCAGGGCCAAGGCGGAGGCTGAAGCCAAGGCTAAGGCTGAAGAGGAAGCCAGAGCCAAGGCGGCCGAGAAAGAAAAGAAGGCCCAGGAGGCTCCTGCACCGGAGCCCGTCAAGGCAGAAGAACCCGTTAAGGAGGCAGTCGAAGAAAAGACTGAGGCACCTGAGGAACCTGCAAAGGAGAAGCCTAAGAAGACCAAAGCCAAGACTGTAAAGGAGACAGCCGAAGTGGTGAAGGAGACCGCAGAGACTGCTGCCGAGGAAGTCAAGGCCAAGGAAACTGAAAAGGTCAAGGAGCCCGCACCCGCACCCAAGAAGGCTGAGGCGGAGAAGCCCAAGAAGAAGGAATTCGTCGGGCCCAAGATCATAAAGACCGCCGCCGAGGTAAAGGCGGAGGAGGAAGCCCTTGCCGAGAGGATGAAAAAGAAAGAAGAGGAGCGCAAGGCTCAGAAAGATGCTGAGAAGAGCGCCAGAAGATCTCAGGACGGCGAGAAGTCCGGAAGAAGACCTTCCAAGAAGGACGGAAACGGCAAGGCCGCTGAGGGAAGATCCCAGGGCAAGGATAAGGACAGGGATCAGGCAGACAGGAGACAGCCTCAGGACAAGAAACCCAGAGTCAGAGATTTCTCTGTACAGGCCAATCAGTCCCAGAAATATCCCGGCAAACCCGACAAGAAGAGGGGCGACAAGGAGCACGACAAGTTCAGCAAGCTGGAGGAAGGCGGAAAGAAATCCAAGAAGGGAATGGAGCTCCGTTCCCTGGAGAAGGCCGAGAAGCCCAAGAAGCACTCCCAGTACCGTCAGCAGGTCCAGGAGGAAGAGCCGGACATCATGGAGGATCTTCCCACCGGAACCATCGCAGTCACAGTTCCCATTACGGTGGGCGGATTCTGCGAGCAGGCTGACATCAGCCTCAACACGGTCATCATGGCCCTCATGAAGATGGGCATCATGGCCAACATCAACCAGAACCTGGATGAGGACACCGTAATGATCCTGGCCGACGAGCTGGGCATCAGCGTGGTGGTTGCCAAGGTCGAGGAAGAGAATCCCGAAGAGGGTATCGAAGACTTCGAGGACAAGGAAGAAGATCTGGTTCCCAGAGCACCCTTCGTTACCGTCATGGGACACGTAGACCACGGTAAAACATCCCTTCTGGACGCCATCAGAAAGACCAACGTGGCCATAGGAGAAGCCGGCGGTATCACCCAGCACATCGGTGCTTCCGAAGTTTACTCCAACGGTCAGAAGATAGTGTTCCTGGATACCCCGGGACACGAAGCGTTCACTGCAATGCGTGCCAGAGGCGCACACGTCACGGATATCGCCGTACTGGTGGTAGCCGCGGATGACGGAGTAATGCCTCAGACCATAGAGTCCATATCTCACGCCAAGGCAGCCGGAGTACCCATCATCGTTGCCATCAACAAGATGGATAAGCCCGGTGCCAACCCCGACAGAGTCAAGCAGGAACTTTCCGAGCACGGTATCCTCGTTGAGGAGTGGGGCGGAGAGACCATCTGCTGCCCGGTATCCGCCAAGAAGGGTGACGGAATCGAAAACCTTCTGGAAATGATTCTCCTTCAGGCTGAGGTGCTGGAGCTTAAGGCCAATCCCAACAGACTGGCCAAGGGTTCGGTGGTAGAAGCAAGACTTGACAAGACCAGAGGTCCCGTTGCCACACTTCTCGTAGATAACGGCACCCTGAAGGCAGGCCAGTCCGTGGTAGTAGGAAACTGCTACGGTAAGATCAGGCTCATGACCGACTACAGAGGAAAGAAGATCTCCAAGGCCGGTCCTGCAACAGCAGTTGAGATCCTGGGTCTGGACGACGTTCCGGAGGCAGGAGACGAATTCAACGTGGTCAAGGACGACAAGACCGCCCGTGAGATCGCTCAGAACAGGAAAGAGAAGCTGAGAGAAGAGATCCTTGCAAGGAATGCTTCCTCCACTCTGGAGCAGCTGTTCAGCCAGATCCAGGAAGGCGAGGTCAAGGACCTTAACCTGATCATCAAGGCAGACGTTGCAGGTTCCGTTGAAGCCATCGTATCCTCCCTTGAGAAGCTCAACAATGAGAACGTAAGGGTCAAGGTGGTCCACACAGGAGTGGGAACCATCAACGAGTCCGACGTAATGCTGGCATCCACCACAGGATCCATCATCATCGGATTCAACGTACGTCCCACTACGGCGGTAACATCTTTTGCGGACACCGAGAACGTACAGATCAGACTCTACAGAGTCATCTACGACATAATCAACGAGATCCAGGACGCCATGAAGGGTATGCTGGATCCGGAATTCAAGGAAGAAGTCCTGGGCAAGGTGGAAGTCAGAGCCACCTTCAAGGTACCCAACGTTGGAACGATCGCGGGCGCCTACGTAACCGAGGGCAAGGTCCTGAGAAATGCCGAAGTCAGACTTGTCAGGGATGGTATCGTCATCCACGAGGGCAAGATCAGCTCACTCAAGAGATTCAAGGACGACGCCAAGGAAGTCGCTCAGGGATATGAGTGCGGAGTCGGCATCGAGAACTATAACGACGTCAAAGAGGGAGACATCATTGAGTGCTTCCGCATGGTAGAGGTCCAGAGAGCATAATGGCCAAAAATCACAGACCCGACCGCATGGCCGGTGAGATCAAAAAAATAATAGGTGAGATGCTCATCAACGGAGTCAAGGATCCCAGGATCACTGACAATTTCGTGAACGTGACGGGAGTCGACGTGACAAACGACGGCTCCTATGCCTACGTTTACCTGACCACCCTGGATTTCAGCAACGATGAGGAGTTCAGGAATGAGCAGCGCCGGGAAGTCCTCCGCGGCATGAATTCCGCCAAGGGACTCTTCAGGAAGGAGATCGCCAAGGCGCTGAAAGTCAGGCGCATACCGGACCTGATCTTCAGGATCGACAGCGCCGAGGACTACGGCAGGCACATCGACGACATCCTTTCCACGCTGCCCTTCGACGAGTATCACGCAGTGGATCCCAACGAGCAGGAAGAAGACGATGACTGAACTCTCGATCAGCTTGAAAAATCTCAGAGACAGACTGACAGAAGCTGAGAACATCCTGCTTTTCCCCCATATCGGCATCGACGGAGACGCCGTAGGTTCCTGCTGCGCCCTGATCTGGGCCTTAAGGAAGATGGGAAAGAACGCTTACGCCCTCTATGAAGAGGACATGCCGGGAAACCTCAGGTTTCTCACGGATGATCCGGAGGGCAGACCCTGCTTCACGTCAGATCCGGATATCATATCCGATACCGACCTGGACGTGGCCATGGCTGTAGACTGCGGCGAGTTCAAGAGATTCCCGGCCTACAGGGAGAAGTTCCTGAAGGCTCCGGTGAAACTGGTGCTGGATCACCACGGATCATCGGTGGCAGAGCCCATAGGTGACTGGAACATGATAGATCCCGACGCTGCTGCTGCCGGAGTTCTGATGTACGATCTTCTCAAACTTCTGGAGGGGGCTGTTCCCGACAGCTACATCGGAGAGTGTCTCTATGCTGCCATCGTGACCGATACGGGCAGGTTCCAGTACTCCAATACCAACAAGGCCTGCTGGGATATCATGAGTGACCTGTCGGGCTGGGGCTGCGACTTCAGCCGCGCTTCCACAGAACTCTACGAGAGCAAACGTGAGGAGCAGGTGAGAGTGACCGCCTACGCCATCAACAAGATGACGGTCTCCGGCGACGGCCGCTGGGCAGTGACCACACTTTCCAGAGAAGAACTGGATTCCATGGGAGTCAGAGCCGGCGAGACCGACGAGATCGTGGGAGAGATGAGATCCGTCAAGGGCGTGGAGGTTTCTGTCTTCCTCAGGGAAGTGGAACACAATGTCATCAGAGTATCCTACAGATCCAAGTATTTTGCGGACGTGTCACGCCTGGCATCTCTTCACGGAGGAGGGGGGCACATGAGAGCCGCAGGAGCCACGCTGTACATGAGTCTCAGCGAAGCGGAGAAGATCATCACCGATGACCTCAGGGAGTATTTCGGTAACTGAAGGAGTTAGAATGGGAAAGACCGGACCTGTAAAGGACGGAATAATAAATGTCTATAAGCCCGGCGGGATGACGTCCAATGACGTGATATACAAGCTGCGCCAGATCATCGGGATCAGGAAGATCGGACACACCGGCACCCTGGACCCCATGGCGGAGGGCGTGCTTCCCGTAATGATAAACAGAGCCTCAAGGATAAACGAGTATCTCGACAGAGATTTGAAGACCTATGAGGCTTCCCTTGTTTTGGGCATCAGGACGGACAGTCTGGATGTGACCGGTAAGGTCCTGGAGACATCCGGATACGAAGGCGTCACAGAAGATGACGTGATCGGCGCGGTGAAGTCTCTTTTCGGAGGCAGCGCTCAGCAAAAAACTCCGGTCTCATTCTCCGGAGTGATCTCCCAGCTTCCGCCCCTGGCTTCCGCAGTCAGGATAGACGGAAGGCACCTCTATGAATACGTGCATTCCGACGAGGAGATGCCTGAGGACGTGCTGGCGAAGCTGAGGCACCGCAGGGTCTGGATCGACGAGATATCCGTGGACGGAGTGGAGCTTCCCCGGGTGAAGCTCACCATAAGGTGTTCCAAGGGGACCTACATCAGGTCCATCGTCCGGGACATCGGAGAGGCTCTGGGCTGCGGAGCTGCCATGAGCGGACTGAAGAGGACGGCCTCCGGAGCATTCACCATGGAGGATGCTGTGACCGTCATGGAACTGGCTGAGGCGGCGCAGGAGGCAGGTCTCATCGACATAGAGAGCAGGGAGCCTCTTATGATAAGGAGGCACGCGGGATTCGGAGACACTATTCCGGAACCCCTGACCGGGTTCGTGAAGGGCATCGACTATCCTCTGGGAGAACTGGGGGAGGTGCTGGTGTCAAGAGAGACCGCAGGAAAGTTTTTTGACGGCTGGCACATAGACTACAGAGACTGCAGGATCCTCAAGGAACCTGAGCAGGCGGCCTGGATGGAAAGACTCTCCGAGGAGGAGGAACGTTACGACCGCGAGGAGCGGGAACGTAACGGAGGATCCCACGCAGGGCTCAAACTTCACTCCGAATTCCTGAGGACCTACAGGATATGTTATGACGATCCCGCAGGAGACCGGATATTCGTGGGAACTGCCGCTCACAGCGACAGATATCACAAACTGGTGGCAGACAAGGTGTTCCTCAGGGAACACCCCTGAATAACAGATAAATAATGAAGATCTACACTACACTTGAAGAGATAAAAGACATACCTGCGACCTCGCTGGCCCTCGGAAACTTCGACGGGGTCCACCTGGGTCACCAGGCAATAATAAAGGAAGCGGTGGCTACCGCCCGCAAAAAGACATCTCAGGGCATCCCCGAGAAGTCTGCGGTGTTCACATTCTCCACTCACCCCAAGAACCTGATACCCGGGGCGAAACACGTGGAGAACATAATCTATTCCGACGAGAAGAGGGACCTGATCGAGAGCCTGGGGGTGGACTATTACTTCGACATCGAGTTCACCGAGGACATAATGACCATGGAGCCCGAGGAATATGTGAGAGAACTTCTCTGCGAGAAGTTCCGGGCGAAGGATGTTTTCTGCGGATTCAACTACAGATTCGGCCATAAGGCGGCGGGCAACACTGTTCTCCTCAGGGAACTTGGCACGAAGTACGGATTCACACTTCACGAGATGCCGCCTGTCATGGTGGACGGAGAGGTGGTGTCCAGCACCCTGATCCGGGAGCTCATCAGATCCGGGGACATAGATGAGTGCGACAGATTCCTTGGCAGGAACTATACCATCGGAGGCGATGTTGTGGTGGGAAACCGCCTGGGCAAGTCCATCGGCTTCCCCACGTCCAATATAATGATCGACGAGACCATGGTAACGCCCCCAAACGGCGTTTACATCACGTATCTGGTGTACAACGGTGTCAGATACCCTTCGGTGACGAACGTGGGCGTAAAGCCCACTGTGGGCGTTTTCAGGAAGAACATAGAGACCCATGTCTTCAACTTTGACAAGGAGCTTTACGGCAAGTCCATCAAGATCGAGTTCGTCCGCATGACCCGTCCAGAAGCCAAGTTCGCCAGCATTGAGGACCTCAAGGCCCAGATCGCAAAAGACTGCCGGGACGCAAGAGCATTCCACGGCATCTGAAACGCAAAAAAAACAGTTTGACATTACGCGTTTTGCGTGATAATATAAATCGATAATTTGTGCCTCTGGCTTGGTTCGGCGACACTCCGGCGCCCGGCTCAGTCTGAGGTCTATGAAAGAAAAGGAGAAGAAAATGATTACAAAAGAGAAGAAAGAAGAGATCATCAGAGAGTATCAGCTTAAGGAAGGAGACACCGGTTCTCCCGAAGTACAGGTAGCCATCCTTACTTACAGGATCAACGATCTCAACGAGCATCTCAAAGTCAACCAGAAAGACCATCACTCAAGAAGAGGTCTTTTGAAGATGGTAGGTCAGAGACGCGGTATGCTTGAGTACCTCAAGAAGACTGACCTTGATGGCTATCGTGCTTTGATCGAGAAGCTTGGTTTAAGAAAATAATTAAGAGAAATGTGACCATAGGAGGTATAATTCAATGGCTAAATGTGCTATTTGCAACAAGGGCGGCCTTTTCGGAAAGCAGCTCAGCTTCTCCAGAAGCCATGTATCTGCAAGAGAAAATAAAATGTGGAAGTCCAATGTTAAGTCAGTTCGTGTAAAGACAGCTCAGGGTAACAAGAAGATGTATGTTTGCACTTCTTGCCTCAGATCCGGCAAAGTAGAACGCGCTTAATCAAATAATTATAAGCTGATCAGGGAAGTGTCTTGAGTGTAGGCACTTCCTTTTTACTTTGATTACAAAAATGTTACATTCGCCTCCCGAAACATTAAATAATAATCAAGTTTCCCCAAAAGGGTTTATTTTTTCGGGTTTTTAAGGTATACTTTCAACGCTGAAGTTATATCTGCGCAAGGCGCAATATGAAAGAAGACAAGGCATCACAGGAGGTTAAGTTTATGAGTGCTAATACAGGGACAATGAATACGAATCTCGGTAATGTTGCTGTTGATAATGATGTCATCGCAAAATATGCAGGTTCATCCGCAGTTGAATGCTTCGGAATTGTCGGTATGGCTACCGTCAATGTAAAGGACGGGATCGCAAAGCTTCTTAAAAGAGACAGTTTAAAACATGGGGTTGGTGTTACGGTTACGGCCGACAATAAGATCATTATCGATCTGCATATTATCGTTTCTTATGGTGTGAACATTTCATCCGTTGCAAGCAATCTGATCAGCAACGTGAAATACAAGGTTGAAGAATTTTCCGGCCTTAAGGTTGAGAAAATTAACGTATTGGTAGAAGGCGTGAGGGCTATCGATTGATGCCCATCAATCTTAGGAGGAAAATCAGGTGAATTCTAATACTATAAACGCTTCCATGTTGAAGGAGGCTTTTTTGACCGCGGCTAAAACCCTTGAGGCCAAGAAGGAGATAATTAACGAATTGAACGTGTTCCCCGTTCCCGACGGAGACACCGGAACAAACATGACACTTACCATAATGTCCGCTGCAAAAGAAGTTGCGGCATTACAGGAATTTGGTATGAAGGAACTGTCAAAGGCCATCGCATCCGGTTCTTTAAGAGGAGCCAGAGGAAACTCGGGCGTTATCCTTTCACAGCTTCTTCGCGGATTTACAAAGATCATTCAGGATAAAGATGAGATCACTATCGAGATAGTGGCAGACTCATTTGAAAGAGCAGTTGAAACGGCCTATAAGGCTGTTATGAAACCGAAGGAAGGAACGATCCTTACCGTCGCGCGTGTAGGCGCCGAGACGGCAAGGGAGCTTGTCGGAACAACAGACAGCATGGAAGAATTCTTCGGTAAGATCATTGACAAGATGCAGGAAGCACTTGACTACACACCGGAGCTTCTTCCTGTTTTGAAAGAGGCGGGAGTTGTGGACTCCGGCGGTGCGGGACTTCTCGAAGTGGTAAGAGGAGCTTTTGCTTCCTTTAACGGTAATCCCATCCCCTTTGAAGCTGAAGTTCCTGCTGAAGAAGGTCAGGGAAAGGTTGCAAAGGGAGCTGCTTCCGACAGCATTTCCACTGCCGACATCAAATTCGGTTACTGTACCGAATTCATCATCAAGCTTGAAAAGGAATTCCCTAAGGGCGAAGAGCTTAACTTCAAGGCTTTTCTCGAGTCCATCGGCGATTCCGTCGTACTCGTTGCAGACGACGGTCTGTGCAAGGTACATGTTCATACGAACGATCCCGGAGCTGCTTTCTCGAGAGCCATCAAGTATGGCCAGCTCACTAACATGAAGATCGATAACATGAGAGAAGAACACAATGAGCGTGTCATCTCCGGTGCGAATGAGATTGGAAAGAGCGAAAAGATCGAAAAGGCTGCTGCTCCCGAACCTGTAAAAGCGGCTCCCAAAGCTCAGGAACCCCGTAAAAAGGATGGCTTTGTAGCTGTTTCCATCGGAGCGGGCTTAAACGAGATCCTTCTGGGACTCGGTGTGGATCAGATCATCGAAGGCGGTCAGACAATGAATCCTTCCACCGATGACGTTATGAATGCCATCGAAAAGGTGAACGCAGACAACATTTACGTTCTTCCCAATAACGGAAACATCATTCTTGCAGCTCAGCAGGCAAAGATGCTCACTACAGACAAGAACGTTATCGTGATCCCCACAAAGACGGTACCTCAGGGAATTACAGCTCTTATCAACTATATGTATGATAATTCGCCGGAAGAGAACGAGGCAGCCATGACCGAATCATTAAAGACGGTCAAGACGGGTCAGCTGACTTACGCTGTAAGAGACACTTCCATTGACGGATTCGATATAAAGCAGAACGACATCATGGGCCTGGATGACAAGACCATAAAGGCTGTCGGAAACAATATCGAAGATGTTGCTTTTGAACTTGCTTCCCAGATGATCGATGACAGTTCCGAACTGGTCACCCTCTATTACGGAGACACCATGACGCAGGATCAGGCAGATGCTCTTGCATCAAGGATCGGAGAGAAGTACCCGGCTGTTGAGGTTGAAGTACACGAAGGCGATCAGCCCATCTATTATTACATCATTTCGGTTGAATAAAAAACGATAAAGACGGTTTCCTAAGGGAAGCCGTTTTTTTTATCATGATTTGCCTGAAAAGAACAAAAGTGGTAGAATTAATCGCGATGGCACTGCAAAGAGAGAAAAAAGAGTCAATGGGGGTGAGTCAATGGGGACGGTTCTTTTTGACTCGTCTCCGATGAGTCAAAAAGAACCGTCCCCATTGACTCACTGCTCCCCATTGAATCGTGACTCATCCCAAAAACAGAGTAAAGGGGAAACAAATGGAACTGACAGATTCGGTATCCAAGATAAAGGGTATCGGCGATAAAACACAAAAGCTGTTTGAAAAACTCGGAGTGAGGAGTGTGGGAGAACTCCTTACTTTTTATCCCTCAAGATACGACACATTTAATGATCCGAAGCTTATCTCGGAACTCAGAGAGGGAGAAGAAGGGGTAGTTTGCGGTCTGATCTCCAAGGTGGTGGAACCGAGGTACGCATCAAGGATCAAGATCCTCACCTGTCAGGTGACGGACCCTTCAGGAACCTTAGAGTGTGTATGGTTTAACCAGCCTTTTGTAAAATATGAGCTGAAACCGGGCTATCATTTCATTTTAAGAGGAAAGATCAACAAAAAAGGCAACAAACTCCAAATGGAGCAGGCAAAGGTTTATAAGAGAGAAGATTATTACAGGCTTCAGACGGCTTTACAACCTGTTTACCCCTTAACTGCCGGACTCACTAACAACGCCGTCAGAAAGGCAGTCAGACAGGCTCTCACCATAACCGGGGATTTCCCTGAGTTTGTGCCCTTAAAGATCAGAAAAGAATACAGTGTAATAAAAAAGAATCATGCTATAGAAGAAATGCATTTTCCCAAGAGTGAGGAGACCATGCTGGAAGCCAGAAGATCTCTGGTTTTTGAGGAGTTCTTTCTGTTCATGGTCTTTATCAGACAGATGTCCCTGGGAAGAGAAACCATTGAAAGCGAAACGGTCATTACCGATGACGGAAGCTGCGATGCCTTCATTTCCCAATTACCCTACAGTCTTACAAAAGATCAGCTGAAAGTTTTTAATGAGATAAAAACAGATCTTCTTTCGGGGCATGTCATGGCAAGGCTGATACAGGGAGATGTGGGATCAGGTAAAACCGTGGTTGCGGAGCTTGCTCTTCTGATGACTGCAAGATCCGGTTATCAGGGTGCCATCATGGCACCGACGGAAGTGCTGGCTCAGCAGCATTTTGAAGCCATGAGCAGGGATTTTGCTCCCTTTGGAGTCAGATGCTGTCTTCTTGTGGGATCAATGAAGGCCTCCGAAAAGAAAAAGGCCTATGAAATGATAGAAGCTCATGAAGCGGACGTTGTAATCGGAACCCACACTCTGTTTCAGGAGAAACTTGTATTTGATAACCTGGCTCTCTGCATAACAGATGAGCAGCACAGATTCGGTGTAAAACAAAGAGAAAAACTGAGCAAAAAAGGAATACGTCCGCATATCCTTGTAATGAGCGCCACACCCATTCCCAGAACTTTGGCCATGATGCTTTACGGAGATATGGACATTTCGAGGATAACCGAACTTCCCGCAGAAAGACTGCCCATCAAAAACTGTGTTGTGGGGCAGGGATACAGAAATTCCGCTTACAGCTTTATCAAAAAACAGGTTGAAGAGGGAAGACAGGCCTACATCATTTGTCCCATGGTGGACGAAAACGAGGACTCGGAATGTGAAAATGTAACCGATTATTGCGAGAGGCTCAAGGCACTTTTCGGTGATTCACCGGTTGTAGAAAAACTCCATGGAAAGATGAAGCCGAAAGAGAAGAACGACATCATGGAAAGCTTTAAGAATGGCGGGATCGACGTACTTGTTTCTACAACGGTAGTCGAAGTCGGAGTGAACGTTCCCAACGCCACTGTTATGGTGGTGGAAAATGCGGAGCGTTTCGGTCTTGCTCAGCTCCACCAGTTGAGGGGAAGGGTCGGAAGAGGCGATAAACAGTCGTTTTGCATCTTTATCTACGGAAAAGAGTCCGATGAGACGAAGGAGAGACTAAATGTTCTACTGAAGTCGAACAACGGATTCGAGATCGCCAACGAAGACCTTAAAATGAGGGGTCCAGGGGATCTTTTCGGCATCAGGCAATGCGGCGAAATGTACTTTAAGCTCGGAGATGTTTTTAATGATGCATCTCTTATGAACTCTGCAAATGAAGCGGTAGCCTCGCTTTCGGATAAAGAACTGGACGGGATCCTTCAAAAAATGTATGAGGGCGGTGCAAAAGAAGTATTCCAATTTTTTAATAATTATGTTACGATATAGGTTAATCTTAAACCAAGAGAAGAAAATATGGCCGATAGAAATTACTCACAAAAACAATTGTATAAAATAGCAGAAGACAATTACAGGGTTCTTCATAAATTTTGCGATCTGTTGAGCAGAGAAGGCTATTGGGAAACACCGGAGCAGGTACTTCATGCTTCCGCAAGACAGATACTTGATATTTATGCGGAATCTCTTTTGGTTTGTTTTGCAAAGTACTGTGACACCCTTACAGAAGGGGAAAAATCTTTTATTGCAGCTCTTTCCGAGACTGCGGGAGATCTGATCAGAAACGCCGTGAATGACGGGAAGCTGGTGGAGGATGCTGAGAAGTTCCAGCGTACACCTCCCATTCTTTTTCAGTTATTGTCCTTAAGAGACATGGAAAAGAGTTCCGGAACGGCTGCGCTTTTCTTTGATGCGATAGTAAACATCATGCTCTGTCTTGCTTACAACATGGATCAGAGGCGTATGCCCGTCGCTACGAGATATCTCGGAACCTACTTCGATAAGGTCAGTACCTTTCTTACAAATAACAAGAATTCAAATCAATGCGTTGACAGTAAGTACATCTTTAAGAAACTCTGTCACGGAGAACTGGCCGACAGTGCTGCACAGCTTGAAGCAGCCGACTGCGATTTTGAAAAATACAAGATCCTGCATCTCTACTACACTCCGGAGCAGTTACGGCCGGTAGCCAGTGCGGTTGTAAATGACTTTGACGAAATGGACTCTGCAAAGACCGCTCCCGTGGAAGAGACGAAGCGGGAAGAGACTGCCGACAAGACGGAGAACATCGTTGAAAGGATCAGGGATTCAAAGCTTGATGAGCTTCTTGATGAACTGAATTCCCTTGTGGGGCTTGAAGATGTTAAAAGAGAGATCAAGTCCCTCATCAATCTCATTAAAGTCAGAAAGATGAGAGAAGAGTTTAAACTGCCTCAGATCGAAATGTCGTACCACATGGTGTTTACCGGAAGTCCGGGAACCGGAAAAACAACGGTTGCGAGAATAGTGGGAAACATTTACAGGGAACTGGGGATACTGTCAAAAGGAACCGTTACCGAGACCGATCGCTCGGGTCTGGTGGCGGGCTATGTGGGACAGACCGCATTAAAAGTAAAGGAAGTCGTTGAAAAGAGCATCGGAGGTGTATTGTTCATCGACGAGGCATATGCCCTGGCGGGAAATACTTCCAATGATTTCGGCGGAGAAGCCCTTGACACTCTTGTTAAGCTTATGGAGGATCACAGGAACGATCTTGTGGTCATTGTGGCGGGATACACCGATGAAATGCGGAAATTCCTTAAGAGTAACACCGGTCTTATGTCCAGATTCAATCGCTTCATTACCTTCCCGGATTATTCGGATGATGAGCTCTGTCAGATCATGGAAGGAATGTCGAAGAAGAACGGATTTACCATCGGAAAGGAAATGCTTGAGGATCTCAAGAACCATCTTTCCGAAATGAACGAACTTCAGAGGAAGGATTTCGGTAATGCGAGAGGCATCAGAAATCTTTTTGAGGCCATGATCGTAAATCAGGCAAACAGAGTGGTTGCCGATGAGATATGCTCCATGGAGGAGCTTACAGAATTTAAAAAAGAGGATGCTTCGTGGTGAGAAACGAAAATTCACTGATCTCGATCGTTATGCCCGTGTACAACGAAGGGAAACACATCGCTTCGTCTGTGGAAACGGTCGAAAACATCTTGAAAAATGCAAAAATAAATTACGAATTTGTGCTGGTTGACGACGGTTCAAAGGATGATTCCTGGGAGATCCTGTCAGGACTTTCCGACAAAAATCACGCTGTGAGAAGCGTGCGACTCAGCAGAAACTTCGGTAAAGAAGCCGCACTTTGCGCAGGACTTGACGAAACAAAGGGCGAGGCGGTGGTGGTCCTGGACTCGGATCTTCAGCATCCGCCGGAACTCATACCTGAATTTGTCAGGATTTGGAGAGAAGAAGACGTGGACGTGGTTGAAGGGGTAAAATCCGACAGAGGGACCGAAAACAGGTTCTACCGCGGAATGGCTAAATTGTTCTACGGTGTGCTTCTCAAACTGACAGGCATAGATCTTCGTAACGCATCGGATTTCAAGCTCCTTGACCGTAACGTGGTCACCGCAATGCAGGAGATGCCCGAAAAGATCACTTTTTTCAGAGGAATGTCTGCCTGGGTGGGCTTTGAGAGAAGAAAGGTTCCCTTTGAAGTCCATGACAGAGTGGAAGGCACTTCCAAATGGACCTTCGGGAGACTTGTGGGACTGGCTGTAACATCAATCACTTCCTATGCTTCGGCACCTTTAAAACTGATCATCTGTCTGGGACTTCTGATGTTTGCTTTTTCCGTAGTCCTGGGTATACAGACACTGGTCAGATACTTCATGGGAGCTTCCATGGAAGGATTTACCACGGTAATCCTTCTTATTCTGTTCATAGGCTCGGCGATCATGATCTGCCTGGGCATCATAGGTCTGTATCTTGAACGCATCTATCATGAGATCAAGGGACGGCCACGCTACATCATTTCGAGAAGAAAAAACTGAGAGATTGGGATTTTGGGCATGCTTGGTATTTTTTACATTTTTATCTGCATATTTACAGGGTTTATGTTCTGCAAGATCTTTTTTCCGAGATTGATCGAAAGGGCATACGTTAAGAGGGAGAACGGAAGCATGATAAAGCTTCCCGCTTATTATGTCCTTCTTCCTGCCTGGTACATTACCGGAACCCTTGTGGTGACCTGGCTTGTGTACATTGTTTCTTATGCTTCGAAAAGCGCTCCCAAGCCCCTGATCTACGGAAATGTCATCGTTCTCGGAATGCTGGCCGCAGCTTTTACCATGTTTTACGGTGTGGGCTTCAACACAAAGAAGATCCGTAACATCAACCTGAAAATGCTGGGTGAATTTTTCTGGAACGGAGATCCTTCTTACGCCGTATACGCAGGCATAGCTTTGGCCTTCTGCATCATCATCATGTACAAGACATTTTATGTTGCGGGAAGCAACATGAACGTGGGACTCTCGGTGTGGGCTGATTTCGGCGCACATCTGAGCATGATACGTTCTTTTTCCTACGGAAACAATTTCCCCACACAATATGCCTACTTTGGTGATGCGGACATACGTTATCATTTCATGCACGAATTCCTTGTGGGAAATCTGGAGTTTCTTGGATTAAGGATAGATCATGCCTTTAATCTTCCCAGCATCATGAACCTGTTCTGCACTTACCTTCTTTTGTTCACCCTTACGGTTAACATCTTTAAATGCAGACTCACGGCCTGGATCGGCGGATTGCTGTTCACATTCCGCAGTTCTTTTTCTGTTTTTGATTTCCTTGCGAAGGACAGAAGCGGTCATCCCATACAGGCATTATTAAACAATACGTCCTATTTCACTTTATCCGATTACCATGAAGGATGGGGCTTCTGGTGTACAAGAGTATTCTGTAACCAGCGACATTTTGCTTTCGGTATTACGGCTCTTTTGCTTGCGATCCTGATCTTCCTTCCTTATCTGAAGGAAATGGGGGAGAATCTGGATGTGCTTAAAAAAGAGGGAGTGGTGGTAAAAGAGAAGAGAAAACGGGACGAAGATGAAGGAGAAGACGGGGAAGAGTATGAAGAGATGATCAACATCAGCTACGAACCCGAATGGTGGGATTACGTGAAGCTGTGTTTCTTCTCCAAGGATTCCTTTGCTTTAAAGAGTCCGGCAACTGCCATCGGTGCGGGACTTTTTATGGGAGCACTTGCCTTCTGGCACGGCTCCGCCCTTATTGCAACATTGGCTATGCTTTTCTTTATGGCTGCTTTTTCCGTTTGCCGAATGGACTATCTGATCGCTGCCATCATGGCTGTTGTAATGGCAGTGGCTCAGTCAAAGTTCTTTATCTTCGGAAATGCGGTGAGCCCCAAATATGAATTCGGATTTATCGCTGAAAACAGAACAGTTTTCGGTGTTATTGCCTACATTTTCCTTTTGACCGGAATAACCCTGGTCATTGCCACCTTCGGAATGATCCTTGTGAGGGGAACTGCAAGATACATGTTCCTTGTTTCCCTTGTTCCCTTTGCCCTGTCATTTTTCCTTTCCCTGACCCCCGACATTGCGGTCAATCACAAATGGGTGATTATTTCGTTAATGCTTGTTTCGATGTATACGGCCCACTTTGTATCAAATCTTTTCCGGCAGCCGGGAATGATCAGTGCTTTTGTGGCGGCAATTCTGACTTTCTGCCTTACAGCGACGGGTATCACGGAGCTTTACATTCAGTCAAGAGAGGATCGGAACTACCTTACATTTTCCATGAATGACGAAGTCACTCTGTGGCTTAAGGAAAACCTGGATTCTGACGATCTAGTGCTCGACGGGACATATGCCCTCAATAACATCGTTCTGGGAGGCATCATTCACTATTACAGTTATCCCTACTGCACCTGGTCCGCAGGTTATGAGACGGCCCCCAGAGCCGCAATGATAGACCGGATCTTCAGTGCCACCGATTCCAAGGAACTGGATTATTACATTTACAAATCAAACATCGATTATATAATCGTGAGCAAAGCGCTCCGCGAAGAATATAATGTCAATGAGGAGTTACTTACCGCCACCTACAAAGAGGTTTACACCTATGATGAAGGTGACTGGTCGATAAGGATCTTTGACACAAATCAAAGACTTTACTGAATTTACCCAAAAGGAGAATGCAAAAATGGATAAGCTTTATATTATCATTCCCGCGTACAACGAAAGGGATAACATTGAAAATGTGGTTAACGACTGGTACCCTGTGGTTGAAATATACGGCGAGGATTCAAGACTTGTGATCGTTAACGACGGAAGCAAGGATGACACCTACGAGATCCTTCAGAAACTTGCTGAGAGCAGACCTCAGATGATCCCTCTCACCAAGCCCAACGGAGGCCACGGAGCCACCATACTTTTCGGCTACGATTACGCCATTAAGAACGGGGCAGACTATATTTTCCAGACTGATTCGGACGGACAGACGCTGCCGTCGGAATTTGATGCTTTCTGGCAGATGAGAAATGATTACGACATGGTCATCGGACACAGAAAGGGCAGACAGGACGGCTTTTCCAGAGTGTTTGTCACAAAGACTCTGAAGCTTGTCTGCAGGATCTGCTTCCATGTTACCGTTACCGATGCCAACACGCCTTTCAGACTGATGAAGGCTGAAAGCCTGAAGAAAGAGATCGGATACATCCCTGAGAATTACAACCTTTCAAATGTAATAATCTCCGTACTTCTGATCAAGAAAGGCTATAAAGTAAAGTTCCTTCCCATTACCTTCAGACCCAGACAGGGCGGTGTCAATTCCATAAACATGAAGAAGATCTTTAAGATCGGTAAGAAAGCCCTTCATGACTTTGCGGCCATCAATAAGATCATCAAAAACAGTATGAAGGAACAGTGATAATCTAAAAAAACATTATTGAATTATTGGTTTAAATAGACTAAAATGAGAGTAATTGCAGGTGAAAAAAGGCATTTATTGCTTAAAGCCGTTCCCGGCGAAGCGGTAAGGCCCACACAGGATAATACAAAAGAGACCTTGTTCAATGTCATAAATCCCTATATCGCAGGAAGTTCTTTTATAGACCTGTTCTCAGGGACCGGTGCTATCGGGATCGAAGCCATGAGCAGAGGTGCAAGACCTGTTGTCATGGTGGACAACAGCTCGGCATCCATCGAAGTAATGAAAGAGAATCTCAGAACAACGGGACTCACAGACAGGGCGAGAGTGATCTCCTCGGACGCCGTATCGGCATTAAGCGTCCTTGAGGGTGAAAAGAAGGCATATGACTTCATTTTCATGGATCCTCCGTATAATCACGAACACGAGAAGAGAGTTCTGGAAAAACTGCAGGATTCGCCTTTGGTGAAGGATGATACGTGGATAATCGTGGAGGCCTCCAACCTGACGGATCTGAGCTACGTTCCGGATCTGGGCTTTGAGATCTTTAAGGAAAAAAAATACAAAAACAATAAACATGTTTTCATCCGCAGGATCGGATGAAGGAACGGGATTATCTATGAAAAAAGGAATTTATCCCGGGAGTTTCGACCCGGTTACGCTGGGGCATCTGGACATTATAAAACGTGCATCGAAGCTTTCCGACGAATTGGTGATAGGAGTTCTTAAAAACAGCTCCAAAACTCCGCTTTTCACGGTGGAAGAGCGAGTTGAACTTTTAAAAAAAGTGACGGGAGACATCCCGAACATCAGGATCGAGACCTACGACGGTCTTCTGGTGGATTTCGCAAGACAGGAAAAGGCTGACTTTCTGGTAAGAGGATTGAGAGCCGTAACCGATTTCGAGTACGAGATCCAGATAGCCCAGACGAACCACAAAATGTATCCCGATGTAGATACCATCTTTTTCACCACCAGTATAGAGTACTCATTTGTCAGCTCCAGTCTCGTAAGGGAAATTGCATCCTATGGGGGAGACATTTCGGCATTTGTACCGAAATGCATTATGAGCGACATTTATGAAAAATACAAAAAGCGTACGGAGGATTAAATTATGAGTTCCAAGAGAATAGAGCAGGCCATCGAAGACATCTACGAGTATATCGAATTGTGCAAACCCAAGGGTTTTTCCAGCACACAGATAATCGTTCAGAAGGATGAACTTCTTGACAAGCTGGATGAAATGAAGCTTAAGATACCGGATGAGGTTGCAAGATGCGCCAAGACCCTCGAAAGAAGAGACGAGATCTTACGAGAGGCTGAGCTTAAGGCA
>JAEEGF012427902.1_pt1 | contig 27452 bp, 15 predicted proteins | sample 9134171 | NCBI WGS metagenome assembly JAEEGF01 (sample SAMN16246542, study PRJNA631951) | gut metagenome | biome: gut microbiome; feature: rumen; material: AP-attached | host: Bos | place: Iran: Karaj | collected 2018-10 | reverse complement strand
TGGGAGCAGGACCGTGGTAAGCGCCTTTGCAGACGCTACACATGTTTTTGACTTCTGTTGAATAAATCATATTTGAAAATAAACTAGGAATAAAAAAATCCATATCAAGTATTTGGCAAAGATACACATTTTTCTCCAATAAACTTGCTTATTTTCCAAAGATTTCTGGTTGTTTTTTTCGAATCTCTGATGATTATCGGGCATTTTAATCTTTTTTTGCTATATTTGCAAAATATATCTTGCAAATAAACCTATTCACAAGCATGTCATTGCAGCAAAGCATAGTCTTCCTCGCCGTGGCGCTGTCGGTCGCCTATCTGGCCTACCGTATATGGAAAGCCTTCCGCGACGCCTCCGACCCATGCCATGGCTGTCCTGGATGTGCCCTAAGAGACGAGTCTTTGGCACGCCAAAAGAGACTGGGAAAAAACATGAAGAATAGGATGAAACCACCCTGCGAAGAAAAAAAGTAGTGGAAAAATTTGGCTGCACGGGAAAAAAGTTTTAATTTTGCATCCGCATTCAAATCATGGTGCGTTGGATGAGTGGCTTAGTCAACGGTCTGCAAAACCGTGTACGGCGGTTCGAATCCGCCACGCACCTCACAAAAAAGCCTGCAATTAGTTGCAGGCTTTTTTATATGAATGACAGAATAAAGAGAATGGTCATTCGCCCCATTCAAACAATCTGGATCACCATATCATATCACGGATGGAGAGCAGGGTGGCGGTCTGCTCCTCTGACAGCAAATTCTCCCTCATCCTTTTTTTCTGGTCGCTCAGCCAATCAGCCAACATGACCTCTGCTGTGAACAAGGCAAGAGGCTCACGAGCATTTTCCTCCACGAAAGAACGCACCTCAGCAGCCATGACAGCCCACTCATACGAAGAAGGAGAAGGAGCCGAAGAAGTCGGATGAACGGGATTATTCGGAAGGTCCTGAGAAGTTGGAATTTCCGGAGATACAGGAATATCCGGAGATTCTGGAATTTCTGGTGTCACTGGAATATCCGAAGGCTCCGGAATATCCTGAGAAATCGGAGATTCAAGGGAGACTGGAGAGTCTGCAGCGACCGGAGATTCAGGGGCATTCTCTACCTCATTCTTCATTTCCTCCAAGGGCAGCGGTTGCAGGGCAGCCACTGCAGCATTATATTTTTCCAGAAGGAGAGAGAAAACCTGTCTTTTGCTTTCACTCCAGTTGTTGTTTCCCTCCCATTCCTTCTTTTTCCTGACGAACCAGGTGTGCAGGCGCATCTCCTCCTCAGTACCCTTCATTAGCGGCACCCGATGATGCTTGTCGATGAATGCCGTCATGGCATCCACCTCCGCATTGAATGCCCTTTTTGCGGGTTGGATATCCTCCGAAGGATAATCCCTTCCCACCAGACCGTAATATCCCAGGCCGAGTTTTCTAAACAAGTTCTTTCCCAAGGAGATGACGGATGAAAGATCATTTTTGGAAAACTGGCTATTGTAACTGTATGCGGAAAGGATTTTTACAATTTCCTCGCTTCTCATGGGGCGGTTGGCCTCATCGAGCACTTTATAGACGATATCAGCATTGCTCCCGAAATAAGGCAGTTGCCAGACACTCAGGGCATAACACCCTTTTTTCCCACTCCCCTGAAACCTGTCATCCTTATTCAGAGCCAATGAAACCGATGCCCTGACATACCTTCTTCCATCTCCAGCATTGATTTGCTCAGTAAGGTCATCGAGCATCATCGGTTGTTTTCTCTCATTGAGAATAGCATACAACCGGTCAGCGAGAGGTTTGTCACGCTTGCGTGGTATGACGACAAGCCCCTCCTCATCCATCTCCAGGTCCAGTTCACCCACCACCATGACTTTCATTATAGCCACAATTTCCTCCATTCTTTCAGAGGCAGCGGGATATTCATTTGTGATGACAGAGGTCAGGTAATCCTTCATGTCTTCCCTGAAAGTCTCCGTGCTTACCCTGACGACACCGTCTCGGAACCTCCAAAGTTCTTTCTGGAAATCAAAAACATCAACCAACTCCTTGTCTACGACATATGCATGTTTCCACCGCTCATCCATCGCTATGCCGAAACTCCTCGGATACCCCCCGAAACCAGTCTGGGAATGGGCGAGCAGTCTGCCCAGCATCACCGTCACGCAAAGAGGCTGAAGCATCAGATGCTCATCCTGGATAATCTCTGCGACACAATCAGAATCCTCTGTCACCAAGTTGCCCCTTACTTTCTCCGAAAGATATGCGACATTGACATCATTTGAAATCAAATCGCAGACGAAGTTGCCCAACACCTCAGCAGAAGCACCCGGAGTGAACAGCGCGTCAAACACCATATTGGAATAGGTGGTGATAGTGAAGGCAGATTTATCAATCTTATTCTCATCAATCTCCACTTGTCCTCCAAACACATCATACCTTTGCAGGAACGCCTTGACGACCAGGCTGTCACGGTTGCCCAACAACGCCTTCTGCATGACATAGAGCACCGGCAGGTGTTGATGCTCAAGAAAATAAGACAACACAAACCCATCATCATCCAGCAGTCCTTCCGCCTGATAGGAAAGGATACGGAACGGCACAGGCACCTCCCCCTCTCTGATCAACTCCACCTCCTTATTGATGGCAGCCTTGATGGAAGCCACCTGGGGCATTGACGTCTCCCCCACCTCGTTGAGCATAAGGATACGCTCATCATCCTCCAGAAGGAAGTCACGTATGAAATTGCTCACCGGAACCAAACTGAGTGCATTGGCAATCTTTGTGGCCGTCCGCTCATGGCTCTGGTACAACTCAGAGATACCCTTTTTGTAGACGAAACCCAGCAAAGCCAAGTCCTCATCAGACAGTGAGGCCAGCAATTGCTCACCTTTTGACAACTCCAGTTCGGTCATGGCAAAGAGCATGGACGACATCTCCGGAATATTGTCAGCCGATGACAACTCGCTGAGCAGCGAGGTAATTTCACGCATACCACTTGTTCCTGCCCTGAAAAGCCGTGGAAGACCCGTCTCATATCTCTTCAGGTCAAACACATTGCGCATCCGCGCTCTCATCAAGGTGTTATATGTCTTTCTTGATATTTTTCCGCTTGAGAATAAGTCATCAACGGAGATGGATTTCATTTGTTGCTCAGTCATACCGCATGCTTTTCTGCAAAGATAACGACTTTTATACAAAAGCACAAGAAAAACACGGGGAATTTTTGCAAGAATCTCACTTTCTTACCTATCTGAAAAAACGAAACATCCGAAAGGACAAAAAAATAGCCGCCACTCATCATCATGGGCAGCGGCAATCAATTACCTGCATGAATCAACCATGCGGTATAAGAGTTTTGAGGTTACTCATACACATCCTCGATACCGAAATCGAACTGATCAGGTTTGTCATTGCAGGTATCAAAGTCTTTTGGCACATCAAACTTAGCGCTCTGCGAGTAGTCGAGACTGGCGTCAGAATAAACTTTCTTCATAAATTTTGCCCAGACAGGCAAAGCAGCGGCCGCTCCCTGTCCTAAGGCCATTGACGCAAAGTGGATGTCACGGTCCTCACCGCCCACCCAGCATCCGCTGACGAGTTGTGGTGTGACCCCCATGAACCATGCATCTGCATTGTCATTGGTTGTACCCGTTTTGCCACCAATCTCACCCGAGATGCCATTGCCCCTCACTCTGTGGGCTGTACCGCCATCGACCACGGCCCTGAGGAGTTCCAGCATCTTGTATGAACTGCTCTCGCTGATGACCTCATTGAATTGGGGAAGGAAGTTGGAGATGATGTTTCCCTCGCTATCCTCGATACGGGTCACCATGAAAGGAGCGCAGCGGATGCCCTTGTTGGCAAACGTGGTGTAAGCGCTCACCATCTCACCCACGGTCACCTCACACGGTCCAAGGCACAGCGCCATGGTCGCCTTGATATTGGGATTGTAGATGCCATATTTATTGAGCAAATCCTTCAGAGCCTGTGGAGTGAATTTATTAATAAGGTATGCCGATATCCAGTTGTTGGATTGCTGTAGTCCCCATTTGAGCGTCACCATGGCACCATATCTCGCCCTACTTCCGTTGCGTGGGGTCCATCTTCCACCGTTCTCATAATAGGTCTGTGCACGGTTGGGAGCCTGGTCGCAAGGGGTGAAGCCATTCTCCATCGCCAGAGAGTAGAGATATGGTTTGATGGTAGATCCCACCTGCCGACGCCCCACCATGGCCATGTCGTATTGGAAATACTCATAGTTGGGGCCACCGACATAAGCCTTGACCGCTCCATTGTGCGGATCCATGCTGACGAAACCAGCCCTGAGGAAAGTTTTGTAATATTTGATGGAATCAAGCGGCGACATCACCTTGGTCACCTCACCGTTGTAGGTGAACACTCTCATTTCGACAGGTTTGTCGAAGTTTTTCTTGATTTCCTCCTCAGAGGCGCCGGCCTCCTTGAGCGCAAGATATCGATGGCTCTGCTTGATGGCACGGTTCATCACCCTCTCATAGTCCTGTCTTGACATCTTGCTGGAGAACGGTCCGCGCGAACTGTTTCTTACCTGAGAGTTGAATGCAGGCTGCAAGGTCTGTGAAAGATGCTCCAAGACTGCCTCTTCTGCATATTTCTGCATACGGGTGTCTATAGTGGTATAGATGCGCAGTCCATCAGTATTGATATTGTATGGCTGTCCTCCACGTCTTGTGTTTTTGTTGCACCATCCATAGAGAGGGTCGTTCTCCCAATAGATGGAGTCGATATGATACTGAGCCTTCTTCCATGAAGGATAATCCTTCAGGTCAGGTTTTTTGGCCATCATGTATTGTTTGAGATACTCCCTGAAATAAGGAGCGATGCCCAATGTTGTCTCCCTGTCTCCTGAGCGCTGGAAGTCGAGTTTCAATGGCTCCACCATGTTTTTCCTGCACTCATCTTCACTGATATAGCCGCTTTTGTACATCTGTGAGAGGACGATGTTGCGTCGTTCCAGGCATCTGCTCGGATATCTCACTGGGTTATAGAAAGAAGGATTCTTGCAAAGTCCGACCAAAGTTGCCGATTCCACGACAGACAGTTCCTTTGGATCCTTGTTGAAATATGTCTTTGCCGCGCTTTTCACACCAATAGCATTGTAGAGGAAGTCGAAGTAGTTGAGATACATCGTGATGATTTCCTCCTTGGTGAATGTCCGCTCCAATTTGACGGCGATGACCCATTCTATAGGTTTTTGGAAAAGTCGCTCAAGTTTGCTGTGTGCCACCTCAGAATACAGTTGCTTAGCGAGTTGCTGTGTGATGGTCGATCCACCTCCTGCACTTTCCTTGCGCATGATTCCTGTTTTCACGATGGCTCTCCCAAGGGCTGTGAAGTCGATTCCGGAATGATCGTAGAATCGGGAGTCCTCCGTGGAGATAAGCGCATGAACCATGTTGGGTGAAATGTTGTTGTATGGTGTGGAGATGCGGTTTTCCCTGCTCGACGCATAGGTACCCATGAGTTTACCGTCAGATGAGTACACCTGTGAAGAAAACTTACTGATAGGATTCTGCAATTCTGCCATATCTGGCATGTATCCTATCCATCCATTCCAAATGGCTACGGCGCCTACGGCTGCTATAATAACCAGTCCGAGGAGGATTCCCCAGAACACGTTGACTATTTTTTTCCTCATAATGTAGAATTGAAGGGGACAAACATCCCACGAAAAAGAAGTTGGGCTTCTGAGAGCCCATAAAACCTTGATACGGTCATAATGCGGTGCAAATTTACAATTTTCTTTTTAATTATGGCAAATAAATTAAAAATATTGCGTAACTTCGCGGTCGAAATCAAACATACACATCCACATGGATAAGCGCAACTTTGTGACGATAGCCGATTTGTCGCGTGAGAAGATTCTCTACATGATAGAATTGGCTCAAGAGTTTGAGAAACATCCCAACCGTGAGATCCTCAAGGGCAAGGTCGTTGCCACCCTTTTCTATGAACCCTCCACCCGAACCCGTCTGAGTTTTGAGACAGCCGCCAACCGTCTTGGTGCTCGAGTGATAGGTTTTTCCGATGCCAAGGCCTCAAGCGTTTCGAAGGGAGAGACATTGAAGGACACCATTCTGATGGTCAGCAACTATGCCGATGTCATAGCCATACGCCATTACATCGAGGGAGCCGCCCAATATGCGAGCGAGATATCCCCCGTGCCCATCATCAATGCCGGTGACGGTGCTCACCAGCATCCCTCACAATGCATGCTCGACCTCTACACCATCTACCAGACCCAGGGCAGTCTGGAGAATCTGACCATCTGCCTTGTGGGAGACCTGAAATATGGCAGGACGGTTCACTCCCTTCTGATGGCCATGCGCCATTTCAACCCCACCTTCCACTTCATTGCCCCAGAGGAACTTTCGATGCCCAACGAGTACAAACTTTACTGCAAGGAGAAAGGCATCCGCTTTGAGGAGCACACCCAACTGACAGAGGATATCATCGCCCATGCAGACATTGTCTACATGACCCGTGTTCAGAAAGAACGTTTCTCCGACCTTATGGAGTATGAGCAAGTCAAGAACAGTTGCATTCTGAGGGCAGACATGCTCAGCAAAGCCAAGGAGACGATGAAGGTCCTTCATCCCCTACCCCGTGTCAATGAAATAGCCTACGATGTGGACTCCACCCCTCAGGCTTATTACATCCAGCAGGCACAGAACGGGTTATATGCCCGTGAGGCCATCATCTGCGATGTGCTTGGCATCACCCTCGACGATGTGAGAAACGACACTACCATCATCCATTCCCCCTACCCTGCCCGATAAATCCATGAACAAGAAAGAGAGACTTGTAGCCGCCATTGAGAACGGCACCGTGATAGATCACATTCCTTCCGACAAGACCTTCCAAGTGGTCAATCTTCTAGGACTGACCCAGTTGACAGCCCCTGTAACCATCGGTTTCAACTATCCCTCCAACAAAGTGGGACAGAAAGGCATCATCAAAGTGAGCGACCGCTATTTTACAGACGATGAGATCTCACGTCTGTCGGTTGTGGCGCCCAATGTGGTGCTGAGCATCATCCATGATTACGAGGTTGTGGAAAAGAAAACCGTCGTCACTCCTGACGAATTGCACGGCATTGTGAAGTGCAACAATCCCAAGTGCATCACCAACAATGAACCTATGTTGACGGTGTTCAACGTAGTGGATAAGGCACGCGGTGTGCTGCGCTGCCATTACTGCGACAAGGAGCAGGACATCAACCATGTGGAGATAGTATCTTGAGAGGTGAGAGGTGGGAGGTGGGAAGTGAGAGGTGAGAAGTGAGAGATATCATAAAGAAATACAGAAACAAATAACATATTTTATAATAATAGAACAACAATGAAAAAAGACCAAGAGATTTTTGACCTCATTGAGAGAGAACACCAACGTCAGTTGAAAGGCATGGAACTGATTGCCTCAGAGAACTTCGTCAGTGACGAGGTGATGCAAGCGATGGGCAGTTGCCTCACCAACAAATATGCAGAAGGACTCCCCGGAAAGCGCTATTATGGCGGCTGCCAGGTGGTGGACGAAGTAGAGAATCTTGCCCGTGAGCGCGTGAAGAAACTTTTCGATGCCGAGTGGGCCAATGTGCAGCCCCACTCAGGAGCACAGGCCAATGCCGCCGTACTTCTGACAGTTCTCAATCCCGGCGATACCTTCATGGGTCTCAACCTTGCCCACGGCGGTCACCTCTCGCATGGTTCATTTGTCAACACGAGCGGTATTTTGTACAAGCCTGTGGGATACAACCTCAACAAGGAGACGGGCCGTGTGGACTATGACGAGATGGAAGCCCTTGCCCGTGAGCACAAGCCCAAACTCATCATTGGCGGAGGTTCTGCCTACAGCCGTGAGTGGGACTACAAGCGGATGCGCGCCATCGCCGACGAGGTGGGTGCCCTGCTGATGATCGACATGGCACATCCTGCCGGTCTCATCGCCGCTGGTCTGCTTGACAATCCTGTAAAATATGCCCATATCGTCACTTCCACCACTCATAAGACCCTCCGCGGTCCGCGTGGCGGTATCATCCTGATGGGCAAAGACTCTGAGAATCCCTGGGGCAAGAAGACCCCGAAGGGAGTGGTGAAGATGATGAGCCAGTTGCTCGATAGCGCTGTGTTCCCCGGTATTCAGGGTGGACCGCTCGAGCACGTCATCGCCGCCAAGGCAGTAGCATTTGGAGAAGCCCTTCAGCCAGAGTTTAAGGAGTGGGCCAAGCAGGTTCAGACCAATGCCCGTGTACTGGCCGAGGAACTGGTGAAGCGTGGGTTTGGCATTGTCAGTGGCGGCACAGACAATCATTCGATGCTTGTAGACCTTCGCACGAAATATCCCGACCTGACCGGCAAGGTGGCAGAAAATGCCCTGGTGGCAGCCGACATCACCGTGAACAAGAACATGGTTCCGTTTGACAGCCGTAGTGCCTTTCAGACTTCCGGCATCCGCCTCGGCACACCCGCCATCACGACCCGTGGCGCTAAGGAAGACATGATGGTTCTCATCGCTGACCTAATTGAGGAAGTGCTCAATGATCCAGAAAACGAGCAGGTGATTGCCCGTGTCCGTGCCAAGGTCAATGATACGATGAAGGACTACCCGCTTTTCGCATATTGATTGGATGAGGAGAAAACGCCATCACCAACCCGACCCCAACCAACTCATGCTGTTCACTGAAGACGAGATGTCAGGATCAGCATGTCAGGAAAGTCCTATGGAAGAGTCACAGGAGGCAGTGGTACAGCCACTGCCTCCTCCACTCCATGTAATGGAATCATCCGATTCTGTGGTCAGTCTGTTGAAAGAAGTGATGGGGATTCTCGACCGATTTGACGACAATCAGATCCGTCTGATAGCGATGCAGACCGCTGCTTTGGTTCAGGGAGGCATCGACTTTTCCCAGACCTACCGCATCCCCGCTATTGCCGACTATGAGTTCCGGGGCAATGTACTTGCCGGCCTTGCCTATGTGAGCATTGCCCGATCGTTTCCCAACATGACGGAGAGTATCGGCCTTCACTGGTCAGAAGAATACCGTGAGGCGGAAACGTCTTATCTCAACTCATAGAATCCTGTCGGACTTTTTCTTTTCAGGATTTCCAATTTGAAATCCTTTCCCGGTATGATGCCATGCTGCCGGAGCACTTGCTCCACAGTGATCCTTGCCAGTTCGGGGTGATTGTTTTCCTCGCTCAGGTGGCAAAGCCATACGTGGCGCAGTTGCGGTGTTGCGTTCTCCGCCAGTGCCAATCCACAGTCACGGTTGCTCAGATGTCCGTTCTCACTGCTGATTCTCACCTTCAGATGGTGCGGATAAGTACCCCCCTGCAGCATTTCCTCATCATAATTGGCCTCAATCACCAAGTAGTTGGCCTTTTGTATAAACGATTTGATTTCATTTGTGATCATACCGACATCGGTGATCAAACAGAAGTTAACACCTTCGTGAGTCACCATAAATCCTACATTGTCGGAACTGTCATGAGGAACATGGAATGGGGTCACCTCAAAATCGCCAATCACAATGGTTCTGTTTTTCTCGATATACCTGACATGCGACATTTCCACCTTGTGGCGCACGCAATAATTGTCGCGCACCCCTTGATGCACTTTCTTAGTGGAATAGACAGGCAGGCCAAGTTCATAACTCAGGCTTCCCACTGATTTCACATGGTCAGCATGGTCGTGTGTAAGCAAGATAGATTTGATGCTGTCGTTTGAAATCCCATATTCGTTGAAAAATTTCTTCAACAAACGAGTCCCTATTCCGGCATCAATCATCAGTCCATCGTTTTCGGTGAAAAGACAATAGCAATTCCCACTGCTCCCACTTCCGAGAGAAATAAACCTCATCATAGGGTGCAAAAGTATTAAAAAAAGATGTGTGCGACAAATTTTTATTGGAAATTAACTCATCTCGCTCCACATTCACCAATATTCAAATACCTAACACACCTTATTATTATGATCAAAGAAATTGGAGTTTAGAAGGGAAGTCCCACAGCGAAATGGAAGGCGAAGTCGCGGCTTAAATCTGGATGGGCAATGGGATAATGCTCCTTACCATCCGGATAGGCGGGATCGACGGCTTTCATTCCCATATCAAAGCGCAGGACAAAATAGTCGAAGTTGAGTCTGAGACCCAGTCCATAGGCCACTGCGAGTTCCTTGTAGAACCGGCGGAAACTGAACTGTCCTCCCGGCTGGTCTTTGTAATCGCGGAGAGTCCATATATTGCCTCCGTCCAAGAACAAAGCTCCATATAATTTCCAGAACAAGCGTGAACGGTACTCCAGATTAAGGTCAATCTTCATGTCTCCCGTCTGATTGATGAAGTCGATGGCACCATTATGTCCTCTGAAAGATCCCGGTCCCAGTCCTCTGACCCTCCATCCTCTCACCGAGTTGGCCCCACCAGAGAAATATCGCTTTTCGAAAGGCAGCATTATGCTGTTGCCATAGGGATATGCGACACCCAAGCCAGCATGCATCACCAATGCGTTGTTCTGATCGAAGTTAAACACCCTTGTGTAGTCGAAGTCACACTTGACGTATTGTGCGAAAGCGACATTGAAAAGTGTATACTGTCCGTTCTCATTCTGCTTGAAATTGAGTGCAGAAGCCACAGTCCTGAGCAGGTTTCCGCCCAACTCCACATTGGCTTTCACTGCATCGATGCGGTTGTTGTAGGTAATGCCGAATCCTGTTCGCAGTATGAATAGGTTCTCATAGTTGTATTTGAGGATGGCATTTCGGTTGTCTACGCTGTCGAGGTATTCGCTTTTGAATGTTGATGAGATCCACGGCATTCGTATATAGTTGAGGTCAAAGGCATCAAAGCGATAAGTCCACCTGTCACCCGGTTTTCCCCATCTGTATTTCCATCCCGCCGACACCACACGACGGTGGAACTCCGGTCTGTTCTGCAGGTTATAACTCAGCGACACCTCAGAGGTAGCCCTGAAGTTACGTTTGAAATCTGTAGAAAGGAAGGGGGCGACGAATCTCGGGAAAGTGATTTTCGACTCCACGCCATACTCCACGTAGTTCTGGCTCTGATAACCCTCCAGTTTGGTAATAGCCTCAAATGCCCCACGCAACTGGACGGAGAGTTGTTCTGAACCGTGAAAGAGGTTTCTGTTCTGATAAGTCACCGATGCTGCTGCTCCCAAATCTCCCGCCGTGTTGGTTCCCTCCGGCTGGAAAAGGATGGTGCTGGGTTTGTTGACACCATACTGAATGTTGCAGTCGAGCAAATTTGAGTCTGGCACCTCGGTGAAGCGAAGGTTGGCATATTTCACGGCTTGCAGTCGACTGAAATTGTTGTAGGTTTCCTGAACAGCCGAAGCGTTGTAGGGATATCCTTCCTCTACCAATGAATTATTCTCCAACACACTCCGTCTGATATGCGAGCCTGTGGTATCGGCAGCGACGAAGTTGACGTTTCTTATCCGATATCTGGGGTGCTGCGTCTCTGGAGCATCGTTATTGGCTCGGAATCTGCGCAGATGCATGGTGACATCGACCAAGCGGCTGCCCCTCATGGTGTCAGCCTCAAACCTGATGAACTCCTTATGAAATTTCCAGTACCCCCTGTCCATGAGGAGCGACGTGATGCGCGAGCGCTCCCCATCGAGTTCGTTGATGGTGAAGGGCGAGCCATCATGCAGCCTCAGCAAGACGGAGTCATTGGAAGTAAGGATGCTGTTGATCGTATCGTCCTGAATGTCATAACGCATGTGCCTGATCAGGAAAGGTTTTCCCGGATGCAGTGTGTAAATGGCTTTCAGTTTCTTGTCTTTTGTCTTTGTCTTATGTTCCACGCGAGCATCCATATACCCCATGTTCTGCATGGCGGTAACCAGGTCAGTAGTTGTGAGCCTTGCCTGAGCAGAGTCATAGAGCACCGGTTTCTCACCGATACGATGAAGTGTGCGGTTGATCCATTTCGTAGTGTCCCTTCCACCCAAAGCATATACCCCGAGAGGAATTTTAAAGAGAGAGAACCATTTGGAGTTTCCTTTTTGGCGGATATACTGCTGGAGAGGTCCCGTTTCGAAGTCATCGTCGTCACTTTCCATCTCCACTCCCTGCAAGAGGTATTGTCCGTCGGGAACATATCTGGAAGAAGAGCACGCCACCATCCACATGGCAGCGGCAACCACCATGATAACGACAAAAATATTGCCTGCGAAAACTGCAAATCCCCTTTTTCCCATTGCGAGTGCAAATTTAATTAATTTTCTGAATTTACACACCAGTCATGATGAAGAATTGCATTTTCGTTATACACCTATTTATGATGAAGAGTTGAAAAATATGGGCATTTGGCATCATCATTTCAAGGTATTTTGCAACAAAGGGAGTTGCGAGTCAATGGTTTAATGCTTTTTTTATGTACTTTTGCAATGCAGAACCAACTGACTGACGATATCAGAACCAACAAAAACATGAGACTATCTGAACTACAAATAGGCGAGAAGGCCGTTATTGTGAAAGTTTTGGGTCACGGCAGTTTCCGCAAGCGCATTGTGGAGATGGGATTCATCCGCGGCACGGTGGCAGAGGCATTGCTGAACGCCCCCCTGCAAGATCCGGTGAAGTACAAGGTAATGGGCTACGAAGTATCACTTCGCCGAGATGAGGCTTCCATGGTAGAGGTCATCACCGAACAAGAAGCCCGTGCCCAGGCCAATCTTCAGCATGCCTCCGACCAACCAGGAATGATGGTGGAGGAAGACGAGGCCCCCCTCACCGACCGCCAGTTGCACGATGCCGCCATGAAGCGGCGCCGCCATATCAACGTTGCTCTCGTCGGCAACCCCAACTGTGGCAAGACGTCTCTGTTCAACTTTGCCTCGGGCGCCCATGAGCGTGTGGGCAACTACTCCGGTGTGACCGTGGATGCCAAGGAAGGTCGCGCAGAGTTTGAGGGGTATGAATTCTCCATCGTCGACCTACCCGGCACCTACTCCCTTTCCGCCTACAGTCCAGAGGAACTGTATGTGCGCAAGCAGATAGTGGACAAGACGCCCGATGTGGTGATCAACGTTATTGACGCGAGCAATCTGGAGCGCAACCTCTATCTGACGACCCAATTGGTGGACATGAACCTCCGTATGGTATGTGCGCTCAACATGTTTGACGAGACGGAGCGGCGCGGTGACCTCATTGATTATCAAAAACTGGGTCAGTTATTCGGTGTGCCGATGATTCCCACCGTCTTCAAGACAGGCCGAGGTGTAGACCTTCTCTTCCACATCATCATCAACATCTATGAAGGCCATGATTTTCTCGACCGCGACGGCAACATCAATCCCACCGTCGCAGCAGAGATAGCCGAGTGGCACAAAGCATACGAAAACCACCACGGCGGTGACCACAGCGACGACTATGCCCATGGTCTCCGTCCCAACAAGGCCGTCTTCCGCCACATCCACATCAATCACGGTCAGTATGTGGAGACAGGCATCAATACCATCCAGAAAGCAGTGAAGAAGGAAGAGAAGGCCCGCATGCGCTACTCCACGCGTTACCTTTCCATCAAGTTGCTTGAGCGAGACAGGGATGCCGAGCGCTTTGTCCAGAGTTTACCCTCCGGCAATCGCATCCTCTCCATCCGTGACAAGGCAGCCAAGCAACTCAAGGACGACACCCAGGAAGACAGTGAGACTGCAGTCATGGATGCCAAATACGGATTTATCCGGGGAGCACTGAGGGAAGCAGGGTATCTGGAGGGCGACAACTCCGAAGCCTACCGAGTGACGCATTTCCTCGACAAGGTCATCACCAACCGTTGGTTGGGCATACCCCTATTCATCATTATGCTCTTCGTGATGTTCCAAGTCACCTTCTCCCTCGGACAATACCCGATGGACTGGATAGATGCCGGTTTCGGGTGGTTGGGTGACTGGCTGAGCGCCACCCTTCCCGACGGTCCAGTGAAGGACATGCTCGTCGATGGTGTTGTAGGTGGTGTGGGATCTGTCATCGTTTTCCTTCCTCAGATTCTCATTCTCTATGCCTTCATCTCTTTTATGGAAGACTCAGGCTATATGGCCCGTGCCGCTTTCATCATGGACAAGTTGATGCATAAGATGGGACTTCACGGCAAGTCGTTCATACCCCTTATTATGGGATTTGGCTGCAACGTCCCAGCGGTGATGGCAACGCGCACCATTGAGAGCCGCAAGTCTCGTCTGCTCACCATGCTCATCCTGCCATTCATGAGTTGCTCGGCCCGTCTTCCCATCTACATCATGGTCATCGGCACCTTTTTTGCCGTACGCTATCAGTCGCTCATTATGATCTCCCTCTATGTGGTAGGAATAGCCATGTCGGTTCTCATCTGCCGTTTGTTCAGCCGTTTTGTAGTAAAAGGCGACGACACACCATTTGTGATGGAACTGCCCCCTTACCGGATTCCCACTGGCAAGGCCATGCTTCGCCACACTTGGGAGAAAGGCAAGCAATATCTCAAGAAAATGGGCGGCATCATCCTTGTGGCCAGTATCATCGTATGGGCATTGGGATATTTCCCGCACCATGAAGGTCTCACCAAGCAGCAGCAACAGGAGCAGAGTTATATCGGTCACGTGGGAAAGGCCATCGAACCCCTTTTCAGTCCTCAGGGCTTCACATGGAAACTTGACGTGGGTCTCATAGCCGGTGTCGGAGCCAAGGAAATCGTCGCCTCCACCCTTGGAGTTCTCTATACTGGCGAAGAAGAATTGGCCGATGACAGTTCATCAGAAAGCGATGAGCGCTACCCAGTTCTGCGGAAGCAGATGACATCAGAAGGCATCACCCCCCTTACGGCATATTGTTTTCTGCTGTTTGTGCTGCTTTATTTCCCCTGCATTGCCACGATAGCCGCCATCAAGAATGAGACAGGCAGTTGGCGCTGGGCCATCTTCACTGCGGTCTACACGACTGCTGTTGCGTGGGTGGTCTCCGCCTTGGTCTATCAGATTGGAAACCTTACATAAGAACCTCCCCTAACCCCTCCAGAGGAGGGGAATGAAGATACAAAAAGCCCCTACATGCATGCCATTGCCATCCTGCTGCAGACACATGTAGAGGCTTTTCTATTTACTTGAATCATCAGTTGCCATCCACCTCCATCCCCTGTGGGAAGAGTTGGAGACAGATTTCTATTTCACCGTATATTTCTTACCATTGCGGATATAGATGCCATGATGCGGAGAGGTGACGCGCTGTCCCTGCAGATTGTACCACTCACCATCAGAGGCAGAGCCATCAATGGCGAGGCCATCGATGCCTGTGGCGATGCCCTGAACGCCCTCTATGGCAATGGTTTCCAGATCAGCAGAAGTCATGAGGATATCGCTTACCCTCACGCCATTACCATAGTTGCTATCCAAACTGAGATGGATGAGGGCTGTACCGCCATTGCCGAACGATTTTCCGTTGCTGCCCATCACCACGAGGCGATAGACCCCATTTCCCAGATCATTGACCAGCAACTCGTGGCCTTCGCTGCGTGCGGGATTCAACACCGCCTCATGCAATGAGCATCCCTCTGGCAACACGAGAGTCATCTCCGCTCCCCTAAATGTGCCTGTACCCTTTAGATGAAGGTCCAATTCGCTTCCTTGTCCGGAGAGGAACATGACATTCTGTTTGGAGAACTGGGGCTTGGCTGGAGCATAGGCTCTTCCAAGAATGATATCCACAATCCTCAATGCGTCAACGAGTCCTATTTGATTGTCCTTATTCATATCAGCATTGGTGAAAGAGAATTTGAGTATAGGTCTGTCAAGCACATAGTCCACAATCGTCACAACATCAGTGATATTCACCTCACCGTCGGCATTGGCATCACCCAGGTGTGAGGCAGGCTTGCCATCCTTGAAGTAACCGTATTTCCACATATACCATCCTGATCCTGTCGCCATTTTTTCAGGAGTGAAACTTGATGGGAAGACCAGCGAGCAGGGAGCCGCTGCCGATCCTACGTTGGCGCAGGCTGTCTGATCAAGTACACTGGCTGTTGCGGGGATGGTCAGCGTCTTCAGACCAGATTTTGCCATCATGTACTGGGTATTCTGCGATGATGTCAGCGTGAAGTTCGAAATATCAAGGCTGGTAAGTGCAGAACAAGTATAGAACATGTGGCCTATATCTGTCGCCTTTGACGTGTTGATGTTGCTCACGTTGAGTGAAGTCAGACTCGTACATTCATAAAACATCGAATTCATACTGGTAGTCGACGACGTGTTGAGGTTGGCCATGCCCGTGATGGATGTCAGATTGGTCAGTTTATAGAACCAGTAGTTGCATGTTGTCGGACGGGCATTCTTGAACGAACTGTCGAACACAACGGTCTTGATGTTCGTGTTACTTGCCCAGTTAGGAGCAAATCCCGCCGTGTTCATTGCGTACTTCGTGCCCGTGCGCGACGATTTGTTGTAGTCGTAGTAGAAGGTCAGCGTACTGCCGTTGAGCACTGCGTACATCTCTCCTGTTGTGGGTGTCGGTGTTGTGGAGTCCTTGAAATAACCGCCTTTCCACACCATATATCCATTGCCTGTGGAGGTCGGCTGAGGCGTGAAGCCAGAGTAGTTGAGGGTGATGGGAGCGGAAGCAGTACCAACACCCTTGCAAGCATCAGCAGCAAGATTAGCAGCAGAAGCCGAAACTGTCAGCGTCTTCAGGCCTGAGCATCCATTGAGCATCAGTTTGCTGTTGGTGGATGAAGTGATTGTGAACTTCGAAATGTCCATAGAGGTCAACTTCTTACATCCCGAGAACATCGAGGCATAGTTGGTGACATATTCCGTATTGAGGTTGTCCAATCCTTCGATGGCAGTCAGATTGGTCATGTTGTAGAACCACTGGTAGCAGGATGTCGGTCTTGCATCCTTGAAGCCTTCGTCAATCACCACCTTTTTCACCTTTGAGGCGAACTCGGATACCCACTCAGGTTGCGCAGAACCTTCATTGAGGGAATAGTCATGCATTTCAGGCATGAATGAACCCATAAATCTGGAATAGCAGAATGTAAGAGTACCTGTATCCTCCATAAACACCACATAAGTTTTGCGATAGTCCTTGAAATACCCGGCCTTCCATACGAAATAGGTAGGTGTGCGGCTCGTCTCTCCCGAAATCGTGGCCTCATCGAACTCCAACACGCAAGGTTTGCTGGTGGTACCCACACCGGAGAATGCAGAAGCATTGACACCAGTCCAGTTGCCTTGAATATGCAATGATTCCAAACCAGAGCAGCCCTTGAACATATCGGTTGAGGTCTTCGAGGTTGTGATTACAAAGTCTGGCAGTTCCAGATTCTTGAGGCCTGTACAGCCAGAGAACATGTTGCGCAGGTTGGTCGTAGCCGTTGTGACGAAGTCAGAGTAATAGGTGGTTATAGCCCATGGAGAAGTTGACGATTCGTTATAAAGAACCAAGTCGGACAGTTTGGTGCAACCGTTGAACATATAGGACATGTCGGTCACTTTTGCCGTATTAAAGTCTTTGAGATCGAGACTGGTAAGCAGCGAGCAACCGCTGAACATATACGACATATTGGTCACTTTCCCTGTATTCAGATAATTCAGCCCTGTGATGGTAGTCAACTTGCTCATGTTGTAGAACCACCTATAGCATGAAGTAGGAGAGGCACTGGCAAAAGTGCTGTTGAACACCACCTTGGTGACACTTGTCGCACTGCTGTTCCAACCTGGCGCATTGGAACCAGTGTTCAGGCTGTACTTCGTGCCTGAGCGTGATGACTTATTCTTATCATAGTAGAATGTCAGCGTGGAACTGCTGAGCACAGCGTAGGCCTCAGTAGTGGCCGGAGCCGTGGAGTCCTTGAAGTAGCCGCCCTTCCACTGATACCATCCGCTACCCGTGGAAGTCTTCTCTGGCGTGAAACCGGAGGGGTAATTGAGGACACAGGGCTTACTCTGTGTGCCGACACCACAACAAGCGTTGTCATTAAGCAAATAGGCCGTAGATGGGATTGTGAGAGACGTCAAAGCCGGACAATTGTTGAGCATTGTGTAAGTGTTGGTTCCTGAAATGAATGTGAAACTAGACAAATTGAGTGTTGTCAGTTTGGTACATCCCTCAAACATCGAACCAAAATACTCACATTTTTGAGTAGTAAAACTACCCACATCAATACTTGTCAATGATGAGCAATTTTCAAACATGCTAATGAAATTAACTACATTGGCTGTATTGAAAGAAGACAAGTTAAGTGTCTTGAGGCTGCTGCAGTTCTGAAACATATCAGGCATTAATCTCACCTTGGCTGTATTGAACTTACTTAGGTCTAAACTTGTCAGTGATGTGCAGTTCATGAACATAGAGCCCATATTCTCAACATTATTTGTATTGAAATTGCTCAAATCAATTGTGGTTAGTTTGAGACATCCTTCAAACATGGAATACATATTCATCACATTGGAGGTGTTGAGATTGGCTATGCCTGTTATGTTTGTCAGGTTCGACATATTCTGGAACCACTCATAGGTAGATGTTGGTCGGGCAGATTTAAAACTACCATCAAAGACCACCTTGGTTACTGTAGATGCCTTACTGTTCCATCCAGGGTCATTGAATTCTGTGTTCAGGCTGTACTTCGTGCCTGACCGCGAAGCCTTGTTCTTGTCGTAATAGAATGTCAGTGTGGTGCCACTGAGCACTGCATACGCCTCAGTAGTGGTGGGAGTTGGACTTGTTCCGTCCTTAAAGTAGCCGTACTTCCACATATACCATCCAGATCCTGTCGACATTTTTTCAGGAGTGAACCCTGAGGGATAGTTCAGCGCGCAGGGAGCCGATGCCGACCCCACATTGGAGCAGGCTGTCTGATCGAGCACATTGGCAGTGGCAGGGATGGTCAGCGTCTTCAGACCCGACTTGGCCATCATGTACTTGGTATTCTGTGATGATGTCAGCGTGAACTTTGAGATATCAAGGCTGGTAAGTGCAGAGCATGTATAGAACATGTGGCCTATATCTGTCGCCTTCGACGTATTGATGTTGCTCACGTCGAGGGAAGTCAGGCTGGTACATTCATAAAACATCGAATTCATACTGGTCGCCGACGACGTATTGAGATTGGCCATGCCCGTGACGGATGTCAGATTGGTCAGGCCATAGAACCAGTTGTCGCATGTTGTCGGACGTGCATTCTTAAAAGAACTGTCGAACACGACGGTCTTGATAGACTTATTATTATACCAACCAGGCGCATATCCTGCCGCGTTCATTGCATATTTTGTTCCCGAGCGTGATGCCTTGCTGCCATCGTAGTAGAAGGTCAGCGTACTACCATTGAGCACAGCGTACATCTCTGTAGCGGCCCTTGACGCTATAGATCCAGTAAGGATCAGCAGCGTGATAAGAAACATTTTAAGTCTTTTCATAATGAATTTGATTTTTGGTTATTGTTTTTTTGATAAAGTTCAATACAACAGATGTCCCTGCATGTTATTATTGTCGCTCAAGCAGCAGCACACGGCTGCTCCAGTCATTTTTCTTATTCCACTCCACATCGTTGCGATAAGGCATTTCCAGTCCGTGCCCCATCAGATAAGCCCCACTGTAAGAATTTCCCTCACAGTCGAGCGGACGCAGGTCGATGCGGTTGAGTTCATGTACCTTGTAAATGCCATTTGGATCGAGGCCTGCCATCCTCACACGAGGCAGGTGTTCGTTCTGGAACGACTCCGTCTTCCACCAATAGAAGACAGCGCGGTCCTTCTGCTCCGAGACATACATCATCGATGCCAGACCTTTCCGGTCGTACGGCGAAACGAGCCTGTAGATGTCACCGAACTGCACGACGGGCCTGATCTGCTTGTATTCAGTGATAGCCTTCCGGCATAGTTCCTTCTCCTCATCTGTCATGTTCTTGGGCTGTATCTCCATGCCCAAGCGACCGCTCATAGCCACGTCGATGCGGTATTTGAGCGCGGTGGTGCGGAACACGGTGTGGTTGGGTATAGCACTGATGTGGCAAGCCATGGCCATAGAGGGGAAAAAATAACTGGTGCCCCACTGCATGTAGATGCGCTGCAGTGCGTCGGTGTTGTCACTCACCCAGAACTCATCAAACCAGGGCAGCACTCCCCAGTTGGCCCTTCCTCCGCCACTGGCGCAGGCTTGGATGGTGACATCCGGATATTTGTCGCGTATTCTCTGGCAAACCTTCTCAAAGCCCCTGTGGTATTCGATATACAGGTGGCTCTGGTCCTCAGCCTTCAGGTATTGGCTGCCATGGTTCATGACCGACATGTTGGCATCCCATTTGATGTAGTCGATTTCAGGATACTTGGTCAGCAGGTTGTCAACGATACTGAAGACAAAGTCCTGCACCTTGGGATTGGAAAGGTCGAGCACCACCTGGGTGCCCCCGCGCCCCAGCACGGCATCGCGTTTGGGAGCCTTGATGATCCAGTCGGGATGTTTTTCATACAATTCGCTCACCGTGTTGCTCATCTCAGGCTCAATCCAGATGCCGAACTTCACTCCATTTTTCTTGGCATCGCGGAGCAGTCCCTCGATGCCATCAGGCAGTTTGTTGCGGTCCACCACCCAGTCGCCCAACGAAGAATTGTCGGTTTTTCTCGGATATTTCTCACCGAACCATCCGTCATCCATCACAAAGAGTTCGCCGCCCATGCCGGCGATATCGGCCATCATCTGGTCCATGCCCTTTTGGTTGATGTCAAAATATACACCCTCCCAACTGTTGAGCAGGATTTTGCGCTCCTTGTCGCCATGCATGAGCCTGTATTTCCTGCCCCATCGGTGGAAATTGCGCGATACGCCGCTCAATCCCTCCTCGCTGTAGGTGAGAGCGAGTTTGGGTGTGGTGAAGGTCTCGCCACGACGGAGGTGGTATTCAGAATTGTCCTCATTGATGCCGGCAAAGAGGTAGTGATACTCAGTGTCATCGGTCTCCACCTTGATGCGGTAGTTGCCCGAATAACAAAGGGCTGCACCTATGACAGCACCATGGTTTTCATTTGCCTTTCCATCAAGTGAGAGCATGATTTCCGCATGGTCGGTATGTGCATTGCGAACCCCATCCTTATTTTTCAGAATGAGTTGTCCCGATGACAGCGGTTCCTCGGTGAGTTGTGCCTCGTTGCCCCATGACCCATGAAGATGGCTCACCCACACGTCTCCCCTTCGGACGGGAAGCATGGCAGAAGCGAAGGTGGTGAGCGTCACCGTCGCCTTCTCATTGTTGGTGATATCGGTCCATGCCTCTATCATGTCCACGTCACGGTAGGCCCTGTAGTGGAGACGCACCTCTATGGGATAGACAGGGTCGCGCATGGTGATGGTAGTGACGGTAGCGTTGTTCTCCGCTTCGGTGGTGACACCAGTGGTGACAAGGGCCGTCGACAGGTTGCCATCAGCATGCCTCATGGCGAGGGCCGCCTCAGCCGGGCAGTTCAATCCATATGCCGGATAGGCATTCATACGTCCGTCGCGAGGGCGTTGCAGATGATCGGCATCGCTATTAAGGAGCCTTGCCCCGAAATACATGTATTCTGGAGCCTTCCCTTCATCAGCATTGATTACAAGGCTGATGTTCTTGGTTTCCACCTTCACAGGAGCGGCTTGCAACAGCAAAGTGCAAGCGAGACAAGCGGTCATGATAACAATCTTTTTCATATTCATTGTGATAGTATGTCTTGGATATTGGTTCGTGTCTGTATGATTCCAATTATTGTTTGCTGAGCACCATTTTCACGATGCCCATCACGTCAGCCACAGTAATCCTTCCGTCATTGTTGACATCAGCGGTCTGCACGTTGAAAATGGGCAGCGGCTTTTGCATCACCTTGTTCACCACCAGCATCACATCAGCCACAGTCACCATATCGTCACCATTGACATCACCCATCTCGGCATTCTTGAAATATCCGCCCCTCCAGATGAAATAACTATGGGTGTCATCCCACTCGGCTCCATCATAAAAGAAGCCCTCTGGAGCGATGAGTACACAAGGTTTTTCGGCGGTACCCACACCCGAACAAGCCTCAAAGGTCTCCTCGTCGGACATGAAATTGGCACTGCTGGGGATAGTGAGCGTCTGCAGAGCATTGCAATGTGTCAGCATATTATTGTAGGTGCCTTGTGCAATGAATGAGAAATTGCTGATGTCAAGAGAGGTAAGTAAAAAGCAAGCACAAAACATATTGTTCATGTCCGTCACCTTTGAGGTGTCGAAATTGAGTCCGCTGAGTGTGGTCATGGAACCGCAAGTATCGAACATGTAGGACATATCTGTCACATTGGAAGTGTCGAAACTGCTCAGATTGAGGGATTTAAGATTATTGCAGAACATGAACATGGTATTCATGTTGACCACCTTGGAGGTATTCAGATTCTTGATATTCTCGATGGAGGTAAGTTGTCTGAAGCCATAGAACCATCCACGACAGCTCTTTGGTCTTGCTTTAGAGAAACTGTCGTCAAACACCACCTCGGTGAGCGTTTCCGTGACTTCTGCACCAGACCAGGTTGGAAAACCATCAACCTCATTCAAATCCAGCAAGTATGTCGCGCCAAAGCGCTTCCCATACTGGTTGTCATAGTAGAAGGTCATTGTATTCCCGTAAATCAAAGCGTAGGCATCCCGGTCGACGAAGAAACCGCCTTTCCAACTAAAGTAGCCGTCAACCCAAGTGGTATCACTGGGTATGAAATTCTCGGCATATATGAGCCGGCATGGAGAGTCAGCAGAGCCCACATGTTCGAATGCATCAGCGGGCAGTTTGTTGGCACTTGCAGAGACCTTCAAGGTTATCAGGCTGGTGCAAGACGCCAACATTCCGGCATTATTGGTCCCGCTAAAGACGAAGTTGCTCAAATCGATATTTTCCAAGTTAGTGCAATTGGCGAACATGCTGTTTACACCATATCCATCAGGTATGTTGCTGTCATCAAAGTGGCTCACATCGATGCTCGTGAGGCTACGGCAACCATTGAACATGCTTGTGAATGTTTTGGCGCTGTGGGTATCGAATTTACTCACGTCTGCGCTTGTCAGTTGATAGCAACTGGAGAACATGAGTGCGAAGTCCACCACCTGGTCGGTCTTCAGGTAATCAAGATTTCTGATGTTGGTGAGTTTTGACATTCCATCAAACCAATAAGAAGTGGTTTTGGGATGGAAATGAGCAAAACTCTCATCAAAGACAACGTTCTCGATATTTGCCCTAACACTGCTGCCATCTACTGTAGCCGAATACCATCCAGGTTTGTTGCTATTGATGGCGACACCGGAGTTCAGTGAATTCAGGTTATACACATTCTCACCGGAAAAACTGCTGTTGTGAACAGACCTCTTGTCATCACAGTAGAACGTCAGGGTCGTCTTATCCCTTGACAGCACCGCATAGGCCTGTGTAGTCTTGAAGTATCCGCCTTTCCATTCTAAATATCCAGATCCCTGAGAAATCTCTGAGGGTGAAAAACCTGCAGGGTAGTAAAGCAAGCAGGGATTGTCATCTGTTCCCACTCCACTGAAGATATTATTTGGCAGTTTGTTGGCGAATTCGGAGTTGGTAATACTAGGGGTTAACTCCACTTTGGTGATATTCTTTGCATCATTAGACCATGCCGGGGTTGCTCCATCAATGATTTTGTAAATCGTCCCTTCGCTAATATGTGATTTCTTGTTTTCGTCATAATAGATTGTCAGTGCCGTAGCGTCCCGGGTTAAAACAGCGTATATCTCTGGCCTGGAGACCATCAAGTATCCGTTCTTCCAGACGACATAATCATTTCCTTTGCTGTTGGTATAAAGGGGTTCCCATGAGATATCGTCGAAATAGTAATTGTTTTCCTCCTTCAACACATTGAGTAAGAAGCAGATGGTATGCATGGCATTATTTCCTGCCTGTTGTGCGGTGATAGTACCCTCATATACGATTTCCTGCCACTCCGTGGTTAAATTATATGAGTTGCCAAGCATTTCATAATGGAGGTAATGACCAGGTAATTCATGCGATTGAACCTGGATTTGGGCAGGTTTGTCAGCACGAACCTTCATCTTGAACCTGTAGCGGTCGCCTTCTTTCCAATCATGGTTGGGGGTGGTGACAAAGAACTGTGAATTCCAATCATATTCACCTTCAGCATCAGCAGAATTCACCTTGTAGCACCAATTGCCATCAATCCTGACCGCCGTGAAAGGATAGGCATTTCCCGAATTTGTATTCTCCTTACATAAAATCTCAATCCCATCACCCTTAAGATCTCCATTGGCATAATATGGGGTTGTGACGATACCCTCAGGACAGTTGAGTTGATGGGGATTATCGGCAGAGCCGATATTCTGGAAGGCATATTCAGACAAATAAAAGGCATCGTCATTGGTAAAGGATTCGTCTATGACCACATTTGTTATGGAATTTGCATATTCAGACCAATTCTGATTGGCCATGCCATCATTCAGCCGGAACACATTTCCTTCGCTGGCATGGGATTGTTTATTGTTATCATCGTAAAACGCCAGTGTTTTCCCATCGTTTGAAAGCACAGCATAGGATTTGTCTACGATGAAGTTACCGCCTTTCCATGTAAAGAAGTCATCATTCTCATTGATCTCTATGGATTGCCAAGAGATATCGTCGAAATAGAAATTGTTGCTCTGACCAGGACTGCTGAGGTTGAACGCAATGGTCTGCATACCATCTTGCGCTGAAATAATTGTTCCCTCATAGGTAAATACCTCCCAATCGGTGGTGATATTGATGGCTGTATTATTCAGCATCTGCCAATGCAAATAATAACCAGGTTGTCCATGCGCCTGCGCTCTGACAGTTGTGGGAACATCAGCCTTTACCTTCATGGAAAACTTGTATCTGTCACCTTCTTTCCATGTATGATCAGGGGTATAGACAAAAAATTGCGAGTCCCAGTCATAGGTATCATTTTCGTCTGTATGCACCTTGACGCCTTTTGAGTTGTTGAAGCCGATGCCTCCAAGAATGACAGCATCCGAAAGAGAACCTTTAGACGTTACCTTCAAAGATGTCATATTGCTGCCCTCGCAGTCACCATTGACCACAAAATTGTCTGAATAGGTGGCACCAGGGAAAATGCCGTCCGGGTAAAAGAGTCTGCATACCCCAACCTGAGGAGTATACAATAATGCATTATCAGCGAGATTGCTGGCCGTGACGGGAATGGAGATGCTCTTGAACGATGAATCGTACATCATCCCCCTAGTGTCCGTATTCGAGCCGATTGTGAAGGAGGAGATGTTGAGATGGTCTACGTTGGCCACATGTTCCAACATGTGGCTCATGTCGGTCACATTCGATGTGTCGAAATGAGAGAGGTCGAGATTCTTAACTATACAGGTTTTTTCTCCCTCATTGGTTTCATAATGCCCAAGCGCATAGAACATATTGTTCATCTTGGTCACCTGGGAAGTATTGAGATTTTCCCATCCGTCGAAAGACACCATGACCCTGGCTTGCAGCCAAAAGAACCAATACGACGTGCTTTTGGGCCTGTAGTCTTTAAAACTGCTGTCGAAGATCACATGGACGTAATCCGCAGTAGGGATAGCCAATCTTTGTGCATATGCAGTAGGGATATCAACCGTCTCGCCTCTGCTATTTCGCAAATTATCGTAACAGAGGGTGGCTGTGACTTGGTAAAGACTTCCATCACTTGCCTCAATTTTCTCAAGAGCGCAATAGGCTTGCTGTGCACTCATTTCCAAGGATCCCAAGAATGGCAGGAACAGGATCAGTAAGAATAGTTGAATTGGTCTCATATCGGTTTCGTTTTATTAAATTTTTCGGCATTATACTTGTTATATTTGCAAAGATATAAAAAAATTGGTTACAATCTGTTATTTTCTCCCAAAAAAATTGAAAGAAGTTAAGAGGATTTCTTGGAACTGTCAAGAATGATTCTCTCATTCTATTATTCGTAACAAAAAAATCGTTATTTGTTTTGCTTTCCTCTCGCTAATTCGTATCTTTGCTTTCTCAATTGCTAAAAGACAAAAGACAAGGAATATGACCAACATGAGGAAAAAGGCCATGACAGCCTATAAAGAAGAAATTGCCGACACACCATTGCTTACCGACGATGAGGAACGCGAACTGGCACAGCGCATTCAGGAAGGTGATGAGAAAGCCGTGGCAAAATTGGTGGAGTCCAACCTCCGCTTCGTGCTCACCATCGCCAACGGCTACCGCGACCAAGGCATTGCCTACGACGACCTTGTAGGTGAAGGCAACATAGGTTTGCTGAAGGCAGCCAGACATTTCAGTCCCTACCCCGGCAAACGTTTTGTGAAATTTGCTGCTCCCATCATCCGTGATGCCATCGAGCGTCACATTGCGCAGCACTCCGGACTTTACAAAATTCCCCGTGACGAGGCCACCAATGCGGAGATTCGCCGCAGCCATCCAGTCTCGGTAGACGCCCCCATTCCTGCCGGCAGCAACAACAACTTCAATCTGCTCAACTTATTGGAGAACGCCGACTCTCCCTATGCTGACAGTGCCTATGAAAATGCCGACACCCAAGCGCATCTTGAACGTGTCATCCAAGTGCTCGACGAACGGCAGCAACAAGTCGTCAGACTGCTTTACGGCATTGGCGGCGATCGCCACACCATGGCAGAAGCAGCGATACTGATGGGACTGAAACGGGAGCGAGTGCGTCAGATCCGCAATGCAGCACTGAGGAAATTGAGAATTAAGAATTAAGGATTAAGGATTAAGAATTAAGAATTATGATTACCCCTGCGAGAATGGGGATATGACATACATGCTACAAGAATGCCTGATCTGCTATTATCCGCAACAAGAATACCGGTGCATCGCCCTACTTAGTATTGGTAATCATAATTCTTAATCCTTAATTCATAATTCTTAATTCTAAAGTTGCCGGTTTGAGAGATTTTGAGTTTGGTGTGACCTTCAGAGTGACAGGTCCACCGCTGATGCCAGATCGGAGGATGACCATCGCCGACCCATTGTAGAGGCTTCTCTCCGTCACTGCATTCAGTTCATCAGAGATCATGTCGCCGTTGGTCACAGCGATGATGCGAGCATCGCCCTCCACCTCAAATGAAAGGAGATCCTGTGCGCCATACACCCTGCGCCCCTTGCTGTCGACAGCATGGACACGGACGTGCATCAGGTCGGAACCACCAACATTCCAATCGTCTTTGTCGGGGGTCAATACCAGGCGTTTGGCCTCACCTGCGGTCTCTATACGGTGACGTGCCACCACTTGGCCCTCCTTATAAGCCACCGCCTCTGCATAGCCATCAGCATATTCCACCTTGTCCCACCTCATTTTATTGCGTGTTTTGGGGTCGGCTGTGTTGGCACGGCGTCCCTGACTCTTGCCATTGACCAGCAGTTCCACCTCATCGGCATTGCTGTAAGCATAAA
>JAEEGF011482703.1_pt1 | contig 27458 bp, 19 predicted proteins | sample 9134171 | NCBI WGS metagenome assembly JAEEGF01 (sample SAMN16246542, study PRJNA631951) | gut metagenome | biome: gut microbiome; feature: rumen; material: AP-attached | host: Bos | place: Iran: Karaj | collected 2018-10 | reverse complement strand
TGAGATAGAAAACTATGAAAGATACCAAACACCCTTCTGAGGAAATGCGCTGGAAACAGTTCTACGCCAGCGGCTACGAGGAAATCCTGCATAAGGAATTCCCTCAGAAGACATTGTGGAAATTCGTGGAGAGCGGAATCGCGGAAGACGGCAACCAGCACGACGCCCTGGTCTATTTTGGCCGAAGGATCAGCCGCCAGGAGTTTGTGGAGCAGGTGAACCTCTGGGCCCGCGTCCTCAAAGGAATGGGCCTGAGCGAGGGAGACGAGATCCTCCTTTTCGGCCCCTCTTTCCCGGAATTCATCTATATCCTGCTGGCAGCCAACAAGATAGGACTCACAGCCAACCTCCCCAACCTGATGGTAAAACCGGAAGCGTTGGAATCCGCCGTGGGCCAGAGCCGGGTGGCCTTCGTGTACGACGGAATGGAAAAAGACATCCGGAAAGTGCTGGAGCGCCCGCAGTTTGAGCACGTAGTCATCCTGAGTGCCACGCATTCCATGGGTTATCCGCTCAAGCTGATAGCCTCGCCGCTGAACCGCCTCAAGTACCCGTGCCACAGACCCAAGTATTTAAGGGCCGATACCGCCATCCGGCGCTTTGGAAAATACAACGGACCGTTGGAGAAGAAGGCCGAAACGGGAAAACCCGCCTACATCTTCTGTTCCTCCGGCACCACCGGCAAGGGCTACGCCAACCAGATAGCTATGAGCGACGAGGCTATGATAGCTATGTGCCGCAACGCACTGGCCTTCAACCTCAAGGGAACACCCTTCCGCGAAGGAAAGTCCTACTGTCCCCTGCCGCCCTTTGTGTGCACCGGCTTCTTTGTGCTGGTAATGGCCCCGCTACACCGCAGTATGACCGTGTATCTGGATCCCCGAATGAGTGCCGAGCAGTTTGCCAAGAACATGCTGGCCTTCCGTCCGCAGATCTCCCTGGCCACCGGCGCGTACTGGGTACACCTCATCAAGCACGTGGACCGGCTCATCCAAAAGGGAAAGCGGCCCGACCTCAGCTTCCTCCGCTTCCCCGTGATGGGCGGCGAAGGCTGCACCCCTGCAGCCCTGAAGCACATCAACGAAGTCCTGGAAGCCTGCGGAAGCCCGGTAGCCCTCACCTCCGGCTACGGCCTCAGTGAAACCTTCTCCGTATGCACGGTGGACTACGAGCCCACGGGCTTTGACAAAGACTACTCCCGCGCCGTCGTGAGCGTAGGATACCCCTTCCCCGGCAACGTGGTGGGCATTTTTGACCAGGACGGAAACGAACTGGGCTACGAGGAAAGAGGAGAGATTTGCGTTAAGACCCCGTCCCTCGCTATGGGCTGCAGCCAGGACGGCTGGATGCACACGCAGGATTACGGACAGCTGGACCAAAATGGCAAGCTTTTTGTGTATGGCCGTATGGCCCAGCACGTTGTGGCACCTAACGGAGAAAAGGTATACCTGTTTGACATAGCCAACAAGCTGCGGGAAGACCCTGCGGTTAAGGATGCCCTGGTATGCCAGCTGGCCACGGAAGACCACCCCCTGGTGGCCCACGTGGTGCTGGAAGACAACATTATAGAAACTGAGAAAGAAATCCTGGCCCGCCTGGATGCCGCCATAAAGGCCTTCCTCCCTGAGGGAGTGAACATAGAGGGCATCCGCTGGGAGCAGGAACAACTGAGAATAAACATTGTTGGAAAGATAGACCGGAACTACTACAGCCACGTGCTCACCGGCTATCAATCCCTATAATAGAAGCATATAGAACAAATGGACAAAAAACTAGTCATCATCCCCACCTACAACGAGAAGGAGAACATCAAAGGCATCATAGCCGCGGTGTTCGCTCTCCCCGGCACCTTCAACGTACTGGTGATAGACGACGGCTCCCCCGACGGAACCGCCGCCCTGGTCAAGGAAGCCCAGAAAGATTACCCGGAAACGCTGCACCTTCTGGAACGCAGCGGCAAGCTGGGTCTGGGCACCGCCTACCTCACCGGTTTCCGCTGGGCCCTGGATCACGGATATGACTACATTTTTGAAATGGACGCCGACTTCTCCCACAACCCGCAGGATCTGCTGAGACTCTACGAGGCCTGCTCGGAGGGAGGCGCCCAGCTGGCCGTGGGCTCCCGCTACTGCAACGGTGTGAGCGTGATTGACTGGCCCATAAGCCGCATCATTATGTCCTATTTTGCTTCGGCCTATGTGAGAACCGTGCTGGGGATGCGCGTGTACGACACCACAGCCGGTTTCGTATGCTACAAGCGGGAAGTCCTGGAAAACCTGGACCTGGATGCCGTGAAGATGAAAGGCTACGGCTTCCAGATTGAGATGAAATACAGCGCCTGGAAGCTTGGGTTCACCATAAAAGAAGTGCCCATCGTCTTTACCAACAGACAGAAGGGCACCTCTAAAATGAGCGGTGGAATCTTTGGAGAAGCTTTCTGGGGCGTTATGGCTCTGAAATTTCGCAAGATAACACCCAGCCGCCACCGGGCGCAAGGTGAATCTTAACCGGCTGGCCGTCCAGCACCACCTCAGACATCTTATAATCACGGGCAGCGCGGTGAGCGTTGACACCGTCGGCCACCACCTGCACCTTGGTACCGGCCGGCAGGAAGTTCAGATCCAGCTCCAGGTCACGGGCCTCCCAGTTGGTGAGGGCGCCCACATACCAGGTGTTACCCTTGCGGCGGGCCATCACCACGTACTCCCCTATCTTGCCATCCAGCGCAACGGTCTCATCCCAGGTAGTAGGGATGGCACTAATCCAAGCGGTGCACTCGGGCTCGCGCATATAATTGGAAGGAGAATCGCACAGCATGGAGAGCGGAGCGTCAAAGATCACGTACTCGGCCAGCTGGTGGCAGCGGGTACCCTGTGACATAGGTTCGTCGCCCACCGAGCGGTAGTTCTCCTTGCGGGCATTGCGCATAGCACCCTGGGTGTAGTCGGCCGGACCAGCCACCAGACGCGTGAAAGGAATGGTGACATCGTAACGTACCTGATCTACGGAAGAGTCACCCCATTTCATATTCTCCAGGCCATAGACGCCCTCAAAGTTGAGCACGTTGGGATAGGTACGGTACAGACCCGTGGGCTTGTAAGCGCCGTGGAAATCCACAAACATATGATAACGGGCCGAAGTCTCAGCAGCACGCTTGTAGAACTGCACCATCTTTTGGTCGTCGTGATCCATGAAGTCAATCTTCCAGCCCTTGATGCCCATCTTGGAATACTGGTCGCAGAGTTCCTCCATCTGGTCGTCAAACAGGCGGGCAATGGTCCAGAGCACGATGCCCACGCCCTTCTGCCGGCCATAGCGAACCAGCTCGGGCAGGTCAATCTCCGGAATGGTTTCCTTCATATTGAGGACGGTATTCTTGGCCCAGCCCTCGTCCATCACAATGTACTCTACACCGTGAGCCGCTGCAAAGTCAATATAATATTTATAGGTCTGCGTATTGATGCCGGCCGCAAAGTCAACACCGTAGATATTCCAGCCGTTCCACCAGTCCCAGGCCACCTTGCCGGGCTTGAGCCAGGAGAGGTCGGAAAGGGCCGAAGGAGAAGCCAAGCGCCAGACAAAGTCGCTCTGCGTGAGTTCCTTGTCCTCTTTAGCAACAATGACAATTCTCCAGGGCAAGACCGAAGTATTCTCGGCAATCACGTCCTTGCGGGCCGTGATGATGCGCTGGAAAGTATCGCCATCCTCCTCGGCATATTTGGCAGGAACGCGGGCAAAACGGGTCTCCAGCTTCTTGTCTGCATCGCCATTGTAGAAATACATACCGGGATAATCCAAGAGGTCGCTTTCCGTAATGCAGAGCTTGATGCCCTCGGAGGCGCAAACCGTAATGGGCGGGAAAGCGATACGGTCCTTACGCCATTCAGATATCTTGTTAACGGTATACTGGGCCTCCTGGGAGCTGAAGAACTGGTCGTCCAGGGTCTGCGTATGCTGGTTCACATAAGGAATAAAGGTCTCCCAGTCCTCGGAGAACACAAACGAAGTTTCGTCGGACTTGACGGTAACGGGCTTGGCGGGAACAAAACGCCAGGCAATGCCGTCGTCATAGGCGCGGAACACCACGTCAAAGCCCTTAGCCTTGAGCGTGAGCTCGTTAAAGTGGTCGCGAACAGAAGAACGCTTGAAAACCGGAGCATCAAAGGAAGCATCCACACTGCGGCGCACAGCCTTGCTGAACTTGGTTCCGGGGCCCCAGACGGTGCCATCGGCGAGCGTCAGCCCCAGCGGAGAAGGATCCAGCAGCGGAGTGCCATCCAGCATCACGCTGTAAGTGAAGGTCTTGCCGGTTTGCACGCTCAGGGAGAGGTGCCCGTCCGGCGAAGTGAGCGTATAGCCCTTGGCCCAGGCCCCTACGCACACGGCGCAGAGCGCCAGAATGGTGATTAGTCTTTTCATTTTATCAATCTTAAACTTATGCGGTTTCTTTCCAAATCTACGTTAAGGACCTCCACCATCACGTGCTGGTGCAGCTTGAGAACCTTGGAAGGCACAGCCATCCCCCTCACGCCCATCTGGGAAGCGTGAATAAGGCCATTCTCGTGAAGGCCGATGTCTACAAAAGCCCCAAAAGCCGTCAGGTTGGTCACCAGTCCGGGCAGTTCCATACCGGGCTTGAGGTCGTCAATCTCGTGGATATCCTCTGCAAAAGAGAACTCCTGGGCGCTTTCCCGGGGGTCACGGCCCGGCTTCTGCAGTTCCAGAATAATGTCGTTGACAGTAGGAAGGCCGAAGTCTTTCTCCACATACTTGGAAGCCTCAATGCCCTTGCAGGCCTCTGCATTGCCAACCAGCTGCTTGGTGCTCAGCTTGAGGTCCTTGGCCATCTTGGCCACAATATGATACGCCTCCGGATGCACGGCCGAATTGTCCAGCGGATTGGCCGCCCCGGCAATGCGGAGGAAGCCGGCGCACTGCTGGAAGGCCTTGTCTCCCAGACGCGGCACCTTCTTGAGCTGCTCACGGGACGTAAAGTCCCCGTTGGCAGCCCGGTAATCCGTAATGGCCTTGGAAAGTGCAGGGCCTATGCCGCTCACATAGCGCAGCAGGTACGGGCTGGCGGTATTGAGGTTCACACCCACGCTGTTTACACAGCTCTCCACGGTGTTGTCCAGTTTCTCCTTCAGAAGGGCCTGATCTACATCGTGCTGATACTGCCCCACGCCCAGGGACTTGGGGTCAATCTTCACCAGTTCGGCCAGCGGATCCATCAGGCGGCGGCCAATGGAAACGGCGCCACGCACCGTTACATCGTACTCCGGGAACTCCTCGCGGCCCACGTCGGAGGCCGAATACACGGAAGCGCCATCCTCACTCACGGAGAAGATGCGCACCTCTTCCGGCAAGCCCACTTTGCGGACGAAATCCTCCGTCTCGCGGCCGGCTGTACCGCTGCCAATGGCAATGACCTCTATCTTGTACTTATCCACGAGGTCCGACACCTTGATGATGGCGTCCATCTTCTTGGCCACCGGCGGATGCGGGTAAATGACGTCGTGACACAGCAGGTTGCCCTGTTCGTCCAGGCACACCACCTTACAGCCGGTGCGGAAACCGGGGTCAATGGCCATCACGCGCTTCTGCCCCACCGGCGGGGCCAGCAGCAGCTGGCGGAGGTTCTCTCCAAACACCTGGATGCTTTCAATATCGGCCTTCTCTTTGGCCTCTCTGAGCACTTCACCTGTGATGGAAGGATCCAGGAGGCGCTTCCAGGCGTCGTCCACGGCGTCGCGGACCTCGTGATGCGAGGGGTAGCCGTGTTCCTGGCAATAGTCGTAATACAGTTTGTTGCCGCACTTCTCGCCGTCGGCGTCTATCTCCACTTTGAGGAAACCTTCATCCTGTGCCCGCAGCATAGCGAGGAGGTTGTGGGAAGGGATCTTGGAGATGGGCTGCGAGAAGTTGAAATACGTGCGGTATTTGGCAGCCTCGGGGTTGGACATACCCTCCTTGGTCACCTTGGAGCATACCCGGCGGGTGCGGTAGATGCCACGCAGCGTCTCACGGTTGTGGGCCGTTTCGCTTATTCTTTCGGCCATAATATCCCTGGCACCCTGCAGGGCCTCATCTACGGAGGCCACCTCTCCCTTCACGAACTTCTGGGCGTCGGCCTGGGGGTTGCGGCTCTTGTTGTTCCAAAGGAGGTCGGCCAGCGGCTCCAGGCCTTTGGCAATGGCCACCGTGGCGCGTGTCTTGCGTTTGGGACGGTACGGAAGATACAGGTCTTCCAGCTCGCTGCTGCTCACGCAGTTCTCAATAGCTTTCTGTAGCTCCGGCGTCAGCTTCCCCTGCTCCTCAATGGTTCCCAGGATGGAAGTCTTGCGCTTTTCCATCTCTTCAAAGACATCGGCCCAATGCTTGACCTGGGCCACCTCCACGTCTGTCATTCCGCCCGTGCGCTCCTTGCGGTAACGGGAAATGAACGGGATGGTACAGCCCTCTGCAAACAGTTCTGCGCAGTTTTCCACCTGCCAATTTTGGATGTGCAGGTTAGTAGCGATATATTTAATATACAGTTCTTTCATAATTTTCAAATTTAACCTTTTTTGCTTATTTTTGCAAGCATTTTTCTAGGATAACCAATGAAGAAGGACCAAATGGGTTGGGGCTATAAGCTCACCAAAGCTTATTTCCGCTGGGCATCGTGCGGCGTGTATCTCCGTCACTATTATTGCCTGGGCCGGGACCGCATTCCTGCCCCCGGAACGCCCACGCTGGTGGCTATGAACCACCAGAACGCCTTCCTGGATGCCCTGGGGGCGCTCCTCTCCAAGGACGACCGCCGCTGGCACTTCATGGCCAGGGCCGATGCCTTTGACATCCACCCCCTCTTTGGCAAATTCATCCTCTGGGCCGGCGTACTGCCCGCCTTCCGCCTGCAGTATCAAGGAGAAGAAGCCCTGGCCAACAACGACGAGACCTTCCGCCTCACCGAGGAAGGCCTGCTGAGCGGCCAGTCCGTGCTCATCTTCCCGGAAGCCGGACACCAGGACAAACACTGGCTGGGCACCTTCTCGTACGGCTACACCCGTATGGCCTTTCAGGCGGCCGAAAAAGCCAACTTCGAGAAAGAGATCTTCATCCTCCCCGCCGCCAACCACTATTCTGAATACATTGGCCCGCAGCAGAGTATGCTGGTGAACTTTGGCACCCCGGTCTCGCTGCAGCCCTACTACGAGCTCTATAAAACCAAGCCCCGCACCGCCCAGCGAGAAGTTAACAAGCTGGTCCGCAGCCAGATAGAAGAGATGATGCTGGACATCCGGGACCTGGAGCATTATAAAGACATTGACTTTCTGCGCCGCTGCCTGCACGAGGAAGAGGCTCCCCTTCCGGAGCAATTGCAGTTTGACCAGGAACTGGTCCGCAGCCTGGAAGGCAAGGACCTCACGCCCGTCACGGAGTACCGCGAGGCCCTGGAAGCCGCCGGCCTGGAAGACCGCGTGTTCAAGGAGGCGCCGTTCGGATTCCTTTGGGCCCTGCAAGCCCTTACGCTCATTGCCGCTTCTCCGGTGGCGCTGCTGGCTCTCTGGCCCTCCATTCCCGCCTGGTACATTCCCAAGCATTTTAGCGACAAACTGGGCGACGTGATGCTGCAGGCCAGCATCTGCCTGGCGGCCAATACGCTCCTGATCATGCCCATTGCAGCCGTTCTGAGCTTTATTGTAGTGGGCCTTCTCACCTCCTGGTGGCTGGGTCTGATGTACGCCGCCCTGCTGCCTTTCCTCTGCATCTTTGAATGGTATTACGTCAAACTGTATAAAACCGTAAAGGCCGATTTCCGCTACTACCGCGCCCCAAAAGCCGTCAAGGAAAAGCTGGCCGAAATGAGAAAGAAAATAGAAGTATTATGAATATAGAAGAACTTAACGCGGCCATTGCCGAAGAATTTGAGATTGAGGTGTCGGCCATCACCCCCGATGCCAACCTGAAAGAGACCCTGGAGCTGGATAGCCTGAGCCTCCTGGATCTGGTGAGCGTGGTGAGCGACGTAACCGGTTGCAAGGTCAAAGGCACCGACGTGAGCCACATTGCCACCTTTGGCGACCTCTACGCCTACATAGAGCAATGTTCGTAAGGCTTTACAGATACTTTACCCGTCACAAGGGACTCCTATACGCGCTGCTAATCCTGAGCAGTGCGGTTTTTCTTTTTTTCGCCCTGCAGATGCACTACGAGGAGGATATCTCCAAGCTGGTGCCCGGGGCCCAGGACAGCGAAAGCAGCCTGGCCTTCAATTCGTTAAAGGTTAAGGACAAGATCTTCCTGCAGTTCCCTTCGGCCACGCCTTCAGAGGTGGACGCCTTTATGGAAGGCCTGCAGCAAAGGGACAGCAGCATAGCCAACGTGCTGTACAAGCTGGACGGCAGCCTGGTGCTGGGAGCGCTGGATTTTGCTATGTCGCACCTTCCCTCCTTCGTCCCGGAAAGCGCCTACCTCGCCTTCGATGAGGCCATTAAGCAGGCCGAAGGAACGATGGCCCGGAATTATGAGCTACTGATGGCCGATGAAACGGGCCGAGACACCCAGATGATTACGCTGGACCCGCTGGATCTCCGCAGCCGAATCCTGCCCCTGGAAGGCCTGGGAGGCGGATTCAAAGTCAAGGACGGCCACCTGTACAGCGCCGACGGCAGCACTCTTCTGGCCTTCCTATCCCCCAACTTCTCCTACCAGAACTCCCAGGCCAGCCTGGAACTTTTGAACCATATCAAGGAACAGATTGCCCAGAGCGGACTGGAAGTGCTGGTGCACGGCGCACCCATCACCTCCGTGGACAATGCCAGCACCATCAAGGGAGACCTGCTGGTGACCATAGGCCTTTCCTTTATCCTGATTCTGCTGGTGCTTTGCATTAGCTTCAGGAGCTTTAATGTTGTCTGGCAAAACCTGCTGCCGGTAGGCTACGGAACCGCCTTTGCCCTGGCCGTAATGTACCTGATCAAGGGCAGTATGTCGCTTATGGCCTTTGGCATCTGCGCTGTGGTGCTGGGCGTAGCAATAAGCTACTGCCTGCACATTCTCATCCACCACCGTTTTGTGGGAGATATTGAGCGCCTGCTGCAGGAAGAAGCCCGGCCCGTGTGCCTGGGCAGCATCACCACCATTGGCGCCTTCGTGGGCCTGCTCTTTACCAAGAGCTCGCTGCTGCAGGACTTTGGCCTGTTTGCCTCCCTGGCGCTGCTGGGCAGCACGCTTTTCACGCTGGTCTTCCTGCCGCATTTCCTCAAAGACGGCGACCGCCGCTTCTCACAGAAGGTCCTGCGCCTGGTGGACAAAGTGAACGAAGCCCCCGTAGACCGCAATCCCTGGTTCATCGGCGCCCTCTGTATCATCATAGGAGTCAGCCTGTTCTTTGCCCCGCGCGTGCAGTTTGACAGCAACCTCCGCAACCTCAACTACGAGAGCCCGTCCACCATTGCGGCCCGTGAGCGCTATGCCCTTCAAAACCAGGACGGCCTGCAGCAGCGCTATTACGCAGCCGCCGGCGCCACCCTGGACGAAGCCCTGGAAAACCATGCCTTGCTGCGCTGCAGCATTGATTCGCTGCTCGCTGCCGGCACCGCCGCCAAGGCTTCCGACCTGGCTTCCGTGCTCCTGATTCCGCAGGCCGAACAGGCCCGGCGAATAGCCGCCTGGAATGCCTTCTGGACGCCGGAGAAGAAGGCTTCGGCCCTTAAAGCCATTGCTTCTTCCTCCAACAAAGTGGGGCTGGACGCTTCTCTGTTTGAGCCCTTCGAGGGGCTGCTGAATGCTTCTTATGAGCCTGCATCTCTGTATGAGGCCGGGATTGTGCCCGACGGCCTGCTCTCCAACTATGTAGAGTATTCCGGCGGGCGGTATCTGGTTTTCAGCCCGGTTCTTATGCAGCCAGCCAACCAAAAGGCCGTGGACGATGCCCTGGCGGCCGTTCCGCACGCCATTGTGGTGGACCCTATCTATTATACGGGTAACCTGGTGGAGCTCACCCACCGCGATTTTAACGCCGCCCTGCTGCTTTCGTCGCTCTTTGTGCTGGCAGTTCTGCTGGTCAGCTTCCGCCGCATCTGGGTGGCCCTGCTGGCCTTTATGCCAATGACGCTGAGCTGGTATGTGGTGCAGGGTATGATGGCCCTTTTCGGCCTCGAATTCAACCTCATCAACATTGTCATTTCCACCTTCATCTTTGGCATTGGGGTGGACTACAGTATCTTTGTGATGCAGGGTCTTCTGGGCGGCGGCGAGCTACTGGGACAGCACAAGACAGCTATCTTCTTTTCGGCCTTTGCGCTGTTTGTGGTCATGATTTCGCTGCTCTTTGCGGTGCATCCGGCCATCCGCTCCATTGGCCTTTGCTCCATCATTGGAATGAGCGCTACCATCCTCATTACTTACTCCCTGCTGCCGCTGCTGTACCGCTTTTTTGCCAAGCGTTTCTCCCGTTAGCTTTTTTTTGCTAATTTTGCCGCAGATATGGCCGAGGCATACATGTTCCCCACCTCCGTCAAGGAAGTGGAAGCCCTGGGATGGGATTACATAGACATTATCCTCTTTTCCGGCGACGCGTTCATTGATCATCCGTCGTTTGGAACGGCCGTCATAGCCCGCTGGCTCCAGAAATGGGGCTACCGAGTGGCCGTGGTGCCGCAGCCCAACTGGAGGGACGACCTCCGCGATTTCCGCAAACTGGGCCGACCCAGGCTCTACTTTGGCCTCAACGCCGGTGCTATGGACTCAATGGTGAATCACTACACCGCCTCCAAGCGCCTGCGCCACGACGACGCCTACACCCCCGAAGGCAAGGCCGGAGCCCGTCCGGACTACGCCGTAACGGTGTACACCCAGATTCTCAAGAAGCTGTACCCGGATGTGCCGGTGATCATTGGCGGCATTGAAGCCTCCCTCCGTCGCCTAACCCACTACGACTACTGGAAAGACTGCCTGATGCCCTCGGTCCTGTATACCTCCGGGGCCGACTACCTCTGCTACGGCATGGGAGAAAGGCCGATGCTGGAGCTCACCAAAGGCATTGAAAAGGGCTGGAACCAGCATAGAATGCAGCAAATCCCGCAGATAGCCTTCTATGTGACTGGAAAGGTACCGGAGGGTAAGGCTCCGGAAACCTTCGCCACCCCCGGCGATAAGGGGGAGGGGCCCGCTGGCGAAGCCAGTGGGAGGGACGGAGGGGCGCAGCCCCGGAGGGTTTCGGGAGCCTTACCCGGAGGGACCTTGGTATTACACTCATTTGAAGAGTGTCAGAAGGATAAGCGGGCCTTTGCTGAGAACTTTCATTGGATTGAGACGCACGCCAATATGATGCATCCGGATACCATTCTGGAGCCGGTTGGAAAGGGGTATGTGCAAATCAATCCGCCTTATCCTCCGGCTACTCAGGAGGAAATGGACAGCTTCTGGGACCTTCCGTTTACCAAGCTGCCGCACCCGCGGTACAAGGGCAAACGCATTCCGGCTTACGATATGATCAAGTTCTCGGTGAATACGCACCGGGGCTGCTTTGGCGGCTGTAACTTCTGCACCATTGCGGCCCACCAGGGCAAGTTCATCCAGAGCCGAAGCGAGAAATCCATCCTCAAGGAAGTCCAGGACCTCAACAAGCTGCCGGACTTTGCCGGCAATATCTCCGACGTGGGCGCCCCTACGGCCAATATGTACGGGATGCACGGCAAGAACCTGGAGCTGTGCGACAAGTGCAAGCGCCGCAGCTGCCTCTTCCCCAAACGCTGCCCCAACCTGGAATGCGACCACACGCGCCTAATGGAGCTGTACAAGAAGATTGACGGCACCAAGGGCATCCGGCACAGCTACATTGGCAGCGGCATCCGCTACGACCTCTTCCTCACCGAGGACGGCTTTGTGGACAACAGCTCCAAGCCCTACCTGAAGACCCTGGTACTGGACCATACATCGGGCCGATTAAAAGTGGCGCCGGAGCATACGGAAGACCACGTGCTGCAGAAGATGGCCAAGCCCAGCTTCAAGCTGTTTGAGCACCTCAGAAAGGAGTTTGACAAGATAAACCGGGACGCCGGAACGCACGTGGGCCTGGTGCCTTACTTCATTTCCTCCCACCCCGGATGTACCCTTAAAGATATGGAGCGGCTGGCCAATCATCCGGCCCTCAAGGGAATCTGGATGGACCAGGTGCAGGATTTCACCCCCACGCCTATGACCACCAGTTCGGTTATGTTCTACTCCGGATTGGATCCGCGGGATATGACTCCGGTGTTTACAGAGCACAATCCGCAGAAAAAACAGGAACAAAAATCGTTTTTCTTTAAAAATTCTTCTAAAAAAGGAGAAAAGCACTTGCAGAGTTCAAAACAATCCACTAATATTGCAAGCAGATTCAAACCCAAGAAAAAGACAAAAAAGGACTAAACCCAAACCTATACTATGGCAGATAAGAAAAGACACGTGGTGAGTTACGAGAAGATGAACGCTCATCCGGATTTGGCAGAAGCTTTTGCCCTTAAATATCCTAAGGGCTTCAGTGACTATTTGAACGATCTGGTCAAATACCCCAAGCCGGACGGCACGTCCTTCTATGCCGTAACCGTAGAAGTACCGGATGCCATTTACCTGGTAAAGATTAATGTAAAGACAGACGACCTCGAAGACGTAGCCCGTTGGCTGGAGGGAGAGGAAGACGCAGAGAACGAGGCCGTAGCCGGTGGCAGCGCAGATGCCTCCGACGCCAGCGGAGAAACGTTGCCGGACGATAATATAGCTCAGTACTCCACCGGAGCAGACGACGAGTAATCTATGGCCAATCGCGGTGGCATAAAATACATCTGGGGTCCGATGAGGACCCTTTTGCGTAATATCCCGGAGAACCGCGTACTCCTGGGATTATCCATTGCCACAGGCGCCCTGAGCGGCCTGGCCGCCGTGATCCTCAAACTGGCCATCCACTACATTCAGAGCTTCCTGGCCAACCTGCACGCCAACACTCCCTGGGCATATATCCTGCTCCCGGGCGTGGGTATGCTGCTGAGCCTGCTCATTGTCCGCTACCTTATTAAAGACAATATTGGCCACGGCGTTACCAAGGTGCTGCAGGCCGTCTCCAAGAACGAGTCCCGCATCAAGAACCACAACTGCTGGAGCTCGGTGCTCACCAGTGCCCTCACCATCGGCTTTGGCGGATCGGTAGGTGCCGAGGCCCCCATTGTGTACACCGGCGCCGCCATAGGCTCCAATCTGGGCCGATACTGCGGCATCTCCTACAGGGGTATGACGCTCCTGCTGGGCTGCGGTGCGGCGGGTGCCCTGGCCGGCATCTTCAACGCGCCCCTGGCGGGCGTGCTGTTTACCCTGGAAATCCTGCTCTTCAACCTGTCTATGAGCGGGGTGCTGCCGCTGCTTCTCAGCTCCATTTCGGCCACCCTGGTCAGCTATATCTGCCTGGGGAAGGCCACCCAGTTTGCCACAACGCTTACGCCGTTCTCTATGCATAATGTCCCGTTCTACGTGCTTCTGGGCATCTTCTGCGGAGTTATGGCGCTGTACTTTATCCGCACCACGCTTACTATGGAAGACAAGCTGGGACGGTTCAAGAACCCCTATCTCAAATGGGCCCTTTCGGCCTTCTTCCTGGGCGTTCTCATTTATCTGTTCCCGCCGCTGCACGGTGAGGGTTACAACTTCCTGAGCCCGCTGCTCAACGGCCATCCGGACATCTCCTTTGGCGGGTCCACTCCGCTTAGCTTTATGGCCGGCTGGGCCTGGGGCATCCCGCTCTTTTTCCTGCTGGTACTGCTTCTGAAGGTCTTTTCAATGACCTTTACCAATGCGGGCGGCGGCGTGGGCGGAACCTTCGGCCCTACCCTTTTTATGGGCGCTATTGCGGGATTTGTGCTGGCTTATACGCTTAACCTCATCTGGCCCGGCAAGGTGCCCGTCTCCAACTTTGTGCTGGTGGGTATGGCGGGGCTTATGGCTGGCGTGATGCAGGCGCCGCTCACCGCCATCTTCCTCATTGCGGAGATTTCGTCGGGTTATGAGCTGCTGGTACCGCTTATTCTGACTTCGGCCATTTCCTATGGCGTCACGCGCATTTTTGAACGCTATTCCATTTATACCAAGCGAATTGCGGCCAGCGGAGAGCTCCTCACGCACGACTCCGACCAGGCGGTGCTCACGCTTATGCACGCCCGGAGCCTGCTGGAAGACGACTTCCTGCCCGTGCGCATTGACGCCACGCTGGGAGAGTTGGTGGAGGTGGTTTCCAAGAGCGAACGCAGCATTTTTCCGGTCATAGATTCAAAGGGCCGATTCCAGGGCTACGTGTCGCTGGCGCGCATCCGCAAGGATATGTTCAGACCCGAGCTGTACCCCGTGAACCACGTTTACAACTATATGCAGACGTCTCCGGAATATGTGCACCCGGACGAACCTATGGATTCCATTATGCGCAAATTCGAGAAAACGGGCGCCTGGAACCTTCCTATGGTAGACGACGACCGTCAGTATCTGGGATTTCTGTCTAAGTCAAAGATTTTCAATGCTTACCGGCAGGAGCTCCGGGACTTCTCACAGGATTAACGCCTGATTATCAACAAGAAACGCCGCAATTATCTTGCGGCGTTTTTTCTTGTACACCTATGGGTGCTGTTGTAATTTTGGATTGGCAACTGTCTTGCGGGCCTCTCGATCGCCGCCAAGGTAGTGCTGTAGTTCGGTGCCGGCCCTCTCCACAAGGGCGGGCACCGTTTTATTGCCTGCGCCGGAACACGGCCAGCACCAGATTCTCCACAATGTACACGCAGAAGATCAGCAGCACGGCCAGGCTCCAGTTGAGCTTTAAGACCAGGGTTGAAACTATGACTGCCACGGCCAGGCACAGGAAAACGATGCGCTTGGCGTCCAGCAGCTTGTGACCCTTGGCCACCTTCATCCCAAACATAGGAATTTCGCTTACCAGGAGCAGGCCCAGGACAACGGCCAAGGCCGGCAGGAACCACTGCGTGCCTGCCCAGGTGCCCAGGATGGAGTCCGGATGCTTGGCCACAAAGTAGCACAGCGAGCCGCTTATGAGGGCCGCGGTGGGCGTGGCAATGCCAATGAAGTCCGAGCCTTGCCGCTCATCCACGTTGAACTTGGCCAGGCGCAGGGCGCTCATCACGGCCAGGAAAACGGGGATGACTTCCGTCCAGCTGTCTACGCCCATCTTCTGCATAGTGCCAATGAGGATGGCGGTGGGGAGCACTCCAAAACTCACCATATCGGCCAGGGAGTCCAACTCCTTGCCCATAGACGAATATGCGTTGAGCAGGCGGGCGGCCAGGCCGTCGCAGAAATCGCAGACGGCGGCAATGAGCATCAGGATAAAGGCATAATCCGGCCTTTCCTGTAAAGCGAACACCACTCCCACCGTGCCGCAGAGGACGCTGGTGGAAGTGATGGTGTTAGGGATATACTTGGTTAAAGACATTTACTTTACGCCAATCTTTTTGAGGATCTCCTTGGGAACGGCTTTCTTGTTAACCAGGATGTTGAGGGTCTTGCCCTTGGCAAATTCCTCAGACATATACCAGAGGCCCTTGTAGGCTCCGGTCTCTCCCCAGGAGTTCTTGATCATATAATACTTGTTGCCGTTCTGGTCCTTGGCAATACCATAGAGGTGCATACCGTGGTCGTCGGTAGAGGTCTTCTCGTCGTAGTACTGCTGACGGAGTTCCTGAGTCACCTTGATTTCCTTCACAGCGGGCTTGGCTTCGGGCTTGGGAGCGTCTCCGCGGCCAACCCAGCGCTCCTGGTCGGAGCCGGCGGTGGGCTTGGCCTGGGTGTCCAGCAGAAGGCCCAGACCGTCACGGGTGAAACCGGTCTCGGATACGTCTCCACCCCAGGCTACGGTGTAACCATTCTCTACAGCGTAGTCCATAATGGCCATAAACTCGTCCAGGGGCACGTTCCAGGAAGGAGTGCAGCGCCAGTTGTCCTGAACCTCCATGGCAAACTGGGTGTAGAACGGATGATGGGTATAGGAAGTGAAGCCAATATAGTCGTCCAGGTTGATGCCCTGAGCGTCGCGATAGCTTTCGGGAGTATAGGTAACACCGTTAACCACAAAGTTCTCCGGAACCTGGCCCATATAAGCGTCCAGGATACCGTCTACGCCCTTGGGCCATACCTTGGTGAGCTTGCGGTTGGGGTTCTTTACAATGGCGTTCACATAGCCCTTGAGGCCGGCGTCCAGCTCTCCCTGTACGGGGAGGTCGTAGCCGTACTGCATGCCGGTGTAGGCCTTCTGGTCCACCAGACCGTATGCCTTGGCGGTCTCAATCACGTCACCGAAATCTGAACCTACGGCAAAGTTCATACTGCCGTCCAGGCGCACAAACTTGATGGCGCGGTCGTAGTAGGAACGGCGCACGATAAACATCTCGGAGAAATCCGGATACAGGGCGGGATCCTTGATGCCCTTGGCCTTGATAACCTCAGACTCCAGGAAAGAAAGGGTGCTGAAGCACCAGCAGGTACCGCTGTTGTTCTGGTTCTTAACGGAGGTGATGGGGTTTTCCTTGACCACTGTGAAAGTGAAGTCTGCGGGTTTGACCGGGGCAGCCGGACGGGGCTGCTGCGCATAAGCGCCCACTACAAGCAAGGCGGCGAATGCAAAAGCAAAAGTACGTTTCATATCTGTGTTTGAATTAAGTGTCCAAACACAAAAATAGGAACAATTCTTCACTTTTGCAAAACTTGCAACTCCGGGGCAAAATGTGTAATTTTGCACGATATATGAGAAAGCACATTTTACTTACCATACTGGCCGTTGCAGCCCTGGGAGCCTGTGAGCAGGCCACCCGGGTACAGAAACCGTCTATGAAACTGGTCCAGAGCATTTTGGCCGATACAACCGGCCTCCGCGAAAGGGCCCAGAACGCCGGAATCATAGGGGCCGAAGGCTCCATCACCCTCTTTGGAGAACCCGGGGACGTGAAGGCCCTGGCTCAGCGCTTCAAGGACGTGGACCTGATGGACAATGTGGACGGCCGGGAGAAGAGAGATTCGCTGCCGGATTTTGCCGGCGAGATCATTGTGGGCATCCAGGCCAAGTTCGGTTCCCTGGACAGCCTGAGGGAACTGGCCGTGTACGGCGCCCTCCAGGCCTGGGACACCACCAGACGCAAAGAATCGGCCAAAATCCTTATCTATCCTTCTTCCCTGCAGGCACGGTATGGCTTCAACGACGTAGATACCCTGCAGCAGCTGGTGGGCGGAAAGTGCCGCCTGCTGTCGCCGGTTAAACTCCTGCTGGAAAAGGCCTACGAAAAAGCCAACAACGTGGTGGTGTGGACTTCCGAGCCCGTGAAGGACGCCAAGGTCTGGGAGCAGGCCCTGGCCAGGATGAACAAGCCCGGGAAAAGCATTGCCGTCTATTCTACGGACCCTTCGCAGGAGCCCAACCAGCAATTCAGGGATATCCTCCGCCAGTATCAGGTGACCGGCCTTCCGCTGGATGCTATGATCCTGGACTGCTATCAGGCAGACTTCGGCCCTCTTGAAGAGGAACTGGGGATTATCCGTACCGATGCTACGGAGGAAGATGCTGCCTTTGACAAGATGGTTTCGGCCCAGTTTAAATTTTATGAGCCGGCCGATGCCCTTATCCGCACAACCTACGCCATTTTGCGGGAAGAAAATCTCTTTGCGCACCGCATTGCACTCCCGGAGGTGAAGTTTTACGATTATGTTCCAGAGCTCCATTAGTCCTGACCAGATAGCCGCCCTGGAACTAGCTTCGTTCCCCGGCGAAATTGTGGTGGTAAACGCTGAAGATGAGACGTTTGCCCAGGCTATCAAGTACCTGAAGCGCCAGACCGTACTGGGCTTCGATACCGAGACGCGCCCCACCTTTTCGCCCGACCAGCACTCCAACGGAACAGCCCTTCTGCAGCTCTCCGGCAGCGGCAAGGCCTTCCTGTTCCGGCTCCAGAAATGCGGCCTTCCGCGGTCTCTGGCATCGGTTCTGGCCAACCCCAATATTATCAAAGTGGGTGCTGCCACGCTGGACGACATCCGCGGCCTTCAGAAGATTACCAAGTTTGCCCCCAAGGGCTTTGTGGACCTCCAGAACCAGGTTTGGGAATGGGGCATCCGCGACAAATCCGTCAAGAAAATGACGGCCATCATCCTGGGCGTCAAGATTTCCAAGGCACAGCAGCTGAGCAACTGGGAGGCCGAAAAACTCTCCGAGAGCCAGCAGCGTTACGCCGCCACCGACGCCTGGGTATGCCGAGAGATGTACCTCAAGCTCCAGGCCACCGAAAAGAACCCCTTAGAGCAGAATCAGCAGAATGGATAAGATTATACTCAAACCCCGGCGGGAGGAGTCGCTCCTGCGTTTTCACCCCTGGGTTTTCTCCGGGGCTGTGGCCCAGATAGTTGGACATCCGGCCGAAGGAGACCTGGTGAGCGTATGCTCCTCCGACGGCAAGCTCCTCTGCTGCGGGCACTACCAGATTGGCTCCATCGCCGTGCGCGTCCTGAGCTTTGACGAAGACCCCACGCAGGCCGATTTCTGGCTCCGCATGCTCACGCGGGCCTACAAGCTCCGCGAGGCCTACGGTCTGGCTACGTCCGAGACTACCAACTGCTACCGCCTGGTGCATGGCGAGGGCGACGGTCTTCCGGGCCTCATCATTGACTATTACAACGGCGTCTGCGTGCTCCAGGCCCATTCCGTGGGTATGTTCCGCGCCAAGGCCGCCATTTCCGGCGCCCTGCAGGAACTGTACGGAGACCGCCTCAAAGCCGTGTACGACAAAAGCTCCGGCACAGCCCCTTTCAAGGCCGGTCTGGAGTTAATTGACGGGTATCTCTACAAGGCCGATGACCTGCAGGCCGATGAGCAGGCCGTCCTGGAAAACGGCAACAAATTCCTGGTAAACTGGTGCGAAGGCCAGAAGACGGGCTTCTTCCTGGATCAGCGGGAGAACCGCTACAGAGTGGGCCAGCTGGCTGCCGGCAAGAACGTTCTGAATCTGTTCTGCTACACCGGCGGCTTCTCCATATACGCCCTGGCCGGCGGTGCCAAACACGTGGATTCCGTGGACAGCTCCAAGCGGGCTATGGATATGGTGGACAGGAATGTAGCTTTGAACGGTTTCACGCCGGACCAGCACACGTCGTACTGCACCGACGCCATTGAGTTTGTGAAGAATGTTCCCGACGGCGCCTACGACCTTATGATTGTGGATCCGCCGGCATTTGCCAAGCACCGCGGAGCCCTCAAGAACGCCCTCCGTGCCTACCAGCGGCTGAACGCCGCCGCCATTGCCAAGGTGGCTCCCGGCGGCTTTGTGTTCACCTTCAGCTGCTCGCAGGTGGTGGATAAAGAGGCCTTCGCGCTGGCTGTCTTTTCGGCCGCCGCAGAGACAGGCCGAAGCGTCCGCATCCTGGACCGCCTCAACCAGCCCGCCGACCACTCCGTCAACATCTACCACCCTGAGGGTGAATACCTCAAAGGTCTCCTCCTCTACGTGGAATAACCCTCATCCCGGGCTTGACCCGGGATCTCATTCTTTATCTTGCACCCCTCGTCCTCCTGTCCCCACCTTCTTGAAGACGTCGCGTGGACGTAAGTGGCTAATCGTTAAGAACTTAAACAAAAACCTCCTAGTCATTTAGACCAGGGGGAAATAAGTGATATTACTGATTAACAGACACTTATGTCCACGTCTATTCTTCTGAGAAGTCTATCGCGTCCCAGATCTGTTCCAGGGCGCGGCGGTCCTTTTTGGTGGGACGGCCGGCGCCCCGGTCACGGGTCACGAAGAACGTTTCCACCGGGGCCTTGAGCTTGTTCATTTCCTCTTCCGGAGTCAGGTTCTCGGCGTAGTCCGGAACCAGTTTGGCACCCAGTCGGTGGTCCACCAACTGGATAACTCTGTACGTAAAAGTGGCCACTCCCTTACGTACAGTAATGATTTCTCCGGGGGCCACGGCCCTGGACGGCTTGGCATTCACCGTCCCCACCTTCACCTTACCCCCCTTGCACGCATCGGTTGCATCAGTCCGGGTCTTAAACACCCGAATGGCCCACAAATACTTATCTATTCTAATTTCTTCCACTATTCTTCTACAGGTTCAGAAACAATGTCGTCGGAGGCCCGGGGGTCCATACGGACCTCCAGGACCACGGCGGCGTCGCCTACGGGGGCCAGGGTGAATTCGGAGAGTTCGGCAGGGACCAGAACCAGTTCACCGGTTTTGATGGTGAACTTATCGTCCTTGGTCTGGAGAGTGGCCTCGCCACCTACACAGATATAAATAAGGAAGGTTTCTTCAATACCAGCGTGGCTCTCGAGCGGGGCCTTCAGGTGAATCTGACCCACCGTGAACTGGTCTTCGGCGGCCAAAAGTTCTTTGGACGGGGCCGGGGCACGGTGATACTGGTCAAAGTTAATGAGGTCAAAAGCCTCCTCCAGATGCATTTCGCGGTCGGTGTTGCCCCAGTCGTGCAGACGGAACCAGAGCTCGGAGCTTTCGGCAATCTCCAGCAGGGTTACGTCCTTGGCAGCGTGCACCAGGCCGGGAGTAATGAGGTAACTCTCCCCCACCCGCGGCTTCACGGAGTACAGAAGGTCCTCCACGGAGCCGTCGGCGCAGGCGCGGAAGAATTCTTGGGCCCCTACCGGACGCTTGAATCCCAGGTACAGACGGGCCTCGGGACCCACTTCCGTGACGTACCACAGAGCGGTCTTGCCAAATGCGTCGTAGCGCTGCTCGGCGGTTTCGTCGTCGGGGGTGATGTGCAGGGACGTTCGGCCCTTAATATCCAGCTTCTTGACCAGCACCGGGAACTGCGTTCCGTACCAGTCAAAAGCGGTTTCGCCCACCACGCGCTCGAGGTAGGTCTGCATAATATCACTGAGTGTATTGCCTTTGAGCCACCCTTCGATGGCCACAGAATCTACAAAGCCCAGATCGGCCAAAAGGTAATCCACATGCCCCCAGGGCATCTCCTGCCCCTCCGGCAGGAACTTCATCGGAGAAAGTATCTTATTTTCCATAGTACAAATGTACATAATTTCCTGAAATCCCAATCGTTTTCACCGCTGGCACTCAAGTCGTTTTGTATCAGAGAGTTAACCACATGAACGGGTGGTCAAAAGCATACCGTCCATAGCCTTATTTGTTTGATAGTAAGGCCGATAGGTGCCAGCCCTACCTGCCACAAATAGCCTTGAAGTCACACCACTCGCACGTTTTGGGCTCGGTGGTCCGGCGGAACGGGACGGAGAGGTCCACAATCTCCGCCAGGAGGGCGTGCAGGCCGTCCATAGCCAGGCGGCAGAACTCCCCCGAAACCGGAATGTCCGGAAGAGGCTGGGAGTACAGCCGCGCCGTGCTGTAGATAGAATTGACAAGCTGGTCGGGAGACGGCCCTACCATATAATCATACAAGAACAGCTGGAGGGCAATCTTGGGACGTTTGGGGGTATCCGGAGCGAAGAGGGCTTCGACTATGGAGGCGGCGTTGGTGTCGTCAATCAGCAAGTCTTCGTCGGTGACGTGACCGGTTTTATAGTCCACAATTCGCACTTCACCGGGCTTGTAACTGTCCATACGGTCCACGACGCCCACAAACTTGAAGCCGTCAATGGTGCCGTCCACGGGATGTTCAAGACCCAAGATGCGGAAACCGTCAGAATGAGACTCCTCCAGAAGCTGACGATCGTGCTTCAGCGTCTCTTCCACGTACCCGAACAGGATGTTCTCCAGCACCAGGTTTCGGCCCGTTACCTCGAAGGAATTCATCTCCTTCAGAATCTCCTCCCGGATGAGGGACTTAAGGCGCCCAACATCAGCCAGAAAAGAAGTGATATCGGCCTTGGTGAGAAGAGGCTTATCGGGTCCCTTCGAAAGGTCAAAAGGCTCGTACAGCTTCTGCATCACGTGATGGAAGACGTTGCCCAGCATATTGGCGTCTAGGGATTCGGACACCTCATCAGCGGCTTTGAGGCCCTCCACCACTTGGTAGTAGAACTTGGCAGGGCAGGCCAGATAGCTCTGAAGGGAACTGGCCGAAAGATGCCCAGCCCGGATCTTCTCCACATGGGCGGCGGTTTTGGAGATATCGGCCTCTTCCTCTACCGTATGAATAGAGGCCGAAGCCGCCAGCCGCCTCAGCGGCCACTGGAAATGATATTCCAACTGCTTGATATAGCGGCTTTCCTCGCCATTCTTGAGCCCCTCGGTGCGGTTGTCGTAAACCAGCCACACGCGCTCCGGGCGCTGCACCATCCGGTAAAAATAGTAAGCCCAAACGGCATCCTGATACTCATAAGTAGGAAGGCCGAAACCTTTCCTCAACTCCGGAGGAATAAAAGAGGCCGAAACGCTCCGCCGGGGGAACATACCTTCGTTAGCGCTGAGGATCACAAGATTACGGAAGTCCAGCGCACGGGTCTCCAGCGGACCCATCACCTGCAGGCCCTTCAAAGGTTCGCCCCGGAACGGGACCGAAATTCCCTGAAGAGACCGCTCGATGAGTCTTATATGCGTAGCCGGCAACACCTCCAGATCCATTTCGCGGAGTATGTTCAGCTGCTTGTGGCACCGAGCCACAAAGTCCAACTCCAGGAGGTCACCGGTTAGGGTAAGTTTCTGACCAATAAAAGATAAGAGCTCAGAAAAGTAGTCCTCAACTCTATGATTTTGCTGGACGTCTGCCATCGTAGCATTCAGCACCACGGGCTGGAACAAAAGCTCCAGAAGCGGTCCGCCCTTCAAATCCTCTACCGGAATGTAGTACTTAGCATCTGCCTTGACCTTGGCAATCACAGCCTTCTCTTCCTCGGTGAAAAGCTGTTTCAGAAGACCAGAAGTAAGCACTTCCCGTAATTCACGATGGTAGAAGTACCACTTCCCGCCCGTCAGACGCAGTTTCAACTGCATCTGCCCCAAAGTAGACAGCAACGCAAACGTAGAGCTCCCCGTCATAGGATAGCCCATAGTCACATTAACGTTGTCGCAGGACTCCGGAAGGGAGTTCAGAAGAGGCAGGAGAAGCGACTCGTCCGGCAACACAAAGGCCGTTTCTATGTTTTTGTCATCCTGAGGAGCGTAGCGACGAAGGATCTGTTGACCAGAAAGAGTCTCAGAATGACAATTATTGCCATAGCACTGTTCCAGGATCCACGGGGCGAGTTTGGTTTGGCCCACGGAGGACGGAACGCTAATCACAGTAACAGAAGGGGGAGGACCGGCCTCCACAGGAAAAGCCTGGGGATAGTCCACAATGTTGCGGCGCATGAAGAAGGAGGCCTTGTTGGCGCGGTCTCGAATCTCGTCGGAGACGTAGTCCCAGACGAATTCGGCCAGGCCGGCGTCCCGCATACGGGACAGCACCAGACGCTCGCATTCGTTCAGGGCATTGAGGCCCACAAACACATAGCCAGACGCCTCCGGGAAGGCTGCAGACAACACATCGGCCACAGACTCGCCAGCCTTCAGCCGTTCGGCCAGCGCCCGATACACCATACCCTCGTACGCCATTCCGGAGGCCTTCAAAGCATCATTGAAATTCCGGTACAAAGGATACAGCAGATTCCAAAGCCGCAGGAACCGGGCCTTCACATCTTCGCCGTCGGGATTGAGTTTCCATCGGCCCGAAGCATCCCGGAAATGCGCCAAAAAGTGCGCGATAGCCTCCTCCTGGGCCGGAGAAAGGTATTCAAACTGGTCCTGGATGGCCTTGAAATCGCCCACATTCTGCATCAGGCCGGCGGCGTCTACCAGGTACTTGTCAACGTCGTCGAAATCGGCCAGCAAGACCTCTCCCCAGAAGAGGAAATCGTCCAGGGGCTCAGCGGCCGGGTTCAAAGAAGAGTAGCACTTATACAGCTCCAGCAGCAGGCGCAGGCGGTCCGACACCACTGCATCGGACACCTTATAAAAGAAGTCGTTGATGGTGTACAGCGGCGGAACGGGCATAGGCGCCCCCACCAGCAGGTCCCCCAGGTACTTCTTGAAGAAGACCAGGGAACGCCGGTTGGGGAAGATAAAACAGCGCGTCTGTATGTCCGAGGCCGCCAGGTAATGGGCCGCGACCTGCTTGAGGAAAGGCGTCATTTACTCTGCGTACTCGTAGCCAAAATAACGATCTTTCTTGAGGGCGGGAACACCGGTCTTCATCCAGGCCGGTTCCGGAGCACCCTTCATATAGTAGTCAAAGAACTGCTGCAGACGGATGGTCAGATCCTTACGGTTGCGGCGCTCCTTGAGGTTGTGAGCCTCGTTGTTGTACTCCAGTAGCCAGGCGGGCTTGCCCAGACGGCGCAGACCCATAAACATCTCAATGCCCTGGTACCACGGGACGGCGCCGTCGGCATCGTTGTGCATGATGAGCACCGGCGTTGTCACGTTGGGCAGCTTAAAGAGGGCCGAATTCTCCATATAGAGTTCAATGCCGTCCCAGAGGCTTCGGCCTATACGGCTCTGGCCCTGCTCATACTGGCCCTGACGGCTGCTGCCGCTTTCCCAGCGGATACCGCCATAGGCCGATGTCATGTTGCTCACCGGAGCACCGGCGCCGGCGCATTTGAACATGTCCGTGCGGGTGATGAGGTAGGCCACCTGGTAACCGCCCCAGCTCTGGCCCTGGATGGCCATATTGTCCTTGTCAATCCAAGGGAACTTGGTAAGGCTCTGGGCACCGGCTACAATGCAGTTGTAGGCACTCTCGCCGGGGATGCCGCCCGCATAAACAATGTCCGGGACAAACACCACGTATCCGCGGGACACGTAGAAGGTGATGTTGATGATGGACCAGCTGGGCTGCACCGGAATGTTCTTATACAGCGTTTCGGAGTTCTTCTCGTAGAAGTAGATCATCACCGGGTACTTCTTGCTCTCGTCAAAGTCCTCCGGCTTGTAGAGGAGGCCGTCCAGCTTGGTGCCGTCAAAAGCGTTCCAATGATACAGCTCCACGGTGCCCCAGTTGTAGTCTTTCTGCTGGGGGTTGATGGCGGTGAGCTTCTGCTCGGTCTTGCCCAGCGTGGTGGTATAATAAACATCCATCTGCTCATTGAAGTTACCCTTCTGGTAAGCGTAGACGTTGGCCTTGGCGGCCTTCTGCACGCCGGACCAGGTGTAACCGCCCTTCACCAAGGTCTTGAACGTCTTGGCGGGGTTGCCCACTTGCAGGCTGGCCACGCCGTTCTCCTTGGTCACATGGTCAAAGATGCTCACGAGGATATTCTCAGATGGGCCGATATGGCGCTCTTCCTCGCGGTCCTTGGTATTGATATAGCGGTAGGTAAGGTTCTTTTCACGGCCGGTGGTGAGCCGGGTGGCGGCGCTGCCGTCTACGGGAGCCTTCCAGATATCGTACTTGTCATAGAGCAGCACGGCGCCCTCCCCTTCCAGCCAGCCGGCTACGCCGTAGGCCTCTTTCATCATGGGGTGGTCGTCGTCCTCGTCCCAGAAGCTCACGCCGGGGGCCAGAACGTGCTTGGCACCGGTGGCGTTGTTGTAGATGTTCCAGCACTGCTCCGGATAATCCCACCAAATCACGTACTGGGACAGCGGGGACATAGAGACAGAGGCTATGCGGCCTTCCGTGATGGCAGCCTCACCGTTGGGGCCTACTACGCTCACAGCCTGCGTGTTCTGGTAGTTCCACTGGGTCTCCACGGGGTTCACAGTGCGAACCTTGAGGTCATACGGGCCGTCGCCCCGGTTGCCCTGCATGTAGCGCACCAGGCGGGTGTCGTTAAGCAGGCCTTCGCCCAGGCGTACGGGGTAGGTGCGGGCGGCATCGGCCCTTAAATTCACTTTCTGCACCGGGGGAAGTTGGGCGGCGTCCCAGTTCCAGATGTCCAGGCCGGGGAGCTCGAAGGAGACCAGGTTGGTGTCCTTGGGCGGAGTGAGTTCCTGCACGCCCACGTAGATGCGCTGGCCGTTGTGGCTGAAGCTGTAGGAGCTGTTTTCGGTCATTCCCCAGCCTTCGGGGAGTTTGCCAAGGCCTTCCAGCTTCTGGGCCGTTCCGTTAGCATATTTGTAAAGCTCTGCGTGCTTGCTGCCGGTTTCAATGGTGTCGCGGGCCACCAGGAAGAGGGCTTCCGTGGCCTCCTGGTTGAACTTGGGAACGGCGTGCCAGGTGACGGTGTCCGTGAGGAATTTTGCGCCATCGGCCTTGCTGTAAAAGCCGGTCACAAAGCCTTTCTTGCCGGTTTTGCGCACCAGGCCCAGCTGCAGACCCTGGATGGAGACCTCGTACTTGTCTATGTTCTGGAGGGTGTCCATTTTGGCGCCGGCCCACTGGTAAACTACCAGCGGATTACCGAACTTCTCCTTCTTCTTGCGGGCCTTGGCTGGCATCACAAAGCTGGTGTCCGTGGTGGTGAAGGCAAAGCCGTCTACCGAGTGCTTGCCCATCTTGAAGTCTCTCACATTGGCGAACTTGGTCACCTTGCCGGTGGCCAGGTCAATGATGGCGAGGCTGTCTTTGGGCATGTCATCGGCCTTCTTTTTCTGGATCTTGGCCCTTCTGGTTTTCTGGAACTCCGGCTTGATGAGGCACACGGCAAACTTCTCGTTTTCCGTAAGTCTGGCGCGATAGCCGCGGGGAATCTCTATCTTGCGGCCTTTCTTGCCCAGCACCTCGATGGTGAGGACGCCATCTCCTTCCTGGGGATTGACCTCGTAGCTCACTACGTTACCGGCGGGAGTAATGTTCACATTTGCAACGGATTGCCAGCTGTCGTAAACCGCGTGGTCCAGGGGTTTCTTCTGGGCTGTCAAGCTAGTTGTCAAGGCCAGTGCGGCCAGAATCAGAAGGCTTTTTCTCATAACTAATTTATTTTCTGCTAATGTAGTAAAAATAAGCGAATTTTCATATATTTGTAGAACTTGGAACTTTTGAATGATTCCAAACAAAAACATAAAACTACTGACTGTATGAAAAAGAAATTCAGATGCCTGGTGTGCGGATACGTACACGAAGGTCCCACTCCCCCCGCAGAATGCCCTGTATGCCATGCCAAGGCCGAAAAGTTTGTTGAAATCAAAGAAGGTGGTGACAAGCCCCAGTACGCCGCCGAGCACGTCCTGGGCATAGCCAAGGGCTGCGACCCGGAAATCTGGGCCGGCCTTCAAGACCATTTTGCCGGTGAATGCTCAGAAGTAGGTATGTACCTGGCCATGAGCCGTCAGGCCGACAGAGAGGGCTATCCCGAGATTGCCGAAGCCTTCAAGCGCTACGCTTTCGAAGAGGCCGACCACGCCGCCCGCATTGCCGAACTCCTCGGTGAAGTGGTATGGGACACCAAGACCAACCTCAAGAAACGTTACGAGGCCGAAGAAGGAGCCTGCGAAGGCAAGTTCCTCATCGCCAAACGTGCCAAGGAACTGGGTCTGGACGCCATCCACGACACCGTCCACGAAATGGCCCGCGACGAAGCCCGCCACGGCGCCGGTTTCCTGGG
>JAEEGF010076759.1_pt1 | contig 27462 bp, 20 predicted proteins | sample 9134171 | NCBI WGS metagenome assembly JAEEGF01 (sample SAMN16246542, study PRJNA631951) | gut metagenome | biome: gut microbiome; feature: rumen; material: AP-attached | host: Bos | place: Iran: Karaj | collected 2018-10 | reverse complement strand
GGGCTATTGCTGCGAATACGACCGTTTGCTCACTTCCACTTTGGCAGACAAAGTATTGGATTTGTTGATCAGAGAAGATTACGGCAAAATGCCGGTGATGACCAAGATAGTGCCTATTGATCAATTGGAAGAATACAATACCGATACAATAGATATGGGATCTATCGGCAACCGTCCTTTGCAAAATGCTTATTACAACACTGACGAATTTACTTTTACAGATGTCTATGTAGATTTCTTGAAAAATATATTGGGAAATCCGTATTTGCCGGAGTTCGGTTACAAATTTGAGAAAGTAAATCCCGACTTGTTATAGGTTTGGTATCTTTTTTGCAAGAATATTAAAAAAGAATCAAAAACAAAAGAAAATGAGAAAAATATTGTTGACTATAGTCAGTATGGTGATAGTGGTGGTTGCCCTTGGTCAGTCAAAGACAACTGCCACTTCGGCACAATCGTCCGACAAAGCATATATGTCGTTGGCAACCAACGAAGTAAATTTCAAAGAAATTGCCAAAGGTGATTCCAAAACCATGGAAGTAAAATTCACCAACACCGGCAAGCGTACCTTAGCCATCTACGAAGTATATACCAATTGCGGATGTACAACTATCGACTGGCCGGAAGAACCATTTGCCCCGGGCAAATCGGGTGTGTTGAAAATTACTTATAATGCTACCGAAGAAGGTCCTTTCAAAAAGACTATAGCCATCTATTCCAACGCATCCAATAAGCAGGAAACTATCAAAATTGAAGGTATAGTAATAGAAAAATAAAAAGGAGATAAAAATGAAAAAATTATTGTCATTATTAGGAATTTGTTTGGTAATGGGTTTTTCTATGCAGACTTACGCACAAGAGGCTCCCGCTAAAACCAAAAAGAGCAAGGCTCCGGAAATAACATTTACCGCATTGGAATACGATTATGGTACTATCTTTGTCGGCGAAGACGGTACTTGTGAATTCAAATTCAAAAATACCGGCAAAGAGCCCTTGGTATTGAGCAATGTATATTCAAGTTGCGGTTGTACTGTTCCTACATGGCCCAAAGAGGCTATCATGCCCGGCAAAACTGCCACTATCGGTGTTAAATACGATACCAAAAGAATAGGTGTCATCAACAAAAAAATAACAGTGATTTCCAATGCAGAAGTCAATTCCAAAGTGGAATTGCATATCAAAGGAAATGTAAAACCGAAAGAAGAAGCAGAATACCCGGAGAAAACGAAAAGTCCCATGCAAAATAAATAAATAGCATGTTTTGTAAAATGAAAAAGGCGATGTTTTGTGTAGTCGCCTTTCTTTTTTCTTTACAAATGGTCTTGGGTAGTTCTATTTTGATACCCATGGACAAAAGTCAAACCAATCACCTCAAAGCCTACGGCATAGCCTACTGGCTGCTCAAGCAAGATGTGGAAGTAAGCTGGCTGTTGAATTACCGAGGTGGTAGTTTTCTATTTACTTACAACGAAAAATTTGTCAACGAATGCAATATTCGTGAGGTGGCTTGTCAGGTGATAACAGATGTGCAGGCGGCTGCCATTTTGCAGGAAATTGCCCAGTCGGATGTGAATATGAACGAGGTGAAACTCAACAAGGCCCCCAAAATTGCCGTCTATTCTCCCAAAAACAAATTGCCATGGGACGATGCGGTAACCTTGGTGCTCACCTATGCCGAAATTTCCTATGATGTAGTTTACGACGAAGAGGTGATAGGGGGCATATTGCCGACTTATGACTGGCTGCATCTGCATCACGAAGATTTTACCGGTCAATATGGAAAATTTTGGCGAAATTATCATAGTGCCCAATGGTACAAAGAAGATGTGAAACAACAAGAGGCAACGGCACACAAGTTGGGTTTTTCGAAGGTTTCGCAGTTGAAATTGGCAGTGGCAAAAAAGATAAAGGATTTTGTGGCAGGTGGCGGATTTATGTTTGCCATGTGTTCGGCACCCGATAGTTACGATATCGCCTTGGCGGCAGAAGGAGTGGATATTTGTGATTCCCCTTTCGACGGCGACCCGATGGATAAAGACGCCCAATCAAAATTAGACTTTACCAAAACTTTTGCCTTTTATAATTTCAAAATTTCCACCAACCCTTATGAATACGAGGTATCGGATATCGACATCGATCCTTCACAGCACATGCTCAATCAAAACAACGATTTTTTCACTTTGTTTGATTTTTCCGCCAAGTGGGACCCTGTGCCGACCATGCTCTGTCAGAATCACTATCAGGTGATAAGGGGATTTATGGGACAGACAACGGCTTTTAGAAAAGACAAAGTAAAACCCAATGTGGTCATTCTTGGAGAAAACAAAGCCTTTGACGAAGTGAAATATATACATGGCGAATACGGAAAGGGAACATTTACCTTTTTAGGCGGTCACGATCCGGAAGATTATCAGCATTTTGTCGGCGATCCTCCGACAGACTTGAATTTATATCCTAATTCAGAAGGTTATAGATTGATACTCAACAATGTATTGTTTCCGGCAGCGAAGAAAGAAAAACGAAAAACATAATCCATGGCGAAGATAAAAAAAACGGCTAGTTATAAGGTGAAATATTGGCTTATATGGTGTCTGTGCGGATGTTGGCTGGCAGCGACTTTGCCGTCGTGCCGGACAGAAGTGGAAAAGGCACAAATAGAATTAGCCAAGAAAAAAGAACAGCAACGCAGAGAAGGCTACCGAGCCTATAAAAAAGCCTTCAAACAGCATTTAAACAACCAGTCAAAAGATACCAGAAAACGTATCAAAAAAGAATTGCGTCAGCAGAAGAAAAAATACCGCCAAAAAGGTCTGAGGGGCAGGTATAAAAAAACTTGTGTACCCGATTAGGCTGAGTTTTTAACAAAATCGGTTGATATCTATGTTGAAAATTTTTTATTGTTTTGAAAAACAGAACGATATTTGTTTTCAATAAGTTTTTTTTGCAGAAAATAGCGTTTTATATTGAAATAAATGATACTTTTGAAAATTCAAAAAGTAATTGATTTAATATTTATGAATATGTTAAGAAAAGTACTATTTACACTTGTAATAGTGTTACTTACGGGTAGTATCACTTACGGGCAGAATGCTACAATTAAAGGAAAAGTTACCGAAACAGATGGAAAAACTCCCATCGAATTCGCTAATGTGCAATTAATGCAAGAAGGCGTTTTGATATTGGGAGCAGTTACAGATGAAGATGGTCAATATACCTTAAAGCCCATCCAATCCGGCAAGTATGACCTTATTGTATCATGTATGGGTTATGCCAAATTTACACTTGAAGGTTTGGAAGTTCGTGGTAGTCAAACAAAAATCCAACCTGTAACATTAAGTTCATCTGCTATCACCAAGGGTGAAGTAAAGGTTGTTGCAGAACGTCCTTTGTTCCAACAAGACCAAACCGTTACAGAAGATCGTGTGTCTGCCGATGAAATGAAAAACATGGCAGGAAAGTCTGTATCGAGTGTTTTGTCAACCATGTCGGGTGTTACCGTAGGTTCAGGCGGAAGTATGAACGTTCGTGGTAATCGTGACGGACAAACAGCCTATTATGTTGATGGTGTAAAAACTTCCAGTGTTCCTCAAGGAGCTATTGGTGAAATGGCCCTATTGATGGGAGCTCTTCCTGCAAAATATGGTGATGCAACATCAGTAGTAGAAATCGAAACCAAAGGTATTTCTCGTGAATATCACGGAAGTGTAGACGTATACGGAAGTATAGACGGCTACAATGATTTTGGTTTAAGATTCGATGTGGCAGGTCCGTTGGCATTGAAAAAAGACGGCACTCCATTGGTAGGTTTCCTACTTTCCGGTGAAGCATCTTATTCTACCGGTGGTGCAGTAAGAGGCGGTACTTATAGAGCCAGTCAAGAAACAATAGATTATTTGATAGCCAACCCATTACGTGGAGTAGAAGGTTCTTCCTCTGCAGCCGTAGCCATGAATACCAACTATATTACTTTCTACGAAGAAAACAATATTCTTTCTTTGCAAGAAAAGAAAGGACGTCGTTTGCAAAATGCATGGTCATATGGTGGCATGTTGGCAGCAAAATTGGATATCCGTACTTCTAAAAATATAGACTTAATGTTTTCGGGAAATGTTTCTTACTCTAAAGGACGTAGTTTCAATTTCTCTAATACATTATTTAATTCAGCAAACAACGGAATGTCTCAAAGCATATCTTGGAACGCTAATGCCCGTTTTACCCAGCGTTTCGAATCTGCAGAAAAATCAAAAATACAAAATGCTTTCTATCGTTTGCAAGCATATTATGTTCAATCAAGAAGTCATTCTTATAGTCATATTCATAAAGACAATTTGTTTGATTATGGTTATGTTGGTAAATATGAACATACCATGTCGAAATACTATGATACAGCAACAGTGGAATTGGAAGATGGTACCTCTATTTTCACCAATGCTTTGTCAACATATTATATATCTAATGTAGATTTTACTCCGGGAACCCAAAATGCTGCTTTGGCACAATATACATTGGGAGCCTATGAGCGTGCAAACGGTCGTATGGTTAATGATGAATATATTCAAACTTATAAAGGTTTGCTCAATGGAGAATTTCCTGACCAATCTTCTTATGGTTTGTTTACAGCTCCGGGACTTCCTTACAATGGCAATGGTCGTTCTTCTTCCGATCGTATAGGTGCAAAAGCAATGGTATCATTCGATATCAAAGGTCGTGAAGGTAAAGACCATAACATAGAATTCGGTTTTGAATATATACAAACAACTTCTCGTAGTTGGTCAATCAGTCCGGTAGGTTTGTGGACATTGATGAGAGACCAAACCAATTCTCATATCCAAGAGTTGGATAAAGAACATCCGATTTTCTACGAAGATGAGTATGGCAATATGATAGATACAGTAGATTATAACAGATATGTCAGTGTAGAGGCTCAAACTACTTTTGACAAATCTATAAGAACAAAATTGGGAGCCGCTGACAATGAATGGATAGATATAGATGCTTACGATCCTTCCATGTATTCATTGGATATGTTCTCAGCAGAAGAATTGTTCCACAATGGTAACAATATAGTTTCTTTCTACGGTTATGATTATACCGGTAAACATATGACCAACAAAGGTATCACCATGGCCAGCTTGCAAGATTGGTTCAACGAAGGCGATCCAAGTTCCAAGAGAGATTTCTCGGTAATAGGTGCTTCCAAACCTATCCGTATGGCAGCTTATATTCAAGATAAATTTGCCATCAAGAGTTTGTATTTCAGTTTAGGTTTGCGTTTGGATATCTTCGACAACAACCAACCTTACGTAAAAGATATGTTCTTGTATAGAGAGGCTTATACAGTAAAAGAAGCACAAGCAGCAGGATTTATCTCTAGCGAAACCTACATTCCCGACTTTATGAATAATAGCGACAACTATTATATATATGTACAAGATGCAACTGCTACATCAGATGTGGAAATTACCGCATTTAGAAGTGGTTTGACATGGTATGATGCACAAGGAAACGAGGTAACAGATGCTGCAACATTGGCATCCGCAGCAGGTCAAACCAATTTGATGCCGTTGTTGAAAGAAACTCCGGGACCATCAGATGTATCCAAAGTAAACTATAAAGCATTTGCAGACTATACTCCTACCTTCAAAAATGGCGGTATCACCCTTTCTCCTCGTATTTCATTCTCATTTGTAGTAGGTGAAAGTTCAGTATTCTCTGCAAGTTACAATATTGTAACCAACACTGCATCACAAAGATTTAATCCGCTTTCTTATTTATACTTTGAAAAATATGCAGGATCTTCAAGCACATTCTCCAATCCGGGATTGAAACCTGAAAGAAGTGTGGATTACGAAGTTGGTTTCCAACAAGGAATTTCCAAAAATTTGAAAGTTGAATTCAAAGCATACTATAGTGAAAAACGTGACCAAATAGTTGTTTATCACTACAACCAAGCATATCCGGTAAGTTACTATTCTTATACCAATATGGACTTTGGTACCGTACAAGGTTTCTTATTAGGATTGACAATGCGTAAAGTAAAGAACATTTCTTTTAGAGCAAGTTATACCATCCAATTTGCAAAAGGAACCGGTTCAGATGCAACTTCTACATTGGCATTGATTCGTTCCGGTCAACCTAACTTGCGTACGTTGACAGTATTGGATTATGACCAAAGACACAAAATTCAATTAAATCTTGAATATTCATTTGGTTTTGGCCCACAATATAATGGTCCAAAAACTACCAAAGCAACCAAAGACGGTAGCCGTTCTGTAGAAATTAAATGGTTGCAAGGTGCAGGTGTAAGTTTGAATTTAGGTGTGGGTAGCGGTTTGCCATACACACGTTCAAGTGTAGCTTATTCAACCATCGTTGGTCAAGGTAGCCGTAGTGTAGAAGGTGCTATCAACGGTTCTCGTATGCCATGGGTTGTTGACTGCAACTTACAAGTATGGAAAGATTTCATTTTCAATTTAAGAAAAGCTGACGACGTGAAGAAAGCAAAACCGGGATATTTGCGTGTTTATGTAGCTATGATGAACTTATTCGGACTCAAGAAAATTAGATCAGTTTATTCATACACAGGCAGTCCGATTGATGATGGTTTCTTAACAGCAAGCGATTATCAAAAATATATTGCTTCACAAGAGAATGTACAATCATTCATCGATTATTATACCATTCGTATGCAAGGGGTGAATGCTTATGGTTCTCCAATGACAGCAGAATTAGGTGTACAATTTAGTTTCTAGTAGGATTGTTAAATAAGAAAAAAAATAGAATAATGAAAAATATAGTAAAAGTATTTAGTATTGTGATGGCGACCTCGTTGTTGGGCATGAGCATTGCTAGTGCAGAACTTTATGTAGGCGATCCTGTTCATAAAGCAAGTGTGGGCAGAAAAGCTGCAGACTGTGTCCCGGCATCCGGATCAAGCCAGTTGAGTGTTAACAATGTAAGAGCCTACATAGAAACGAGTGGTTCTATGTGGTTTAATAGTAGCAAAGCACAATATTTTATTCCGGCATCAGGCAATGCAGCTTCTATGTTTGCAGCAGCATTGTGGATTGGTGGTATGGACGTTGCCGGTCAGTTGAAGTTGGCAGCATTGCGATTCAAACAAAGAGGTAACGACTTCTGGCCGGGACCATTGGTATTGAATGATGCAACTATCGATCAGGCCACTTGCTCCATGTACGACAAACACTTCTATATGACAAAAGTAATGGCAAGAAATCATAGAGATAGTTTCAATATTGCCGGTTACTCTATGCCAAAAGAAATTAAAGATTGGCCGGGTAACCCGATAGACGGAAATACAAAACAAAGTTGGTATATTGCACCATACGTGGATGTTGACGGAGATGGAAGTTATAATCCGGAAAATGGTGATTATCCATATTATGATTTTGACAATGCTTTGTGTCCATGGACAGATGCAAATAGAGCTTTGGCAGCCACCAACAGATTGCCACAAACTATGGAAACACAAAATAATATCTCAAGCGGAGGTATTATGGCAGACCAAGTTTTGAAAGGCGATGCTACTCTATGGTGGATTTTCAATGATAAGGGTGCTGCTCATACAGAAAGTAAAGGTTCTCCTATCGGTTTGGAAATTAGAGCTCAAGCATTCGGATTTGCCACTACCGATGAATTGAATAATATGACATTCTATTCTTACGAAATCATCAACCGTTCTACTTATGAATTGACAGAAACTTATTTCAGCCAATGGGTTGACCCTGATTTGGGATATGCAAAAGATGACTATGTAGGTTGTGATGTAGAAAGAGGTTTGGGATATTGCTACAACGGAACAGCCGTTGACGGTAATGGTTTGAATACAGAATATGGTGCCAATCCTCCTGCAGTAGGTGTCGATTTCTTCCAAGGACCTTATTTGGATGCCGATGGTTATGACAACCCGTCTTACAAAGGCGACAATTACTATGGACCATCTTTCTCAGTTAATTATGACAATGTTTGCGAAATTGTAACTGCCAACAACAATTTGAGAGAGTTTACATGGCATTTAAGATTAGATTCAGCAACCGGACAATGGGAAGATACAACAGCTATGGTTCCGGTAAAAGCCGAAGCTATCAATGGTGTTAACTTTGGTGATGGTATTGCCGATAACGAACGTTTCGGTATGAGACGTTTTGTATATCACAACAACGACAACTCCAATATCGGTGACCCGAGTGTAGCAGTTGACTATTACAATATGTTGAGAGGTATTTGGAAAGATAATACGCCAATGCGTTATGGTGCCAATGGTCACTATAGCCAAACAGGAACAGGTGCTCCTCAATGCGACTTTATGTTCCCTGGCGAAACCGACCCGTGTAATTGGGGTACCAATGGTATCGATCCCGGCATTCTTTGGACAGAAGAAGAAGTCGGCAACAGCCCTAATGACCGTCGTTTTATGCAATCTGCAGGACCTTTCACATTGAAAGCAGGTTCTATCAACTATATTACAGTCGGTATTCCATGGGCAAGAGCTACAGGAACTCCTTGGGCATCAGTATTACTATTGAAAGCTGCCGATGACAAAGCTCAAACTTTGTTTGAAAGCTGTTTCAAAGTGGTGGATGGTCCCGATGCTCCGGACTTGGTATTCCAAGAAACAGATAAAAAATTGATATGCTATTTGACCAATTCAGTTTCTTCCAACAACTATAAAGAACAATATAGCGAAGAAGATCCTTCTATTCCTAACTATAGAGTGAAAAGTTCAATAGATACAAGAGTTGATACCATTCAAGTTGTTGTAGGCGTAGATACCATTTGGGATGCTGCAACAGGTACATATACATTAGATTATATAGTAAAAGATTCCGGTATAACAGTTGCTATTGCAACATCAGATACCATAGAATATAACGATCATTATGTATTTGAAGGATATCAGGTATATCAATTGGTGGACGGAACAGTAGGTGCAGCTGAATTGAGAGATAATAGCAAAGCTCGTTTGGTTTACCAATGTGATATCAAAAATGGTGTAGCAACACTTATCAACTATGTGTACGACGCTACCGTATCTACCGAAGTTCCAATATCAATGGTAGAAGGTGCAGATGCAGGTATCGCACATAGCTTTGAAATTACAACCGACTTATTCGGTGCAGATTTGGTAAATCATCAAAAATATTATTATATGGCGATAGCATACGCATATAATAATTATGAAACTTATGGAACAAGTTCAGACAATCCGGATGGTTTGTTCGGACAAAAAACTCCGTATTTGGCAGGTAACAAGAATGTAAAATGTTATACCGTTATTCCTCACAAGAATGCTATAGAAGAAAATGGTACAATTGCTAACTCAGTTTATGGCACTCAACCGCAAATAACCCAATTGGAAGGACAAGGTAATGGCGGTAACGCTTTGAAATTGACACAAGCAACCATAGAAGAAATCTTGGCAAACGGCAGAGCAGACAGTTTGGTATTTGAAATCAATGCCGGTCCTATCGGTGTAAAAGTTGTAGACCCATTACAAGTTGTAGGTTCAGACTATATGGTAAGATTCTACAATCCGGATAGTTCAACCAATGCCGTAACCGATGATACAAAATGGCAATTGGAATATACAACTGCAGAAGGAGTAGATACCATTATTGATGCAGAACAATCTATTTCGGTATTAAATGAACAATTGTTCTTAGATTTAGGTATTTCAATTACTATTTATAATGCTAAATATACTCCGTTGGCAGATTATATCAATCCTGATAGCAGAAGTGCATATTATTTGTATTCTTCAGTTGATTACATATCAGCTTCTCAAGAAACTAATGGCTCTGTTGGATTGATGTTCTTTGCCGATCAAGGAAGTGAAGGCATTTATAATTGGATACGTGCCGGTCAAACTCGTTCAGGTGACTGGGCTTTGAATACTCAAATATACGAACAAGCACGTCAAGAAGATTATTATATTAAATTAACCAATTCTGATGGTTCAGGTGTTACCAACGGAGGAGCATCTACCTATACTTGTTGGATGGATAAAAACAAACAATTTGAGTCTATCCTTGGTGCAGGTTGGGCACCTTATGCATTGGCATCTGTTTATGACAATGGTCCGGGCTATGGTTTTGAATCACCGGAATATCAAGATGCCTATGGCAATCCTTTGGATAGTGTAAGAGTCAATGCATCCGCATTCCAAACCACCTATCCATTAATGACGGAATTGTATAGTGTGGATATAGTATTCACATCAGATACCAACTTGTGGACAAGATGTCCTGTTGTTGAAATCGGTACTGACTCAACAGCCACTATCGGTCATGCAAAACGTCACAATTTGCGTAAGAGTCCATCTGTTGACAAACAAGGAAATCCGGATGGAACAGGTTATGGTATGAGTTGGTTCCCGGGTTATGCAATCTGTGTAGAAACAGGTGAAAGATTGAACATAATGTTTGGTGAAGATTCTCGTATTGGTGGAGGTGAATACAACGGAACCGATATGATATTCAATCCGGGTTATGCAGTTTCTTACAACTCCGGTGTAGGCTATAATGTTAGTGGTGGTCACTACATTTATATCATGGGACATAGAGATTTGTACAAAGACAGAGCTATCAATTCTTATACAGTAGAAAATGTAGCAACTGCACGTGTATGTCCGGCCTACGACGAAGGAGCATGGTTGTATAATGAATTAAAGACTATAGAAGGCATGGCAGCAGGTAATCAAAGAAATATTAGAAAGAATTACTTGTACAAAAATGCTATGTGGACAGCCATTCCAATGACAATGGGTAAAGAAGGCGATATCAATACTTGGATGCCAAAAGGTTCTTCTATGAAGATATCTATCCGAGTAAGTCGTCCATATCAAAAATGGTCGTCAACAGAAAATACAGGTGTTACTAATCCTACCAATAACAACTTGCCATTGTACAAGTTTACTACAAAGAATATAGCAACACAATATAACCAACGTGATGTAGTGGAAACCCACATGGATTCTATCTATGTAGTTCCAAATCCATATTATGGAGTTGCATTTGGAGGTTATGAAAATTCACAAGTAGATACAAGAGTGAAGATAGTGAACTTGCCAAAGAGTTGTAAGATTAAGATATTTACATTAGAAGGAGCGTTAGTTCGTTCATTCAACAAACCGGATGATGGTACAACATACTTAGAGTGGGATTTGAAGAATTCTGCCAACATTCCAGTTGCCAGCGGTATGTATTTGATTCATATCAGAGATAACGAATACAATTTTGAAAAAACTGTCAAGTTCTTATGTATTCAACGTCCGTTTGATGTAAACGCATTCTAATAAAATATTGGTGTTAAACAATTAAAAAGAAGAAAGTATGAAAAAGTTATACAGAGCAATATTGGCAGTAACATTAGTAGCAGCAATGATGTTTACATCACAAAATGCCCAAGCCGGTAACAAAGACCGTTTAGGACAAGCAGCAGCCGGATATTTGTTAGTCAATCCATGGGCAGGAACCAATGGTTGGGGAGGTGTAGGCGTATCTTCTACAAAAGGCATTCAAGCAACCTTTACCAACGTGGCAGGTATGGCATTTACTCGTAAAACAGAATTGGCATATAGCAATACATTGTATAATGTAGGAGCAAAATTGCAAATGAATGGATTTGGTATAGTACAAGCTTTGAGCAAAGACGGCTATGCAGGAAACATTGCTGTCACAGCGGCCATCATGTCAACAGGGGAAATTGAAAAAACAACTGTTGATCAACCGGAAGGCGGTATGGGTACCTATAAATGGACAGCTTTGAATTTGGCCATATCTTATGCAAGATCATTCTCAGATGCTGTTCATGCAGGTGTTACCATTCGAATTGTAAACGAATCAATGTCCAATGCAAGTGCAACAGGTTTTGCAATAGATGCAGGTGTACAATATGTAGCAGGTAGAAACGACCAATTCCAATTGGGCGTTGTTATGAAAAACATCGGTTTGCCAATGGCTTATAAAGGCAATGGTATGTCTATAAGAGGAACCGGAGCAGCAGATAGAAATTCTATTTTGCATACTTTGTCCACTCCGTCAGAAGCATCAGAAATGCCGGCATTGTTGGCATTAGGTCTTTCTTACGATTTCTTGTTTGCCGGCAAATCAACAACATCTTCTACCGAAAGCGGAACCAAAGCACGTGTAACAAGAGCCACTGCAGCACACCGTTTGACTTTGGCAGGTTCTTTCACTGCCAATGCTTATTCAAGAGACCAATTTTCATTCGGTATAGAATATAGCTTGATGGACTATTTCCAAGTAAGAGGCGGATATGTATTTGAAGCAGGCATGTTCAATGCTTCTACATCTACTTCTAACTTTACCGGTCCGACAGCAGGTGTATCTTTGCTGGCACCATTGGCAAAGAAGAGTGTAAATCCGAGTTCACGTTTAGCAATAGACTATTCTTATCGTTTTACGAGAGAATATAAAGGTTGCCATGGAATAGGAATTAGATTGATACTATAAGAATTATTACATATTAACATACAAAATAGAGTCGTCCTTTATAGGACGTCTCTATTGTTTTAACATGATTTAGAATTATGGAAGACGTAAGATATTATACAGAAGAAGGGTTAGCTGCCCTAAAAGCTGAATTGCATCAATTAACAACAGTAGAAAGAAAAAGAATTTCGCAACAGATAGCTGAAGCAAGAGATAAAGGTGATTTGAGTGAAAATGCAGAATATGATGCAGCCAAAGAACAACAAGGTTTGTTGGAAGCAAAAATCGCTAAAATGCAAGCACTTGTCAATAATGCTCGCGTATTAGATGAGTCAAAACTGGATACTTCAAAAGTTTTATTGTTTTCGGTAGTGAAAGTGATGAATATGAAAATGAAAAAAGAGATGACATATACCATTGTTCCGGAAACAGAAGCGGATATCAAATCATTGAAGATATCTGTAAAATCACCGATAGCAAAAGGTTTGTTGGGAAAAACTGTAGGCGAAAAGGTGGAAATCACAGTTCCTGCCGGAAAATTAGAACTTGAAATATTAGATATAAAGAGAGGTTAGATATGGAAACAATATTTACAAAAATAGTAAAAGGTGAAATACCTTGTTACAAAGTAGCAGAAAATGATCGTTTTTTTGCATTTTTAGATATCAATCCATTAGCTAAAGGACATACATTGGTTGTCCCCAAAAATGCGACAGACTACATTTTTGATATAGAAGATGAAGAATTAGGAGCCATGATGGTGTTTGCAAAAAAAGTGGCAAAAGCCATTAAGGCAAATTATCCTTGCCAAAAAATAGGCATGACGGTGATAGGTTTGGAAGTGCCTCATGCACATATTCATTTGGTGCCTATCAATGGAGTCAATGATATAGACTTTAGGCGGGAAAAAGTAAAACTGACAGATGAAGAGTTTAAGGAAATAGCAAGTAAAATTGCTCATTCAATAGAATAAAAAAAGTTGCGAAAGCAACTTTTTTTATTCTTCACATTCCCATCCTAAAGCACTCGCTCCTAATACAGCCGCATTGGATTCTTTTAGGGAGGAAACAAGCAATTTGATTTTATTGCTCCATAATCGCAACATATCTTTTTCCATAGCTATTCGTGTCGGTTTCAAAAGAAATTCACCGGCTTTGGTGAGTCCGCCAAACAAGATAACTGCTTCAGGAGCAGAAAATGCGACAAAATTTGCGATAGATTGTCCGAGAATGGTGCCGGTATAGTTAAATATGTCAAGGGCAATTTTGTCCCCTTTTACGGCAGCATCATACACATCTTTGGATTCTAAGCGGTTGTTTGGAATGGCTCTTAAAAGGCTGTCTTCTTTGCTTTTGGAAAGGAATTCAATAGCGGTGCGGACAACTCCGGTTGCCGAAGTATAAGTTTCTAAGCATCCGCATCGCCCACACGGACAAGGACGACCATCATGGATGGCAATAGTATGTCCTAATTCTCCTGCAAAACCATCATGACCATAAACAACTTTGCCGTTGATAACAATACCACTTCCCACGCCTGTGCCAAGAGTGATTAAAATAAAATTTTTCATGCCTTTGGCAATTCCATACGTCATTTCACCGATAGCAGCGGCATTGGCATCATTGGTGATTTTGCATGGCAAATGAATTTTTTCTGTAATCATTTTAGAAAGTGGCAATACATGCTGCCATGGCAGGTTGGGAGCAAATTCTATATTGCCGGTGTAGTAATTACCGTTAGGAGCCCCGATTCCAATGCCTTTTATTGCATTTTTACCGCCTGTTTGGTCGATAAGTGCTGTCAATTCGTTGCACAATTCATCAATGTATAAGTTGACATTGTCTTTGTGCTTTTGTGTTTTGATGGAATTTTGAGCAATTATATTGCCGTTGGCATCAACAATTCCGAAAACAGTGTTGGTACCGCCTAGATCTATTCCGATAACATATTTTTTATCCATATAATTTAAATTAAATGGTGATATTTTTCTTAACCTGTTTGCTGCCGATAAGGGCATAGAACAATATGTAAGCGAGACCTGCCACTATAATCCAGTAACTTGCCTGATAGGCGGTTCCGGTTGTATCTACTATTGCATTTTGAATGAGTGGCAAAATGCCGCCGCCGCAAACCAATGCCATAAAAATACCTGACGCTTTTTCTGTAGAATTTCCCAAACCTTCCACTGCCAAATTGAAAATGCCGCCCCACATTACCGATGTGCAGAGACCTACAAAGACCAATAAAGATGCACATAATGGAACATTGACTAAGCCAAAGCCGTTGGCACCATTGAAAACAGGCATGTGCATGAGAATGTTGGTAGGTAGTAAAATGGCAAGAATAACTAAAACGATGCTTACAATTGAAGCAAACGACAGCATGCTTTTTGCAGATACATTTTTGCCGACAGCAGCACCTATAAGTCTGCCTATAAGCATCAAAAACCAATAAGTGCCGGCCATAGATGCGGCAATATCTTCATCGTCAACGTTGCCGAGAATGTCTAATACAGGGTTTTGCAACCATTTGTTCATCACATTAGGTATACCTACTTCTACACCTACATAGATGAAAATGGCAATTGCACCGAGAACAAAATGACGGTAGGACATAGGTCCGGAACTTGATTTCTGCAGAGTATTATCTTGGGAAATTTTCTCATTCTCAGGAATAGTTGTCAAAAGAATGACGATAAAGGCAAAAGCGAAAATAGCAAGAGCAGTGTACATGAGCGGAAATACATCACTGATTTTTGCTTCTGCGATGGTGTTAGGAATGAGCAATCCGGAAATGATGATAACAGCTGTTCCGCAAAGAGAGTTGAAAGAACCTCCCATTTGGATAAGTTGGTTGCCTCTGTTGCCGCCACCGCCTAATTTGTTAAGCATCGGGTTTACAACAGTATTTAACAGGCACATAGAAAAGCCTGCAATAAAAGCTCCGATTATATAAATAGAAAAACTGGCAGCATAGCCGGAGATGGTCTGTATGCCAATGCCGATAAATCCTACAGAAACAGCAACAAGTGCAGTTTTTTTGTAACCGATTTTTTGTAATATGTTACCGGCAGGGATACCCATAATGGCATAAGCGATAAAATTGGCAAAAACGCCTAAGGTTCCTATCCAATTGGCAACTTGAAATTGATTTTTCAAAATGTCTCCCATTGGAGATGCCAAATTGGTAACAAAAGAAATCATTCCAAAAAGGAATATCATTACTATGATAGGCAGTATGTTTTTTGATTTTTCTTGACTCATTTCTTATAATATTTAGTTAATGTTTATTATTCTGCTGGTAGAATCTCTTCAATATTGTCATCGGTATATGGCCAATCGTTGAGAGAGAAAGATGCTTCTACTTTGTTTTCTATTTCATCAGGAAGATTGTAGAAAAAGTCCAATCCGGTGAGTAGTTCCAAATTGTCAATAGAGATAGCGTGTTCAGAAAAATGTTGAATTTCGTTGAAGTTGTCCAGAATAAAGGCAATGGCATGCCAGCCGGATTTATCATGTCGCAGGAGTGCTTTGAAAAATGCCGCCGGAATAACGATATTTTTCTTGCTAAAGCAGTTGGTGGGATTGGAGATAATAGGTCCGCAGACAACGTAGATAGAATCGTATTTTTTTGCCCAAAAACGTGTCGTTTCTTCTAAATTTTCCCAGTAGATACGATTAAGGGAAGGTGCTTGCGGACAGATATTTGTCATAAAGAAACTTTCTATCATAATATTGGTATCCCAACGCATGTCGGCAGCCGGAGCCATGTGTCCACGGTCGTAGCCGCTTTTGTTGTAATCGGCATTGCTGATTCTACTATTAGCAACGACTTTTAGTTTGGAAAGTTGCGGGTCTGTTTTAAAACAATCGTTTCTACTGCATTGTTGGCTGTTAAGGTGTGTTCCTGTCAAAACGTAGGCCACCCAGTTGGGTATTTTCCAGTCGGCGTTGTAGCCGACAGTGTAGGCAGAGTGCGGAATAAGAATTTCGGATCTTAGTGTATAGTTTTTCACTAATTCATAACTGAGACTGTCAAATTCTATTAGAGAAAAAGATTTTCCTAAAGAGAAATTACTGATAATGGAAAATCCGACGATTAAAGTGCTAATTTTTATAAATTTTATCATTGTTAATAGTTTTATTAGTTGACAAAGTTATTTTAATGCAATCTGTGTCTGTATGCATTTGCAAGATGAGATTGGTTTGTTGTAAATGCTAAGCTACAAAAACAAATAAAAACAAGGAAAGGCCAAAACAATATTCGTTCTCCTTGTTTATTAGTCATGGTTTCTTTCTTGTTTTAGAAAAAAAAGAGTCGAATTATTTCGACTCTTTTTAAGTGTTGATTAGTTTCTAATGGCAGCAATTTCTTTTACTGCATTGATAGCTGTATCTATTTCAGCATCGGTTGTAAAGGCACCTACGCTGAGACGGACTGTGCCGTGAATGTCTATAGTGCCAATTTGTTCATGAACACGAGGTGCACATTGCAAACCGGTTCTACATGCTATATCGTAGTCAACATCCAACATGGTGCCGACATCTCCGGCATCAAAGCCTTTAATATTGAAACTTAATACAGGATTTTGATTTTCAATGCTATTGGCACAATATGTAGTAACACCTTCTATAGATTGTAAACCTTTGCGAAGTTTATCCCAAAGCAATATTTCTCTTTGGTGAATATTTTCAATGCCTTGTTCTTTTATCCATTTTACGCCGGCATTCAAACCTGCAATTCCCAATAGATTGATAGTTCCTGCTTCTAATCTGTAAGGATATTCCTCCAAGTGAGTTTTGACAGCACTTCTTACACCGGTGCCGCCAAAACGTGTTTGACGGATGTCAATACCTTCTCTAACATAAGAACCACCGATTCCGGTAGGTCCCATCAAACATTTGTGACCTGTAAAAACATATACGTCTATGCCGCAGTCAACCATATCCAAAGGTACTGAACCGGCACCTTGGCTACCGTCAACAACGAATATCAAACCATTATCTTTGCAAATTTTTCCTATTTCTTTCAATGGTTGTATGGTGCCGATGACATTGGAACTATGTGTGCAGGCAACGAATTTGGTATTAGGACGAATGGCTTTTTTTATGTCGTCTGGGTCAACATATCCGTCTTTATTGAAAGGAATGTAGGTAACATCAATTATTCCTTGTTGTTGCATGCAATATAGTGGACGCAATACAGAATTGTGTTCCAACATAGTGGTGATTACATGTTTGCCTTTTTCTGCCAAACCTTGTAAAACAATATTGAGAGAATCGGTAGCATTGTAACTAAATGTCAATCTGTTAGGATCGCCGCCACCATTGAATAATTCTGTGAGAAGTTTGCGAGTATTAAACACTATTTCTTCTGTTTCTACCGCAGCATCAAATCCTGAACGACCCGGGTTTACACCATGTTTGCGATAAAAATTAGTCATAAAATCATAAACCACATCTGGTTTAGGAAAACTTGTTGCTGAGTTGTCTAAGTAAATCATGATAAAATTGTTTTATTTAACTTATTTTAATTTTATTCTTTATCTAATACCAATGCGTCTGCTACTATTTCCGCAATGGTTTTTATTTTTACATTTAAATGATAAACTTGATTCAATTGAGAAAGTTGGTCAACGCAGTTGTGACATGGAGTAACTACCACTTTTGCTCCTGTTTTTCTAATTTGGTCGGCTTTGATTTCTCCAATTTTGATACGGCGTTCGTTGTATTCGCTCATTGCCAATTGTCCGCCACCGCCACCGCAGCAGAAGTTGTCCATGCCGTGAGGGGTCATTTCCACAAAATTGCTGACAGCACTTTTCACTGCAAACCGCAATTCCGACAATAGTCCGCCATTACGAACCAAATTGCAAGGGTCGTGCAAGGTGACCAACTCTTGATTCAAAGATTTATCTATTTTGATACGACCGGTACGAATATAGTTGTTGATAAGTTCTACTGCAGTAATTGTTTCAAATTCATAGGGTTGCTGCAGATAGTTGGGAGCTTCCCATCTGTTTGCACGAGATCCGTGACCACATTCTCCCAATACTAAACGTTTGCAACGTTTTATAATAACTTCATCGTGAAGACGTTTGGCAATTTGTCCGGCTTGCTCGTTGTTGCCATTGAAAAGTCCGTAGTTGGTAACGTCGTACATGTGTGTAGAGATGGTCCAACTTTCTTTTGCTGCATAGAAAATTTTTGCGATAGCAGCAATCGACAAGGGGAAAAATTTGGGTTCACGAGGATTGAGGGTATAAAGAATGTCCTTGTCGGTTTCGTCTAAAGGAATGCGGGCATCTTCTCCGCATTCATCTTGTAGTTCTTCTTCCATCCATTGAATGGTATCCACAAAGTCACTCGTTTCAATACCCATGTTGTTACCGGTTGTCAAAGCGGCATCGACTGTAGCTTGTAATGTTTTGGGCACCAATCCCATGGCTGCCAACATACGTCGTCCAAAGTGGACGATGTAGGCAATGTCAACGCCGATAGAGCAGTGTTTTACACAACGACCGCACATGGTGCAAGCACCAAAAAGAGAGTCTATCATCTCTTCTGCCATTTGGTCGTCCAATTCACGAGCATTGACTAAAAAAGGTGCCACTCTTCCTGTCAAGGTGCAGTATCTTCTATATAAAGATGCCACTAATTCAACTTTTCTGGCAGGAATAAATTTATTTTCCTTCATTGCTTTGTAGTACATGCAACTCGACGCACACAATCCGCAGTGAACACAAGCATTCAAATGCGTTTCTAATTTGCTGTCCGGACGCATTTTCAACAAAGCAATGGCTTTGTCTATTTGTTCTTTTGTCAATTTTTCCATATTAATAGTTCTTTTGAGGTGGCCAAGAGTTTCTCCAACCATAAAAATAACCTAAATGAAAGCGTGCCGCAAAGAAATACAGCATGTGTTTCAACTTTCCCATAGGTATATAGAGTAACAAAATAGTTACCAAAATGTAATATATTGGAGCAAACGAACCTGCTATAAGATAAATGGCTGTAAAAAATTGAAACAAGGTGGTAAAGAAGTTGGAAAGAAAGTCATCCAAGTGAGATAGTTCTCTCATTTTCTTTACTATCATTCTTTTTATGAACAATCCGAATCCGCACAATCCGCAAATGCCAATGCAAAGTGCAAGAACCATTTGAAGCCATTGAGGGAATAGTGTGGGACTGATAAAAAAGAATACGAAAAATAACAAGATGCTTAAGAATATGCCTATGTGAAAGAAAATGCCTGCTGTAAAAGACGGCAAATGTAAATAGGCAGATTCTTTATGGTTGGGCATCATGGCAATGGTATAGGCATATACCTCTGCCTTGGGTAGGTTTCCGCTTTTGGTGGATAAATCTTTTGGCTTTCCTTCTTTTATCAAACGAATAAAGTGCCACAACATGGCTATCAGGAAAACTGCCAAAGCCCCTAAACTAAGATATTGATACCAAATCATTTTTCAATAATATTAAAAAAGAGACTATACGCAACCATCAGGTTTTGGAAGACCTGCCACACGGCATGCTCCACGTGCCGGACCTAATGGGAATAATTCGTAAATATCCTTTAGTTTCAAACCGGTTTCTTTGCAAATAGTTCTTACCATTGGGGCATTGCCTTTTTCTATGAAATTGTTTCTGATAACATTGACAACAGCCCAGTGTTTTTCTGTCATTTCAATACCATCGGCTTTAGCAATTTCTTTTGCTACATCTTCTGTCCAAATATCGGGATTGGTTAAAAATCCGTCTCCGTCAAATTCTAATTCTGCCATAATTCTATTTTTTATTATTTTTATTTGTTAAATTTTATTCTTCGTTTTCACATTTTTCCATAATTTCATCAATGCTCCAAGGTGAATCGGGCATGACAAAATTGGGACAAAAATTCAGTGCTTTTTTCGTTTGGAAGCGTTTGCAATGGGTGTATCCGGCATTTTCCCCATGGCAGTAAGTGTCTATATATGCTTGTTTTTTTTCTTCGTCTGCGACAAAGTCTTTTATATTAACTATTTGACAACCGCTAAAGTTAGGACATTCTTCCTTCATTTTCCTAAAAATTATAATATGCAAAGATACAATTTTTAATTGTTATAGATAACAATATTGTGCATAAAAGTTTAACAGGTAAAAGTTAAGAATTTTAATGTCAATAATGACAAAATTTGACGAAGATGTGAGAAATTGTTGCAAAAGTAAACGAAATTTAAGCCGTAAAAACAATCTTTTTTTTCTAAAAAAAAGAAATTATTGTTTTTTGAAAAATTATAAAATACTAAAAAACAGGATGATATAAAACTAAAAAAATTTTTTACAATTTTTTTTTATTGTTATAAAAAAAGTTGTACTTTTGCAGTGCTTTTAGCGATGTCCAATGGTGTAATGGCAGCACTACAGTTTTTGGTACTGTCTGTCTTGGTTCGAATCCAGGTTGGACAACATAAATCTCACTCATAGCTAGATGTAGTGGGATTTTTTTTAGCATGAGTTAAGAGGAGGGGTCGCTAATAGACCTCTCTTTTTTGTTAAAACTGACAAAATGAAAAAAAAGGAAATAACAGTAGAGCGAATAACTGCCTTGGTGGAAGAACAAATAGCCGGCACCGATTTGTTTATCGGTGAGGTAAAAGTTAAGCCGGGCAATGTGATATATGTCTTTTTAGATGGAGATAGTGGTGTGCCTATTTCTAAATGTGTGGAAGTAAGTCGCCATATAGAGAAAAATTTAGACAGAGACGAAGCCGATTTTGAACTGAATGTTTCTTCTTATGGTTTAGGGCAGCCGTTGAAATTTTTACGTCAATATAAAAATGCCATCGGCAAACAATTGACAGTAACCACAATAGATGGAGAAAAACTGACAGGCATTTTGGTACAAGTGAACGAACAAAATATTACTCTGCAGAAAAAAGACAATAGAAAAAAAGAAACAATGGAAAAAACACTGCAAATGCAAGAAGTTAAAGTAGCAAAAATAGATCCGATATTATAAAATTAACAAGATATGAGCGAAAATCTTAATTTGATAGGATACTTATCCGAATTCAAAGAATTAAAGAACATTGACAGAGAAGTGTTGATGAAAATTTTGGAAGATGTGTTTAAGCAGATGCTATTAAAAAAATATGGGGCAGATGCTAATATTAATGTAATTGTAAACCCGGATAAAGGTGATATTGAGTTTCAACGTTGGCGTACGATTGTAGAAGACGGCGAATTAACCAACGAAGCAAATCAAATAGAACTTTCAGAAGCTATCAAAATAGAACCTGACTTTGAAGTCGGTGAAGAGTTGTGGGAAAATATTTCACATGCTGAGTTCGGGAGAAGGGATATATTGGCATTGCGTCAAAGTTTGTCGGCCAAAATTACTGAATACAACAAAGAAGAAGTTTACAAAAAATACGAAAATCGTATTGGAGAAATTGTTACCGGAACTGTAGTTCATGTGTATAAAAAAGACATCAGTTTCATTGATGAAGAAGGTATAGAAATTCTTATCAGACGACAAGAATTAATCCCGAGCGATTTTTATAGAAAAGGTGACAGCATTAAAGCTGTTGTTATAAAAGTGGAATTGAAGGTAAATTCTTCTTTAATAGAAGCTTCGCGTACTTCTCCGCGTTTCTTGGAAAGATTGATGGAAGAAGATATTCCTGAAATTGGCGATGGTACAATAGAAATTAAAAATATAGTTCGTGTACCGGGAGAAAAGGCCAAGGTGGCAGTGGAAACTTATGATGACAATGTAGACCCTGTAGGATCCTGCGTAGGAATGAAAGGTTCTCGAATTCATGGAATTATGAGAGAATTGAGAGACGAAAATATTGATATCATCAGCTATACTACCAATCCGGAATTGTATATCACCCGTGCTTTGAATCCTGCTAAAATTAGCAAATTGACAGTAAATGTTAAGGAAAAGAGAGCCGAAGCCTTGATGGATCCCAAACAAATTTCTTTGGCTATCGGAAAGAATGGTGTAAACATTCGTTTGGCCAACAAACTTACCGGTTATGAAATAGACGTTTTGCGTGACGATCTTCAAATTGTAGATGATGTAAAAATAGAACAATTTGCAGACGAAATTGATGAATGGATTATTGATGTTTTAAAGAGCATTGGTTGCGATACAGGTAGAAATGTGTTAGACTTGGGTCGTGAAGAATTGCTTCGTCGTACCGATTTGGAAGAAGAAACAATAGACGATGTTTTAAGAATCATCAATGCTGAATTTGCTGAAGAATAATAGCATTTTTAAATCAATCTAAAAAACAAAGATTACAAAAATAGAGTATTTAACCAAAATAGTTGAAGATGTCAGAAGAAGTAAAAAAGATATCCCGTTTAGGAAAGGCGGCACAGGAATTTAATGTCGGCATGTCTACCATAGTAAAAGATTTGTCAAAAGAAGGCATTATCATAGAAGAGTCACCTAATACCAAGTTGTCTGAAGAGGCTTATGCTCTATTAGAAAAGAAATATAAAGCAGACAAAGTTGCAAAATCTGCCGCTCAAGAAGTTGAAATAGGAAAATTGTCAAAAGAGCAGGCTGCCAAAGAGCAACAAAAAGCAGAAATTGTTCAAGAAGCACCTGCTGTAGTTGTAAAAGAAGAGAAAAAAGAGACACCCAAAAAGGTGGAGGAGGCAAAACCTATTGAAAAGGAAGTTAAGGAAGAAACTCCTGTGGAAGAAAAAGTGGAAGTGAAAGAAACTCCCAAAGAGGAAACTCCGGCAGAAGAAGCCAAAACAAAGATTGTAACTCCGTCTGAAGAGGGAGAGGTGAAGCGAAAAGGACCAAAAGTTATTGGCAAAATAGATTTAGAGGCTACCAAAAAGAAACCTGCTAAGAAAGCCAAAGCCACTCCAAAAGAAGAAAAAGTATCTAAAAAAGAATCTTCTTCCACCAAAAAGGCATCTAAGACAAAAACAGCAAAAGAAGTAGAAAAAATAGAAGAACCAAAAGAACTTCCACAACAAGAAGAACCGACTGTTCAAGTAGAAGAAACACCGGCACCGGTGCAAGAGGAATCTTCTGCACCGAAAGAACAAGTTGAATCTGTTCAAGCCGTTCAACAAGAACCCGTAGAGCAAGAACCTGTAGTAGAGGAACCTGTCGAAGAAAATCAGGAAAAAGTGCAGGAAGTTGACATCAAAGTGAATGCTCCTATTTTGCAAGGAGTGAAGAAATTGGGAACTATCGATTTGACGGCTATCAACTCCAAAACTCGTCCTGACAAAGTTGTAAAGAAAGACAAGGAAAAAAACAAGAAGGCAAAAGGCAAGGACGATGGCGACAAAAAATTCAAAGGCAGTGGAAAACCGAAAGATTCCAATAAATTAGTCAGCAATGGAGAAGAACACCATGCAGAAAAAGGTGCAAGAGGTGACAAACAAAAAGAAGCGGACAATAGAAACGAAAGAAATGATACAGATAACAAGAAAAAACGCAAACGTGACCGTATCAAAGTTCAGCAATATTCTATTGTTGACGATTCTTTCGAAAAGCCGAGAAATACTTGGCAAAAAGGATCAAAAAGAGTTCAACGTCCGGATGTTGACAAGGAAGAAGTAGAAGCCAATGTAAGGCAAACCATGTCAAAAATGGGACCTTTGGGCAAAAGTAAGGCATCAAAACATGCTCATGACAAACGTCAAAAAATCCAAAAGGAAATAGCCATCCAAGATGAAATAAAGGCAAAGGAAAGCAAAATTTTGAAGGTGACGGAATATATTACCGCCAACGAATTGGCAAAAATGATGAATATTCCGGTCAGCAAGGTTATTGCCACTTGTATGAGCATTGGCCAATTGGTGTCAATCAATCAACGTTTGGAGAAAGATTTAATCCAAATTATCGCTGAAGAATTCGACTATCAAGTTCAATTTATGGACGAAGATATTGAAGATTCCAACGTAATTGAGGTAGATGATCCTTCCAATTTACAACCTCGTGCTCCGATTGTAACCGTTATGGGACACGTTGACCATGGTAAAACTTCTTTGTTGGATTATATTAGAAAAACGAATGTTATTGCCGGTGAAGCCGGAGGTATTACCCAACATATCGGTGCTTACGAAGTACAATTGAGTGATGGCAGAAAGATAACTTTCTTGGACACACCCGGACACGAAGCATTTACGGCTATGCGTACCAGAGGTGCAAAGGTTACCGATATCGTTATTGTCGTTATAGCTGCAGATGATAGTATTATGCCTCAAACAGTAGAAGCTATCAATCACGCACAAGCAGCAGGTGTTCCTATGATATTCGCTATCAACAAGATAGATAAGCCGGGTGCGGATCCGGAAAAAATTCGTGCTGCATTGGCAAATATGAATTTGTTGGTAGAAGAATGGGGTGGAAAAATACAAAGTCAGGATATTTCTGCTAAAAAAGGTATCAATGTGGACGAATTGTTAGAAAAAGTTTTGATAGAAGCAGAAATGTTGGAATTAAAAGCCAATCCGAATACTTTTGCCACAGGAACCGTCATAGAATCTTCTTTGGATAAGGGAAGAGGATATGTGGCAAAAATATTAGTACAAAACGGTACTTTGCGGAAAGGCGATTTTGTGGTTGCCGGCACAAGCTGTGGCAAAACAAAAGTTATGTACAACGAAAGAAATCAAGTGGTAACATCTGCAGGTCCTTCCACTCCTGTATTGTTGATAGGTTTGGATTCCGCTCCTCAAGCAGGTGACACTTTCCGTGTATTTGAAGATGAACGCGAAGGAAAATCTGTTGTCAGCAAACGTCATCAATTGTTGAGAGAGCAAGGATTGCGTACTACTACAAGAATGACATTGAACGATATTGGTCAAAGAATTGCTCTTGGCGACTTCAAGGAATTGAACCTTATTGTCAAAGCCGATGTGGATGGTTCTAAAGAAGCTTTGACCGATGCTTTGGAGAAATTGTCAACAGATAAGGTGATGGTAAAAGTTATTCATAGTTCTGTCGGTCAGGTGACAGAATCCGATGTTTTGTTGGCATCTGCTTCAAAAGCCATCATTTTTGCTTTTCAAGTACGTCCTTCCAGCGGCGCTAAAAAATTGGCAGAACAAGAACAAGTGGATATTAGAACCTACTCCGTTATCTATGATGCCACCAATGATTTGCAAGAGGCAATTGTCGGCATGAAAGAGCCTGAAGTGAAAGAGACAATCGTTTGCAATATTGAAGTGAGAGAAACTTTCAAAATCTCCAAAGTGGGTATTATTGCAGGTTGCTATGTATTGGACGGAAAAATTCAAAGAACAACAAAAGTACGTATCATTCGAGATGGTATTGTTATTCATACAGGTCGTTTGGGTTCTTTGAAACGTTTCAAAGATGATGTAAAAGAAGTGCAGGCAGGATATGAATGCGGCTTGAATATAGAAAGTTACAATGACATCAAGGTAGGCGATATCATTGAAGGTTTTGAAGAAGTATTAGTAAAATAAATTTTGAAAAAAATACTTACAACGGTAGTCACGTTGTTGTGTATATGTTTCACTTATGCACAACAAGGGGCTATTCGTGGATTCGTATATGATGCAGACAATGGGGAACCGATTCCGTATGTAACTGTATATGTGTACAATAATAATCATGGAACAGTTACAGACAACAATGGTTTTTTTGCTGTTTCCAAATTGCAAAAAGGCACCTACAAGGTTCGTTTGTCGTGTATTGGATATGATTCTGTAGTGCTGACATTTGAAGTAGGAGATAAAGTTGCCCCGGCAGAAAAATATTATCTGACAAAAACTTCTTTGCAATTAGATGCGGTGGAAGTGGTGGCGGAAAAGGTGATAGCACAAACAGAAACACATGTTTCCGTCAATCATATTACGCCTAAACAAATTCTTAGAATACCTTCCATAGGCGGTATGGCCGATTTAGCACAATATCTGCAAGTGTTGCCCGGAGTGGTTTTCACAGGTGACCAAGGCGGGCAGTTGTATCTTCGTGGAGGCACCCCTATACAAAACAAAGTTCTATTGGATGGCATGACCATCTACAATGCCTTTCATTCAATAGGCTTGTTTTCTGTGTTTGATGTAGATATTATCAAAAGTGCAGATGTTTATACGGCCGGTTTTGGAGCGGAATATGGCAGCAGGGTTTCTTCTATTATAGATGTAAAAATCCGTGACGGAAATCATAATCGGATTTCCGGCAAGGTGGAAATGAATACTTTCGGGTCGAAAATTTTGTTGGAAGGACCTATTGTGAAAGAAAAAACAAAAAAAATCACTGCCAACACTTATTATGATTCTTTGGATAGATTGATAGATATTCAAAAAGAGAAAAAATCCGGAAGCAATAGCTTAACTTTCTTGTTGTCATTGAAAGGTTCCTATCTGTCGCAAACATCTAAATGGTTTTATCCCTATGTAAGTAAAACCGGTTTGCCATACGACTATTTGGATGGCTATGGAAAAATATCTTTGCAGACGGCAGATGGTAGCAAAATCAGTTTCTTCGGATTTAGTTTCAATGATAGGGTAAAATATTCAGAAATAGCTACTTATAAATGGAATTCGTATGGTGGAGGCATGTCGTTTGTATTTTTGCCGAAGAGTTCAAACATGTTGATAGACGGAGTATTGGCCTATTCCGGCTACAAGATGGGTTTGAAAGAATCTACCAATCCGGAGCGTAAGAGCGGTGTCAATGATTTGAATGTAGGCATGAATTTTGCCTACAACATAGGCAAAAGTACCCTTTCTTATGGTTTGGAATTGCAAGCATCGTGGATTAATTATAGTTTTACAAGTGCTTATGGTTGGAATATCTCCGAAGCAAGTTTCAATAGTGAGTTAGGTGCTTACATAAAATATAAATGGATGTTGGCAAAAGACAAACTGATAATTGAGCCGAGTTTCCGTTTGCATATTTTCACTTCACAGTCGGCAGTGTCACCGGAGCCTCGTTTGGCAATGAAATATAATATTACCAAAGATATTCGTTTGAAATTAGCCGCAGGTTT
>JAEEGF011991066.1_pt1 | contig 27463 bp, 21 predicted proteins | sample 9134171 | NCBI WGS metagenome assembly JAEEGF01 (sample SAMN16246542, study PRJNA631951) | gut metagenome | biome: gut microbiome; feature: rumen; material: AP-attached | host: Bos | place: Iran: Karaj | collected 2018-10 | reverse complement strand
ATTGGTCTATCATAAGCATTTAAGTATCTTCTCATATCATCGAGTGTATAACTTGGTCCATCGTATTGCTCAAGCATTACAGGAGGAAACCATACATCGATTAGTTTCAAAGCTTTTACATCCCCCATTCCAAAGATATTTCCAGCAATATAAGTCATAATATTCTGAATATTACCATTTCTATCAAATAATCTCCAAGGGAAAGCTATTTTTACCATCTCAGATTCCACATCCACTTCATAAACTAGAGCATTCAAAAGTCTAGCATAAGGAGTTTCAGTTTTCACTGGGAAATTTGTTCCTGTACTAGATTCACTAGCTACTTCACAAGCAGCTTGTAGAATATTTCTCTTTCCATTTGGTACAAGATGGTAAGAAGCTAACATATAATCACCATTTGTGGCTTTGTCTCATAAATCTAAATTAACATAAGCTCTTTGGTGATCATTTAATGAATCTAATAACTCTTCTTTTGTCATTTGTTTTTGTATGAAATAAAATCTGAATTAATTATAAACGAAATTAATTATAATGCAAATTTTATCACAGATTTTAAACATTTATCAAAAACTTTATCTTGATTTTTATAATTATTGTTATAATGTATCGAATATATACATTTTACCATCATAATAATACTGTCATGGCAGCATCACTATTATCAGATCTCGTAAAAAAATGTAAAACTTTGATTAGCGGTAATGAAAGTCTAATCTCTGATGGAAAAGATTTTTATGAAAAATCAAAAAAAACTTTGGAAACCGCTAAAAAGAAGAAAAAAACAGCGGCTGATACAAAAAAGTTGATTAACGAAGGGAGAGAACTTCTTGAAGATTGAAAAAAACTATATGAAAAGTGAAAGAAAACATATGAAAAAATTAAAAAATCTGAATCAGTAAAAAGTTTAACTAAGAAAACTACAACTAAAAAACCAACTACAAAAAAGGCTACACCAAAAAAAACAACTAAGAAATAAACTATTATTTCACAAGGCATAAGTCTATTTATTAGCTGGGAATACAAAAAAAGACTGATTCCATTACGAATCAGTCTTTTCTTTATATCCAAACAATTAATTACTCATCTTCATCAGATTTCATAGTTCCAGCTCTTTCAGCAATAATCTTCTTAGCAAGAGCATCAGGCACTTTTTCGTAATTAGACATTTGCATTGTATATTGAGCTCTACCTTGAGTATTAGATCTAAGATCAGTAGAGTATCCGAACATTTCAGCTAATGGAACTTTTGCTTCGATTGCAGTTGCGTTTCCTCTAGGAGTCTGTCCAAGGATAAGTCATCTACGAGAACTAATATCTCCCATAACTGTACCAACATATTCTTCAGGTGTAACTACTTCTACTGACATTATAGGCTCTAGAAGAACAGGACCAGCCTTGAAGAATGCATCTTTCATAGCCTTGTGAGTTGCAACCTTGAATGATACTTCTGAAGAATCCACATCATGGTAAGATCCAAAGAAAGGAATAACTTTTACATTGATGATTGGATATCCAGCCAAAAGTCCTTGAGCAACAACTTCTCTAGCTCCCTTATCAATAGCAGGTATGAACTCGTTAGGGATAACTCAACCTTTGATTTGAGATTCGAAATCGTAAACTTTTTCGTCATTTTTCTCAAGTTTCAATACAACATGTCCGTACTGTCCACGTCCTCATGACTGTTTTTTGAATAGTCATTCTCACTCCACATTTTGAGTAATAGTTTCTCTGTAAGCTACCTGAGGAGCTCAAGTATTAACTTCTACTTTATGTTCTCTTCTCATTCTCTCGATAAGTACCTCTAGATGTAATTCTCCCATTCCAGAGATAATAGTCTGACCACTTTCTTCATCTGAATGGTATGTGAAAGTAGGATCTTCGTATGATAGTTTTGCAAGAGCAAGTCACATCTTTTCTTGATCACCTTTTGATTTTGGTTCAACAGCGATAGAGATAACTGGTTCAGGGAACGTCATACTTTCCAAAACTATAGGGTTTTTCATATCACATAAAGTATTTCCAGTTCTAGTATCTTTTAGTCATAGGAAAGCACAAATGTGTCCAGCAGATATTTCAGTAATTTCTTCCCTCTTATTAGCGTGCATCATCAAAAGTCTTCCAACTCTTTCTTTTTGTCCTGTGATAGGATTCAAAAGCATATCTCCAGATTTGATAACTCCTGAGTAAACTCTAACATAAGTTAAAGTACCAACAAAAGGATCTGTCATAATTTTGAAGGCGATAGCAGAAGCTGGTTGATTTACATCAGATTTTCTAGTAATTTGTTTTTCTGGGTCATCTGGATCAGTTCCAACGATTTCACCTCTATCCAATGGAGAAGGTAAGAAATCAACAACTGCATCAATCATTAATTGAACTCCTTTATTTCCAAGAGCAGATCCACACATAACTGGGAATAAATCTCCACTACATGTTCCAGCTCTAATAGCTTTTTTCAAAAGTTCTACAGGAATTTCTTCTCATTCCAAGTATTTTTCAGCTAATTCATCATCGTAAAGTGAAACTCTATCTATCAAAGCTTCTCTATATTCTTCAGCTTTAGCTTTTAATTCTTCAGGGATTTCGTGTTCTACTACATTTACTCATTTTTCTCCTTCGAAAGTGTAGTACTTCATGTTAACTAGACTTACAACTCCTGCAAAAGTATCAGAAGCACCATTTGGTAATTCGATAGGAATTGCTTTGTCAGTTAATCTTTCTTTAATAGTTTCAACTGAATTGTAGAAATCAGCACCCATTTTATCCATTTTATTAACGAATATCATTCTAGGAACATTATACTTATCAGCCTGTCTCCACACAGTTTCAGTTTGTGGTTCTACTCAGGCTTGTCCATCAAGTAATGCAACAGCACCATCAAGTACACGCAAAGATCTTTCTACCTCAATTGTAAAGTCAACGTGCCCTGGTGTGTCAATTATATTAATATGATGACCTTTCCAGAAACATACAGTAGTAGCTGATGTAATAGTAATTCATCTTTCTTTTTCCTGATCCATCCAGTCCATTTGAGATTCTCAATCATGAGTTTCTCAGATTTTATGTGTTCTTCCTGTATAGAAAAGAATTCTTTCAGTTACAGTAGTTTTACCGGCATCGATGTGCGCCATGATACCTAGGTTTCTCACTTTTTCAAGCGGTGTAATGTCTGCCATAGTTTAAAATTTAAAGATAATAAAAATCTCGCATCTTTTTATATTAATGTTCCTTTCGTTTTCAAGTTAAAAATTTACTATTTAAATTATATCCTTAATTTCAATTCATTCATAATAGTACTTCAAAATCTGATCATAAGTTACTCACTGTTGAGCAAATCGTTCGGCTCATTTTCATGCTAATCAAACTCAATGTCATGCAAAATCACTACAAGTTCCAAAATCATAAACAGATTTTAGATAAGGTGTATCATTCCATCATCGTTTCTCTTCTGCAGATAAAGTAAATCCAGGAGAACAATTGAAATATGGTAGAATTGGTAAATAATCATTATACATTACAATTTTGTCTTTAGTCGCATTTAACGCCTGATACCATCTAGTTAAGGTTTTTTCTAATCCTGCTCATACATATTTTTGGAAGAAATTTGGATCATCTATTGCTGTATATGATGCATTAGGTGAAATGTTTGGATGTATATTACCCTTATCCATATAAAATAGAGCATAGTTTTTTGAAATCATTGCCATTACTTTATTTTTCTCCAAAGTTTCAGTATCATTAGTTTCAACAATTCATTTCATGTATTCAGAGAATGGTAGCGTATTGATTACGATAAAATCAGATTTTTGTTCTCAATTTAATGTAGGATAAACTCATTTTTCAAAATCTAAACTACCTTTAAAACTATTCCATGGTACTCAGGCATAAGATTTACGATTATAATTTGATATTTTAACAATTCAATTATTCATAGAAGATTTTACAGAAACTTTGTTAGCTGATAAAATGATATCAGAATTAACTTGAATTCTATTAGACAAAAGAGTTAAAGATGCAGAATCTCGATTATAGTTCACACCATCAATATTAAAAATACAACTCATATCACATATAATTTCAAAACTATCATATTTTGTAGAAAGTTCATATAATAACACTGAAATGTTTTGATTTATTAGACTTTTAACATCGTTAAGAGTATACTTTCTCATAATCTTTGTCATTTTATTAGAAGTATTATTAAGCTTTCATTTATAATTTTTCTTAGCAACATTGGCAGCATTTTTGAATATTTTAGGATTAGATTTTTGTAACTGAGCTAAACGTTTAGGAAAATCCGAAGTTTTTGAAACTGTATTACTCGCTGTAGCAGTATTAGCCATATTTACTGGTTGCGATTTTGCACTGCTTTTTAAATCTTTAATCCAGCTTGTTGGTAATGCAACATTTCATACTGTTCATTTTTTCATCCTACTTAAAACTTCATCTCTTATTTTAGGTAAAAATATATATAAGTTCTTACCGGGGCAAGCTGTTGCTTTTACATTTTTATGTCACATTATATTTGGGTTTTTGACTGCGGTAACATATGGTTCTTTTGTTGAATTTGTTGAAAATGTATGAGTATATCCATGAGGGTCTATGTGATAATATTTTGCTATAGCCGTAGTCAAATTAACCAATGATGACATTTGTTCAACAGTTGGTTTATCATTTTCAAAGTTTCACATCAAAGCGATTCAAACCGAAGATACATTATTATTAGATGCGTGCATTCATACAGCTCATTCTCATCAAGCACGTCATTCATAGATATTTCACATTTGATCAATTAAAAAATTATATCAAATATCTCCAAAATTACGATTTATAGTATGATATTTATAAATATCTTGAATTTCTTTTTTTACATTACTAATTGTTCGATTGGGATTGTAGTTTCATGCAGTATGATGAATTATTATCTTATTTTTATGATGATTAAAATAATCTGGATAAATTAAATAATGATTTCAAAACATAGTGTTAGATCATTCATATTTTCGTTCTAGTGGAAAATTTTTAGCCATCCAAACATTACGAATCTTTGAAATGTTCTCAGCCTTTATTTGAGCTTCAGTTTTTTCTCCTTTAGAAGAATTGTTCGTAGGTCTAGGTGTACTACGAAATCTGATAGATTCATCGGCTCCCCATTCTGCACGAGAAATTATTTTTACTCAGGGGAGATTCCAATTAGCAGCATGGTTAATATTTCAAATAATCATTCAAAATGCAATTAAAGAAAAAAATCAGATTTTATTCAAGATTTTCATAGTAATTTTGGTTTAAATTAAATACGAAAATATAATAAATATTTTCGCATAAAATGCAAATAAATGAATTAATTTAGAATAAGTAATTAAAAATTAAAACATTTGACATTATGATAAATTTTTTTATTATTAGTGAGGTAGCTATATATTTACCTAATAATTCATAATAGATGAAAATACTATGAAGTTTTAATACAAAACTTGATGAACATGAATTATACGACGCAATACAGGAGAATTGACAATGAAATGCAATAATGATCAAAAAACATCGAGTTTTTTTAATACGTCCTATGGTATGGATGCTGTTTGCATTTATAGCATTCTGACTATTAATTTGGTTTGCATATAGTCAGTTTTACAATCCAGAGTATGTAGCAATATTTTGGACGTTAACTATTTCTTATTCACTAGTTACTTGTGTTTGGTGTATCCATAGCTTCAAGATGATTACTTACGATATTCAGCTACAAATAAGGAATAAAAAATGATATATAGATACAGTTGATGAAAGTGAGTTTAAAGATGGTAGATATGAAACATTTTTAAAGCACAGTTTTATATCTATGGGACTACAAGTACTTTTAATGATTATAAATTCTTTAGTGTCATTTTTTGCAGAAACAGAAGCAACAGCAAATCTCTTTTTCAATATAACATGAGTTATAGTTAACATATGATTTTTATTCCTATTATACAAAGTTGTAGATAGAATTATAGATTATGAAATGGATTTTAATATTTTTACAATAGATCAATTTATATTATATCGTCAGCATGGATTTTTTAAGGTAGAAAGTATGAATATTGCAGCATCTACTATAAAAATAGTAAAAGAATCCAAAAGCTGATTTCTTTGATCGTTATTTAATTATTGAAAAGTTTCTATTCATCCAGAAGGAAATTTATGAGCAAACACAAAAGCAATAGAATTATTTTTTGTATCAGCACCAAAATCTTTAACTAAAAAGTTAAATGAATTTATAGAAAAATCCAAGGAATGATTTAATGTTTCGGTTATGTCTTAAGGAATTAAAAATTTTCAGGTAGCTTTTTTAAAAACTTGTGATTTGGAAAAATCCATTTCAGAAATAATTTACGGTGAATATTGCATGGTCAATATTTTTTCAATAATTCTTTGTGCTCTTTGGTCCCATATCACTTATGCATATCAAATTTGTATTTAGCATATTTTTTTGGCAAAGATTCCATTATACAATCACGTGAAACTTTAGCTATAATTGAAGCCATTCAGATTTCTTTTACTTTCGCATCTCATGAAACAATTGTTTCAATTTCCCAAAATGGAAACATCTTTTTTAATCAAAAATCACGATTTCCATCCATTATTAATTTTATATTAATTCAATTAGAATTTAACTCTGAAAAATAATTTAAAATATTTGTATATTTTAATTTAGCTTCTATTTTCAGAGAAATAGGATTCGGTAAATGATTTTCGATTTTTATATTGGGGAATAACTGTCTAAAAATCTGGAGCATTCACCTAAGAATTGCAAGATGTAAGGAATTGCTCATCCCATATTTATCGATTTCAGCAGAAGTCATTCGAGCTGGATTTGAAATAATTTTTCATTCAGATTTTAAATTATCTATATATTTAAAAAGTCTTTCCCTTTTTGATTCTGAAATCTGTTTGCTATCACAGAAAGGCATTAATTTTTTTTTCGAAAGCTTTTTAATAGGACAGACAAGTCACACAAAAAGTGGACCTGCAAGAGGTCATCTTCCCGCCTCATCAAAATACACAGTAAAAGTTTGCTTTTTCATACAAACAATAATTATTTAAATATAACCAAAAAACAAGGCGTTCTAGTCTTGTTTTAAGTGTCAAGGAATAAATATTATATTACTCTATGAATTTCATCTAAAGTAGTTTCTCATTTTAGTACCTTAACAATTCAATCTTCTAATAAAGTAATAAATCAGTTTTCACGCGCTTTTGTTAAAATTAATGATTCATTCTCTTTGTCTATGATAAGATTTCTCATATCTTCCGTAATTTCTAAAGCTTCAAGAATTGCCAATCTTCATTGATATCATGTTTCATTACATTTAGCACAGCCACGAGACTCCACAACAGTTCAATCAAAAGCAGGTAAGTTACCCATATTTAAATCACTCAAACTTTTTATAGCTTTTTCAATTTCTGCTTGCTCAGCATAAGTTGCAGGTCTTTTATCGCTACAATTTGGACAAATTCTACGTACTAAACGTTGACTTAGTACTAATTGGATAGCTGGAGCCAATAAATAGGGTTCTACTCCCATAGAAAGTAAACGGGGAACAGAAGCAATTGCAGAATTTGTATGTAATGTAGTAAACACTAGATGTCATGTTAATGCTGCATTTACAGCGATATCCGCAGTTTCTTTCGATCTAGTTTCTCAAACCAATATAATATCAGGATCATGACGTAAAATTGCTTTCAATCATGTTTCATAGTCATAATTTTTCGCATAGTTAATTTGAGACTGTTGAATTCCAGGCATTTCATATTCTATAGGATCCTCTAAAGTAATAATCTTATTGGTTCAAGTATTTAAATAATTTAAAATTGAATATAATGTTGTAGTTTTTCATGATCAAGTAGGTCAAGTAACAATAATCATTCACGTAGTTTTAGCAATATGCTTTTTCAAAATATCATAATTCTTATCCGTGAATCAGATTTCTTCAAAAGTAGCAATTCATTTCTGAGAATCTAAAAATCTGATTACAGTAGATTCAGCAACCATTCAGGGCATAAAGTTGACCCTGGCATCGACCTTCTTTTTCTCTCATTTATGATTCATCGCTTCAAATGAAAATCTACCATCTTGAGGCACATAATCTACATTCATCTTAACTCATGATATGAATTTTAATTTTTGTAAATATTTCCAAAAATCTTTAGCATCAAAATTAACTACATCCTGCAAAATCCCGTCTAAACGCAAACGAAGAGTTATTTCTTTTCATTCTGGCTGAAAATGTATATCTGAAGCACCAGACTGAAATCAAAGTCTCACCATTTCTACAATAAATTCTCCAGGATCTAGAGAATCTTTTTTAGAGAAAAATTGTTTCATTTGTGAAATTGCTGAATCTCATTCAGCTTTTTCTCTCTTTTCTTTTTCTTCTTTTACGAGTTGCTCCTCTGCATCCAATTTATCATACCGTTTCATTCATTCGTTAAATCATTCGAGAGAAGTATAATAAATTTTCATCTTTAATCATTTGTTCTCTAACTGCTTTTCTATTTTTTTAACTTCTTCAGGATGATTATTTGTTGTTAGGATATATACTCAGTTTTCATCATCTTTATAATAGATAATAATCTGCATAGTTGCTGCATTTTCACGTGGAATTTTTTTTAATTGAGAAAAATCTACTTGTAATGCTTTTACATCATTTACTTCCAATATCGTATTTATTAATTGGTTTGCCATAATATGTAGAAAAATCTCATAATAAAAATTAGACCTACCACAGTCTAATTATACTCACAAATACTTTAAAATGCAAATTTTGGTAGAGAAAAATATTTTTTAAAATTAACTCTAAAAAATAGACTTAAATTAACTAATCTCCAGTTTTTTCTTTTTTTTCGCCATTTTTTAGTTCTTCAAAATCCTTTTTTAGTTTTTCTTTATTTTCTCAATCCTGCATTTTTTTGATAGCTGATGCAATCATAAATAACATATTTTGATATGTCTCTTTATCCATAAATCAGGCATCAATCAATGCAATCATTCATTCCGCTAATTCTCGATGAGGTTTTAAGTCATTTAGAATTTTGAGAACTTTTTGTTTATCCATGGTTATTTATGTTAAATAAACACCTAATTATAACTATTTTGAATCATTTTGTCAAATTCAGAGTATAGAAAAAACTAAGCTTATTCAAGCCGTTTGATCGAGTGTACAATATTTTTGAGAATTTAATAAAATCAGCAAATAACAAGAATATTTACCAATCTTTATACTTATTGTTAAACATAAAATATCATTTATTATTGTGAGAAGCATCCAATCATGAATTATATCAAAATTTGGCTCATAGAACATTATGTGAAACAAAAAAACTTCCATATAAAGAGGAGCTGCAAATAATATGCCATGGAATTCCATAAAAAAAGAATTAGAGATGTTAACGTAATGTTTTATTTGCTTGCAGATGTTCGATAGTTTTTTATTTTTGTCAAGTGTTTTACATCATCATTTAATTTTTTTTTACAAATACTTATAATTCTACTTGAAACTTTACCTTGTTTGTCTATTAAATCTGCAATCAATTTTGCAACACGTCCCACAGGCATATAAATATCCAATCAAGCACTAAAAGAATAAAAATATATTGACATTCATACAAAAAAACGTATAACATAAAAAACAAAAAATTAAATATTTTAGCGTTATGAACAAAAACATTAAAAAATTTTTATTACTATGTTGCTTTATTGTAGCATTGGTAATTTGGAATGGAATATATATGAGCTATCTCTTCACCGATTATCTCAGGTATCAGCCAGAATGCACATTGGAGAATCTGCTTATGTTTATACCTTGGGGTATCAAAGAGGAGATTATATTTAGGTATTTACCATTCATGCTGGCCACATGTATATATGTAGGATTAAAGAAAATAGGAAACAAATGGGCTAATATATCCATTATTCCACTTGGAATACTAATTCTAGTAGTTCAATTCGTATTCTCCTCTTTACATATTCCACTAGATCCTGTATATAGAGAGGTACTATACGAATTGCCTCCATATCCTACATTTACAGAATTGTTTGAAACATTCCTTCTACAGGGTATAGTCGGTATTTTTCTTTGTATATGTTATCTTATTTACATTTCAAAAGAAAAACCATTATCCCTCTTGCAATTGAAGAGTTTACTTGCCTGTTGTTTTGTGCATATTGTATACAATCAACTAGTAGTAGTTGTCTACTAAAAAATCCTCCATTTATAAATGGAGGATTTTTATAAAACAACAAATTTAAATTCAATTAATTTTGTCATATAACTTTTTTACTCTACCCACAAGATTAGCATACTTTTGTTCCCCATTTGACATTTTTTTATAGACATTATATACATCATATGTTTTGTTATTCTTATCAGTATAAATCCATTTCTTGCCAACTGCCCACTGATAACGCCTATTAATCTTTCATTTTAAATTAGATATCTCGTTTATACTCAATTTCTTACTACAATCTTTTTCTAGACCTGATAATATACCCCCAATTCATTCAGACACATTCTTAAAATCTTTACAAGCATTATATTGATACAACTTATCGTTTAATATTTTTTTATCAGCAGCTGGGACAACTGCTCATGCTTTTTCAATAGAATTAAACGTATTTTGTACAGCATTAATTGAAGAAAGTACCGTAGATAGCGCACTAGTAGTAACCTTAGGCATGTTTTTTACAGCTTTGTGCGACTTTTTCGTATAATGCTCATCAGCTTTCTTATTTAGCCAAGGACCCAAAAAATCTTTAAAAGCTTTCGAATCAAATTTTCAATTTTTAAAAAATTTATCAACATCCTTCTTTGAAATGAAAAAAGCTTTTCCAAAATATAAATTTCAATTTTTATCAATCTTAATTCATGTTCAAAATACTTGTAAGTCAAATTTGTTTCCAGAAACATAATTCTTCTCCTTTAAAAAAGATTGGGCTTTTTTTGAAAAACTAGTAATGTTAAATGACTCTACAGCATTTACTATAGCTCCTTCTTTTTGCTTCAGGGATTTTTCTCCCTGTTCAATTTGTCTTTTTAATTCCTCCTGTTGTTTTATAGATTTCTCAAGTTCTGCCTGAGTCTCGGGTCTATCAACAGAAGATCTCATTTTTTCAACCATTTTATTATATTAAAGAGTAAAAAATAATTGCAATCATATTATATATAAAAATATAAAATTTGTCAAATTTTTAAGGACTTTTTTATTCTTGCTTTTAAGTATAGTTTTCATATACTTCTTCCCAGCGTTTATTTCTTGAAATAATAACAAATAAATGGCTCAATCAGCTATCGATTATGCAATATGATATCTATCCCGTTACCCAAAGACAGAGCAGGAAATACGTATAATTCTTTATAAAAAATGATATAATTCTGCTGACATTCAGCATTGTATGGATATTCTTAAAAAGAATGATTTTATCAATGATGAAAAGTTTGCTGATAGTTTCTTATATTCAGAAGTAGAAAAGAAAGGACGTCCATTATTTATTATCAAGCAAAAGCTTATCCAACGCTGAATCGATAAATGACTACTAGCAAAAAAGATATCAGAGCAGCAGGAAGAATTATCACAGTGAATGCGTAAAGCGATAAAAAAGGAAATTGAGTCATACAAGAAAAAGTGAGTAGATTGATTTGATATTATACAGAAACTAATGAGGAGATGATACCAATTAGCTGATATTAAATCAGTCATTAAGGAATGAGTAGAGAATAACTAATTTATCTTTTAATCGTATATATAATTATGTGGTTGTTTGTTATATTATGAATTGTGGTATTTATGATTTTGGTAGTTCTACATGAATTTGGTCATTTTATGGCAGCTAGAAAATGCTGAATGAAAGTACCAGAATTCTGAATAGGACTTCCTCCTAAAGCTTGTAACCTATGGAAAGATAAGAAATGAACACAGTATACACTAAATTGGATTCCACTTGGATGATTCTGTCAGATTGAATGAGATGATCCTACAGATAAAGAATCTTTCAAAAATCCAAATACACTCTTCACAGCACCACTTTGGAAGAGATTAATTGTAATTTTTGCCTGAATTACAATGAACTTTTTGACAGCTCGAGTAATATTCACGTGTATATTTTGGCATTGAGTACAGCCTCTTTCAGTTTCACAAATGGCCGAAGAAAAATGATCAACGAGTTATTTGATGGCTAGTTCTTCATTTCTTAAAGAAAGATGATTCCTCACATGACAAATTGAAAGTGGGGTATTAATACAAGAAGTGAATGAATGATGATTGTGAGAGCAAATAGGTTTAAAACAGAACGATGTATTATTAAAATTTGATGACAAAGATTTGGATTTTTCAAACTTTTCATCAATAATGCAATCTTGAGATAATAACTCTCACACACTTACGATTAAAAGATGAGATATTGAAATTGAGACAGAAGAATTTGACTGTGATTGATTCTGTACATTTGGAATCATTATTTCAGAAAATGGAAATTTACAATTAAGTGACATAAAATTTTGACTCTGATGAGCAATGATTGCTGCATTTCATGAAATTTGAGCAGAACGAAATTTAACTATGGATGCTCTTTGAATTCTTTGAAAATGATTATTCTCATTTAACAAATGAGCCATGAAAGATGCATTAAATAATTTATCAGGACCTGTAGGAGCAGTAAAAATCTGATGATTATTCTATGAAATGTGAGGATGGTGAGCTTACTTTGCATTTGCTGCTATAATTTCGTTAGCCTTAGCAATATTCAACGTATTGCCAATTCCCGCATTAGATTGAGGTAGAGCGGTTTGAATGATATTGCAGTCAATATTTAAACTTAAACCAGAAAAATATTTCAAATATGAATGATATGTAAATATGTTCTTTTTCTATCTAATATTACTGCTATGAATAGTAATAATAGTTAAAGATTTAGTAGTATTTCGATGAGTTAATATTCCCTTCGTAAGTTAGGTTAAAATACAAGAAAACTTTAAGTTCGTAGACCTTCATTAATCTTTAGAAAAAAATCAGGATTTTCTCGGTTTTTGTTATTATGCTCTGCTATTTCGTTTGCTTTATTCACTCTTTCTTGTTGTTCAGAGTATTTTAAGTCTGCAGAAAAATCATTATAAAATTCTTCCATTTTACCTTTATTTAGTCTTCTTTCAGAAGGTTCTCCATCAACGAATTTTTCATTTATCAATTTTAAAATTCAGAAATATGATCACGAATTAAATTCAAGTTTTCCACCTATTTGGCTATATTCATCGTTGAAATTCCCGGTTGTTTCTCTTAGATAAGTTATAGTTTTTCAGGATTTATTTTCGTTAAAAATTTGTTTTGCATCTTTAGTGGTTTTATCCTGTCACAACAAATTATTTTTTCACCATCTTAATCAAATATATTTATTCATCAGATTTCATAAATAATTTGAAAAATAATTTATATCATCATTTTCAGAGTTGGTTATAGTTTTGACCGTCTGATATAAATCAGAATTTTCTTTTAAATTTATAGTTTTACTATAATCATCATCTTCAGGCATTATATTTAGAGTTTTTAACAGATTTGATACAGTATTGTTTTGTGTGGTCCTTGATTTAGCTTGATTTTTAATTCTCTCATTAATTTCATCAAGTTTAGTACCACATATTTGCTGAAATTTACGTTTATGCTCCTCTTTTATACGTCTTCTTGCTTCAATACCTCTACGTGGAGAATGTCTTGGTCTTGTATTATTGGATCCTTGTTTGGATTCAGTTTGGTAAGAAGGATTCCTTTTAAATTTTTGGAAAACTTCATTACTCATTGATTCAGTAGGATTTTCATAGAAGTCATGCAAAACACTTTGAAAAGGTTTCAATTCTCAAATTTTTTGTTTTGGAGAATTATCTCATACAACTATTGTATCATTTCCAAGTTTTGAAATATAAGAATTCATATACAGCTCTCCATTATTAAGATTGTATTTTAGAATTAATGTTTCTCAATTAAATTTACCCGATATTATGAGATTGTTATTTTCAATTCTAGCAGATTTTTTTTCATCAAATTCAAATCAACTCATATACACTCATTCATTACTATTCTTGACTATACTTTGAAACATATCTTTAATATTATCTATGACGGCTCAAATAGCATATTCTTTCACAACATTATGAGTTAATTCTTTTTTGTTATCAATTTTTTGTTCTGTTTCTTTCAAATTATTATTAAATTCCACTATAAATACATTTACTAAATTTTTTATTTCATTTAATTCTGAATTATTCAATTTATCTTTTAATGCATTCAATTTATCATAATTAATTGATAAGTCATAATCATTATTAAGATAAATAAGGTTTGATATTCTTAAACCAAATTTATGAAAATTTTCTCAGTTTTTATCAAGAAAATCAATACAAGTTTTTTTAAAGGTAATCTTTTTTCTAAAAATTATATCAACATTTGACTGGATTTCTTTCATTTTAAAACCTGTAAGCGATTTTCCTAGCTCCATCTCTTGTGCTATTTCTACTCAAGAAGCATTTTGTATATCTAGATTTTTATTTTCTATATTATTTGGAAGTATTTCTTCTTTTTTATTGGCAGGATGATACTTATTCATTGGTCTCCGTGCTCTTTTTCTCATTTTTCTATCTCTACCAGTTATTTCATTCTGAAAGTTTTCTTCTACATTTATATATTTGTTATTTATGTCATTATTTTTCGTTTTTTCTAATTTTCAATCAGCAACCAATATTGCTTCCAAAATTTTTCATAGTTCTCATTCATGGGTGTCTAATGTTCATCAGTTTGATATGAAAATATCAGGATAGAATATTTTTCAATATAAAAAGAGATATGTTCTTAACTGAGTGTCAAATACATTATCACCAGTTTTTTGTAACGTACGATTTTCATTTCAAATATCTAAAAGACGCGAATATTCTTTAATACTGTTTTTTAATAAAAAATTAAATTTATCCATAGCACTAGGATCAGATTCAATTATTTTTTTAATAGTTTCATTTGATTTCCCCTTTCATATTAATCATTCCAAAGAAGATAAAAATTCTTTCTCTCATATTGATTTATTTAAATAATTAGAGATTATTTCGTCAACAGTACCTTTTATCGATTCTCAGAAATTTACCATATTTATTAATCTATCGTTTAGTTCTAAATTATATTTTTCATTATAATTCATATATAATTTTTTATATCGCTCTGCCTTTATTTTTGCTTTAATATTATTTTTAGAAATTAGATTGGCATTTAATTTTCAGTTCAGTGTATGACTTTGAAAGTATCACAATATTATATCCCTAATACATCAATTGCTTAATAAAAATTGTTCAAATCACTCCTGTGAATCATTATTAAGTAAATATTCTTCAAACAACTCTACAATTTCTCATTGTTCAGCATTATTACCATTCTTTTCTAAACTTTTCTTTTTTTCAATCAATCTTCTTAGAAGAGTTTCATCCTGTTTAATATAATTTCAATAACTTGATAATATATCACTAAGTAATGATTGAATTTGTTCGTTATGAGCTAGAATTCATGTTAAAGATTTATCTCATTCATACTGATTATTCAAGCTTGATATAAAATCGGAATTATCTTTCATTCTTTCATATCAAAAATCTACTCAATTTACTTCTTCAGGAGAAATAGAAACAGAATTTTTGTTTTTATCTTTGATGTCATAATCTTTATCTCCGATTTCAATCATCAATGAATAGAATTTAAGCTAAATAAAGAATACTATTTTGTTGAATATCCATAAAAATCTTTTTCTTTTTGCATTTCTTTTACCAAATTCAATTTGTTTGCAGAAGGGGAGTACATCGTATAAATTATTTCTCATTTTTTTATTTTATCTCATAGTTTTTTGTTTAAATAAATTCACGCTTGATATTCTTTAGGAGCTCAGAGTCATCTGACCATAGTATTTAAATATTTCATATCAACATTACTTATCACGCAATCATTTTCAGCAATTATATCATGAGAAAATTTACCAAGCTGAATATCTTCAGATTTAATATTTGGATTTCAGTTTTGGGCTTTAATAATTTCTTGCATTTTTTTTCGAGCTTCTCAGCTAGCTAATTGTTCGTTAACTAATTTTTTAGCTTTTTCCATCGTCGCAGCCTTTCAACATAAAACTAAAATTTTGGAAGCTAGGAATATAGCTTTTTTTTCTAAATCTTCAGACTTTATTTTGTATTGTTGCAGTATCCTTAAAGCCTCTCTAGTTTGTAGGCATGCTCAGATTCCTCTACCAATAGGCTGGCTACCATCTGTTATTTCAACATCCATTTTAATTCATAAATATTCTCAGATTTCCTTAAAGCGATTTGCTACTCTTTTAGCATCTTTCATAGTTACAACTTTCGCAGTAGGTCACATCGGAATGTCGATTAAACAATGATTGATTCACATAGCATAGTTTTTTGCCATAATTGATGAAATCATTCTAGCATAAGGTTCCATTCCAAGTGGTGATGAGACCTTGATGATTCTATCATTCACAGGTGCTAGATTTAATTTTTCATTCCAAACTAAACAAGCTCAAACCTTATCAGCAAGTCTGATTACTTGTTGCTTATCAAATTCAATATCCATCAAAACGTTTACACATTCTCCAGTTGCAGCAGGAGAGGTGATGGCTTTAGAAAATGTCTTTGGGACAGTAATTCATAACGACGCTAAGATCGGGATTACAATTATAGTTGTTTCATTTCCAGATACTCATCAGATGCAATATTTACCAGCGACTAACCCAGGAAAACGATACATATCTCCCGTATATGCTGTTGCTTTTGTGGTATATGCTAATTCATGCATGTCAGATTTATAGAAAAAACTTGTGGCTACATAATAGGCGAGGACAAGTTCATGGATTTTATTATCTTTTATGTCTTCGATAATAGCATCAATTTCTTCATCAGTTATTCTTTTTCAAAGAAGTTTTTTCCTAATAGCTTGCATGGAAAGGGGATTATTTTTAACGAAACTTACTAATACAGTATCTCCATGCATGATAGGATATTCTTCCAAAAAATCATTAGTTACTCAAATTTCATTAGCTTGAACATACTTATCTGTGAGCGCAACATCAACTACGAATTCTTCTCTTTTCCTTATTAGAGAAATTTTATCACCATTTTTAATTCAATATTTATCAGCTTGTTCAGCATTGAGCATTACAATATGTCCGTTTCCATTTTCAATATCAAAAGAAACCACTTTTGCACTAAATATTTCTTTTGGGGTCTGTATTTTGGATTGGATTTTATCCATGGTTTTATTCTATTTAAATATAAAATTAGCAAACTAAGATTCTTTATTATCAGTTTCTAAATGTTTAACAAAATCTCTCATTTTTGAGAAACTTAATTTTCAATTAGGTTTATTTCATTCTGTAAAATTTTTATTAATAAAATTCGCAAATCAGAGTTGGTAATTCGAATCATAATTTAACGTACTTCCAGGTTGAAATTTTTGTATATTTTGAGAAAAATTATTAGCACTTTCTCTTATGGATAATATATATGGATTCTTATTATCAGGATTAAATGTAGTATCGTATGTATTAGCATTTTCTTCGTTTTTTTGAGAGCCATACAAATTATTATTTCACCACTTTAAACAAGAATATTTCATAATTGTAGGCATAAATACATCACTAAAATATTCTAAACTTTGAATATCACCATTTTTTTGATCTCCCGTATTATTAATGATTTGTATAAAATCAAAGAGATTTGAATTAGTATCAAAATCTAAACTTTTGAATTCTCATTGAGAAGGCACAATATTAAATGTTTTCATAAATTTAATAATAATAGAATTTACAGTACTCTGTTTTTTTGATTTGTCTACAACTATTTCGTTAAGTAGTTTTATTTGTGAATTCAATGAGTCACTATTTGCTAAAATGTTATCGAAAGAGGTTAATGATCATACAGATTGATTTGCTATAGAATTATTTCATAGAGTTATTTTAGAGTTATCACTACTTTGTTGCAAAAAGGAGTTCATAAAAATTTCTCCAGATTTTAAATTGTAACGAACTATTACATCAGCTCAATCATACTCTCACGATATCTTCAAATAATCTCATTCAATTACTACAGGATCTTGATTTTTTAGTTTAAGTCACTTATTTCAAGTATTTCACTCAACATTCTCCTGATCTTCAGTAAAGATATTTCTTATATTATCTATAACAGATCATATTGCCTCATCATTCTCGTCTTCATTTTCAGCTACTTTTTTAATCTCTGAATTCTTATTTGCTTCTTCTCTAGTATTATTGATTTCATCAGGAAAACTTAATAACTGGTTGTAAATTTTTAAAATCTCATCTGGATGGTTTTGGAAAAGTTTTTTTAATCAGTCTCGAGCCTTTTCATCTAAATTTTTAATAGTATTATTATGTTGATTGTATAAATCTGATATTACATCCTTGGTAATATAACTCTCTAAATTATTGTGGATATTAATAAATCTTTCTCGAGCAATTGAAAAAACATCTTCATCATTTTGACTTTCTTGTAGATTTTCATTGTTATTATACTGTTCCATTAATTGTTTTCAGAGTCATGCATTTTTAGCAAGTTCTACTCAAGTAGCATTTTGCAGATCTTTTGAGTAGGTCTGGATGTTAACGTACTCGTCGAAAGATTTTTTATAAGGTTCTGTAGACGTAATTTGTTTGTTAATATTTCTATTCCTTTCTTTCCAATCTTCTATCAATTTCTGATTTTCTTCTTGTTCCTTTCTTCTTCTTTCCTCGGCTTCTTTTAGTAAATTTTGATCTATGTCATCCCCAGTTTCTACCCAAAAAACAACCCTAATATCAACTGCAAAGCTTTTTTGAAGAAAATTTTCATCCTCTCCTGATAATGAGTCAAAATTAAGATCTTTCGTTCTCTTCCTTTCTAATAATCAAATATTATAATACTGTTTGTATAGTTTACGAATAGCTTCATTTTCTAATAAAAATTTTGAATTTCCTTTTTTTGTCTCTGAAAGTATATAATCTCTAAGTTTTTCTTCGTACTTTGCTCTTAATGCAACTAATAATTTATTTTGTACTTTAATTGGAAGTTTATCAAAATAAATAATTCAATTATCTTTTTCTATCTGTCATTGAATATCCTCACTAGCCCAAAGTATTTCATTTCAAAGGGAGTTTATAGATATTCCATCAAAAGGATTTTCTAAGTTATCGATTGCATTTATATAAATTTTAGCCAGTTCTTTTGTATCAGCATCTATATTACTATCTTCAGGCGGTATAAATTTATTAACAATATCACTATTGGATAATCCATTATCATTATACGCTTCTTGAAAAGATTTTGCTCATTTTGTAGCATATACAACCTGTAAAGCCTTCAAAGTCTTTTCAGGATTTTGTGATAATGCTCTTTCAATTAGTTTATAATCTTCACAATATTCAAGAGAAGCATTTACCCTATTCTCGGATATTGTCACCCCTTTTTTGTTTAATATTCTTGATATATTAAGTCATAATCTATTAACTACTTCCTTATTATTCGAATTTTCATGAGGATGGCTTTTTTCCCCATTTTTTAAATCTTTATTATGGTCTTTAATAGTTTTTTGCAAAACTCCGAGATCGTGTTTAATCTCATTCAAATCTCAATTATTCAATCATTCTTGTAGTTTGTGTTCTCATGATTCTACTACCATTTTCGAACAAAGATAAATAAAAATCACACCTTACCCCAATTATATTCGAAAGTATCAAAAAAAGCAAAAAAAATTGGACTTTTTTAAAGTACCAAAACGTGGTAATAATACATGAAAATTTGATCTTAAACAGATAGTTATTTTTAATAATTATATTAGTTTCTTTGGTTATTTAATTGATTTGTCCGTCATCAGTTGAAACGGTTTCTAAGTTTTTAGAAAGCCAATCATAACTCTCTCTATCATGCTCTAAATTGCTCATAAATGTTCTCATCTTTTCCTGATTTAATTTCCTTTTGGGTAGTTCTCAAACCGTAATTTCTCCACTATTGATAATATTTGCAAATCATAATTGGTAATCTGCTCAGTAATTTAAAGTTTCTGTAAACTTTTGAGGATTTATAGAAAAGTTTTCTGAATCTTTTCTTAATAAACTTGCTTGTTTGTTGCTGTTTTTTTCATCAAAAGTATAATCGTATTCGTTCTGATTTTCTTCAGTTCTCTGCCTACCATATTGATTAGATTCTCCCCATTTTAGTCAGGAATATTTCATGATTTTAGGCATGAATACATTATTAAAGTATTTAATACTTCAAATATCAGTATCATCACTGGTAATGTCAGCGGAATCGTCAATAATCTGTAATACATCATATAGATTAGATTCCTTATTAAAATCTAAATTACTAAGCTCTCAGGAATTGAAACCTATATTAAAGGATTTTAAAAAATTAATTATTGCGGAATTTTTTTGAGATTGAATTTCTGCTTTTTTACCAACAATTTCTCATATTTTTCATAAGTTTTGCAACAATTTATTTTCCGATAGCTTTTTTAGTTTCCCCTGGACTATTTGATTAGAGTTAGATTCTTCTTTAGATTGTTGCTCATTATCAGTAGTGTTTGAATTTTCAGTAGGTTGTATAAATGATTCAAGATTATATCAGTTTAAAATATCTTCAAAAGAATCAATGCTTCAAATTTGGGTATTAGGTTGAGTGTTTCCAATATTGATTTTATCATAAGATTTTTGTAAAAAAGAATTCATGAAAAGTTTTCCAGAACTCAAATCGTATTTGATATTTATGTCATTTCAGTTTGACTTTCACTTCAAAAATAAACAGTCACCAATAATTTCAGCAGGTTTTTCTTTATCCAATTCAAGTCATACCAATTTTCATAGATTAGGTGTATTTATATTTTCAACCTTCTCAAAAAGTTTTTTGATATTTTCGATAACTTCTCCCAATGCATGAATTTTGGCGATTTTTTCAAAACCTTCCTGATCTGTATAAAAGTTTCCACACAGAATATTATAATTATTATCAACATTTGTAGGGAGTTCTTTAATAGTTTCTCATAATTTTCTAAGTTCATCCTCAGATAACACTCCATTTTGTAACTTTTCGGAGACAAACTTATCTCGAGCTTTAGAATTTAAAAAGCCATTTTCAAAGTTATAAATTCAGTAATTAGACATTTCAGAACGTAAATCTATTTTTTGGCTGATTAATTTTTGTACAATAGGATTATTCTGATTAAAAAGATTATTGAAAGTAATATCAAAAGCCGAGTATCTCAGACTGGTGTCTTTTTTACTATCAATGCTGGCCTTATGAATTTTAAAAGAATTTAGGACTGTAGAATCTTTTCACTGTAATAATTCAGAAGCGATTTGTTGTCACGATGGATTATTTGAATCTTTGTTTGGATTGCTATCGAGTATAATTGGCATATCACCATAGGTTTGTCTGACTTCAGCTATTTTATGAGCTTCTTCAAATTTTGCCACATAATCCTCTATAGAAAAATTATCCAGGTCATGTAAAATTGCTTTTATAGAATCATTATGCTCCTGTATTTCTTCATTATGTTTCTTAGCAGTAAGGACAAGCTTCTCCCTTATGTTTGTGCTGAGTTCTATGTGTTCACTAGGAGTGAAATTTGATCAGGTAAGTTTTCTTGTTAGAACACCAAAAATAATCAACGTATTATCATCCACACTACTTTTACATTTATTAGTATAATACCTTACAATATCTTCATCTTTTTCATATTTGGAAATTCATTCTATAAATTTTTCATATGAGATACTTCCATCTTTTAATTTACGTTTTAATGATGAGAGATTAGAAATAGCTCTATAAATTTTTAAATATAGTTCATTCATCCCATTAGTAACACCTGAAGTTTCATTCTTCCCATTCTCTGTAGAATCTGTTGTATTTTCATAAGGATCCCAATATTCCATAAAAAAATTGTCTAAAGCTTCTTTTTTTAAAGAACGATTATCAACATTAAGTAATATTAATAGACTTTGTTTAATAAAGTCTTCGTTATATCCATGATTTCTAAATCATTCTGTAACTCATTTTTGCCAGCTTTTTATCGCATTATAATTTTTAATTAATGCTTGCCTTCCTCCAATGAAGCTGTTAGGTATTTCAAGGATATACTCTAACTTTGCATTTTCATCATATGTCGAAAATTGAGGATATCCTGATATGAACTTATTAAAAATCGTATCTCCACCACTACTATTAATTTGAAAATCATCACTACTAAAATATTCAATTGTTTCCCGAGCGCTTTCCAGAATTTTGGTAGTATTAGGATCCTGATAATGATTATTAACAATCTCTTTAGCCATTGCTTCACATAAGTCATAAGACAGTCATTTTTCACTAAAATACGTTCAAGATAACAAATTTGCCATAGACTTAATTTGTCTACCTTTTTTTTCTTCGTCACTCTCTCCATAGCTATATGCATCATTAAAAACGTCCATTCACTTACTAATGAAATCAGATTTTGCATTCTCTGGATTTTCAGCTGAATTTGATTGTTTTTCAGATGAGATTGTACGATCATTATAATATTCTTCTTTAGAGCCTCAATATCCCATTAAATAACTAAATTATCATATATAAAAATACTCCATGTTGATTATAGTCTAAAATATTAAAAAAGTCAAAAAAAATCCGACTTTTTTAATCAGATTTTTTATGTCAAAGTTTTATCAGGATTTAACCAATTATCTCTTAATTCTTTATTTCATTGCTTTCTTCATCTTAGCCAATACAGTCTCTCCATCCACTACTTTATCTCAGATTTTAGCGAGAACTTCTACATTACTATCAAATATAATCGTTACTTGTGATCAGAATCTAATTAGTCATATTACTTCTCACTGATCTACTTCGTCATCTATATCTACAAAAGAAACAATTCTTCTAGCCATAGCTCAAGCAATTTGAATTATCCTATAGCGAACTCAGTTATCAGTCTCAAAAAGCATTGCGTTATACTCATTTTGTAGAGTGGATTTCATAGTAGGATCCTTTTTCATAGCATTACGTTTTCTTCAGCGAACATATTTTTCTTCGATTAGTGTCGCATTGTTTGGTGAGCGTTGATAGTGAACATTCATGGGAGTCATCATGATTGATACCATAGTTGCTCAGCTAGCAATTCAGTCAATAAAATGATCTAGGACGGCATTGTTATCTTTGTAAATTACAGTATTATCAGTGGGGTCCTTTATTATTGCAATAATTTTTCAATTAGCTGGACTAACAAATAGATTTTCATCATTTGGTACTTTACGATAAGGCTGGCGCAAAAAATAACATCTATAAAATGCTATACAGCAAACTAATATAATCATTATTATCCAGAAAATTCGTCTCAGTACCATCTTACATTTTCTCATAAAGATAGAAAAATTTTGTCATAAAATTCCGTATATTCAATAATAATAATTCATTAAAAAAAATCAAACAATAAAATTAATTGTCGAGAAATGATAATTCAAAAGTGCAAATAAAAAATCTAACAAAAAATTTGACAAAAAAGATGGTTTGGAGTATACTTACATCGCCTACAAAACATTAATTGATTTAAATCAAATGTTTTGTCAGCAGAAGAGATCTTTAAATTATACAGAATAATAAGTGATTTTTTGCTGTAATTATTAACGTAGAAAATCAAGGAATTTATTCTATTGGAGGTGTTATTTTTATTCCGTGTCAGATTTGAGAGAATCTGAATCTTTACACAAAGTAAAAGATAAAAAAAGCGCACGAAATAAAAACAAAACGCTATCATCCCTTTCACAAGAGTTGTGCTTTTTATGGGGATCTAAGTAATTCGTTTCAATATGAATTATTCTCTTGCTTATTATTCAGTTATTTACCTACCAAATTACCATTTTTTCGACATCGATAGCTATGGAAAAATATAAAGGGATTGGTTATACTTTTCAAAAGTAAATTGTGAAATTGAAAAGCTGGGAAAAATAATTTACTCCAGAGATTATTACAGGGTAGCCTGGTAAGATTTCTCAGGTCACGATAAAGAACATTCGTTCAATAAAAAAATCGTGGGTGTATAATTTACTCTTCTTATTTCATTCATTTCTCCATTTTTAGGAGAAAAATGAAAAAAGAAGCTGATTGGTAACCACCATTCAGCTTTTTTCTTATTTTGAATAAAAAGTTACTTAAAATCACAATATTAACTAATTTTCTATTGAAATTACGATTCATTATGTTACATAATCAAGTCATGTATAACTATTTTTACATCTTAATACATTTTTTCATGAAAAAACTATCACTATTTAGTCTATTTTGATTGGCTGGATTGCTAGCATTTTTTGTTACACCTATCTATGCTCAGGACGTAGAAGATGATGTTGATGCAGTTGATGCTATCGTATTACAAGCAGAAGAGGACTTTAATAATGGAGTAGACGAAATCTGAAACACTTTGGAAGCTGCTGAAGATGAAGTTGTGAATGAAGTTGAAGATGCTGTGGATGAAGTTACAAATCTAGAATGAATTGAGGATTTTAATTCTTTATTCGAAAATGAAGAAGTTAAAAATGCACTTGGAGAATTAGATTTAAGTAATGAAGAAGCCGCATGACTTATTTGATTATTTGCAGGACTTGGAATGTTGTTGATTCCACTTGCAATAGTTGGGATAATACTTCGAATTCTTCGTATAATTGCATTATGGAAAGCTTTTGAAAGAGCTGGAGAACCAGGATGGAAAGCTCTTGTACCTATTTATTGTAGTTATATTCAATATAAATTATCAGGAATGAAAAATTGGTTCTGGTATGGTTTACTCATAGCAGTTATAGCGTGAATTGTTGCTGCATGTATCCCAGATCAACAAGAACTAATTACTAACATAGGAAGTGCAATTACATGAATTATATATATCGTTATGTTATTCAAATTTGCTAGAAAATATGGATGGGGAGTGTTTACTTCAGTATTATTCGTTCTTTTCTATCCAATTTGCATATTAATTCTTGGATTTGGAAACTACAAATACGAAGGAAAAGAAGAAACTGTAGTTGAAGCTTAGTTTGAATGTAAATTCTCATATAAAGGGTGGTAGAAATACCATTCTTTTTCTTTAAGTTATACTTGAAAGATGAACTAAAAATATTATTCTTAAAACCAGAATTTAATATTTCTCAAAACGAAATGACCCCAGAGCAGTTACAGAAATTATTAAAACTTACAGCGATTGAATTACCAGAAGATCAAAAGCCAGCTTTTTTAGATTATTTCAATTCTATGAAAGCTATGTTTGATGATTTTGCATCATTTCCACTACCAGAGTGAGATATAGATGTAGAAGATGATGAACCAATTACATGTTTTACAGACCAGAAAGATTTTGTTTGATTAGACTTAGTGGAAATTAATGTAATCCCAGAGCGTCAGGTAAATCATGCAATTCAAGTAAATTCAGCAATCGGAGAAGAATAATTGTCATTCTTAGTATATCGGAAATTAGATTTAAATTACAAATGTAGAAATATGAGATTTTTTATCCCCTTTTTAAAAAAAACTTGACTTTTCTGAGAATATTGTTATATTATCATCGTTCCAATGATTGGAACAACCGGCGACAGGGGTCTGAAGAGAAAAATCTAAGAAGGAATGAAAAAGTATCTCTTCTTTATGATTGTTCTTGTCTTCTTCTCATGCGATAGGCAAGAAGGTCCCGCCTTCGGCATTGACGTCTCCGAATACAATGGGGACATTGATTGGCCAACGGTCAAAGTCCAAACCAAGACGAAAGATCCGATTAAATTCGTGATCATTCGATCAAGTGTTGGCGTCGACAAAGATAGTCGATACACGGAAAACTACAAGGAAGCCAAAGAAAATGGCTTTATCGTCGGTAGCTATCACTATTACCGCCCAAATGAAAACTCAACATTACAGTTCGAGAATTTCAAACAGACGGTAAACCTTGAGAAAGGCGACATCCTCCCGACGGTAGACATCGAGGTAGCTTCATCAGTTCAGTCAATGGAATCATTGAAAAATGGACTGAGGAATTTCATATCCCTTTGTGAAAAGGAATATGGTGTTAAGCCAATAATTTACACAAAGCTCTCGATGTGGGAAGATTTTCTTCAGATCGACTTCTCTGACTGTATGCTCTGGGTTGCTGCATACAGCACCCAAAGACGTGAAGAACCAACTGTCCAGAGCGCGGAGATTCACCAGTTTGCAAAAGAAATTCGGGATATTCCTGGGATTCCTGAAAAGTATGTGGACGGTGATGATGCTCGCGCCATAGAGAGAATTCTTTACTACTGAGCTACACTGCATATTTTGTTGCGAATCTGAACACAGATTCGCATTTTTTTAAACTTTAATTTCTAATTTCTAACTAAATCATAAAGTAAATTCATTCATTTAAAAAGAATAGAAATCAATTAAAAAATAAAAAAAGGAGAGTTTATTCTCCTTTTTCTATACATATAAATATTATTTTCCAAACCATCACTTAATCTTATCGCCCAAAGTTTTTTCTCCAGATTTTTTCTGATCTATCTCTTTTTTTGCTTCCTCTTCTTCAAGTTTTATTTCCTCTTCCAAATTCTCTTTCATTTGTTCTTTCATCTCTTCCTTCTTTTTGTCAATTCATACAATTTCTTGAAACTTTTCATCACTTACATTTGGATTGTGAAAAAATGTTCCAGCATTGAGAAAACTTCAAGTTCCAGGATATTCTAATTGTTCAGCATGAACATTCCACATCTTTGGATCATCTTTACCCTTTTCTATCACAATAATTGTTGATATTTCACCAGGTTTTAATGGTCATTCTTTTTCAAATCGATAACAATTATGCATAAAATTATTAAAATCTCCAAAAAACGCAGGATGTCATACAGTTTTGGTGAACCCATCTCCATTCTCTATTTTCTCTCTTTTTACTTCAAAAGATAGCGAATCTCAAGGTTCTAAACCTAAAATAGGTTTTACAGGAATTTGATTCTGTGGGTTGTTTAAATAGTTGCAGATCGCATCATTTCATTCTATGAATATTCTATCCATAGCTTCATTAATTTCCTTTCTCATGGAATCTATCACCTTCCCATAACCAGCAGCTCTAGTTTTTGGAGCTTGATCTAATTCGTTAGATACAACATTGATTTTTCTTCTTGCCATATTTTTTGTTTTTGTACAAATTAAAGTGGTAACATTTTATACAAAAATTTAAAAAAGTCAAATTTTCGGGCACAAAATTTTATCATAAACAAAAAGGGATTTTATACTTGAAACTTCAAATAAAAATATTAATCTGAAATTAAATTTTATTTATCTTTTATATGAATCATGTATCGTACGCACACTTGTGGAGAATTGAATAAATCCTCAGTAGGACAGGAAGTTACATTAGCTTG
>JAEEGF010137554.1_pt1 | contig 27463 bp, 24 predicted proteins | sample 9134171 | NCBI WGS metagenome assembly JAEEGF01 (sample SAMN16246542, study PRJNA631951) | gut metagenome | biome: gut microbiome; feature: rumen; material: AP-attached | host: Bos | place: Iran: Karaj | collected 2018-10 | reverse complement strand
TTGAGGCAAGAGAGCTCGCCGTCAAGTTCAGAAAAGATACAGACGTGTGGATCGTCGAGGAGAACGTCGAGGAGAACGTTGAGGATAACTCCATATCAGGAAACGATGTTGACGTGAAGATTAACGAGGAAAACTTCCCCGACGAGAACTTACGCCAGTGGGTAAAGGAAAGCGTGGCGGGGGGTAAGGATGTCCTGACGAAAGCGCAAATCGCCGCCGTGAAGGATATAGATGTCTTCGGCTTCGGGGGAATATCCAACCAGAAAGGGCTGGAATATTTCACGGCGCTGGAGTTCCTGCGGCTCGGACAAAACGGAAACGGCGCGCTGACGGAGTTAGATATGTCGTACTACCCGGAGCTGAAGACCCTTTATTGCTCGGGGTGTGCTCTGACGAAGCTTGACGTGTCGCGTAACCCTGCGCTTGAGGACCTACGCTGTGAGGAGAATAAGCTGACAGAACTGGATGTGTCGCACAACCCGGCGTTGAAGGTCCTGTGGTGCGGCAGTAACGAGCTGACGGAGCTGGACGTGTCGCGTAACTCTGCGCTTGAGGACCTGCGCTGTGCGGAGAATAAGCTGACAGAACTGGATGTGTCGCACAACCCGGAGCTGAAGACCCTTGATTGCTGGGGGTGTGCCCTGACGAAGCTGGACGTGTCGCACAACCTGGCGCTGAAGTTCCTGCGCTGCGACGATAACAGTCTGACTAAGCTGGACCTGTCTCACAACCCGGCCCTGGAACGGTTGGATTGCGACGGCACCCGTCTCACGAGACTGGACGTGTCGCATAATCCGGCGCTGAAAGAGCTGAGCTGTAAGAAGACTGCCATCACTGAGCTGGATCTGTCGAACAACAACGGGGCGCTGGAAGAAGGGGACTTCCCGGAGACGGCCCAAGTTACGCTGCCCAATGGAGACAGGATCATCATGGCCGATTTCCAGCTGAGGAGGACCCCCTACGGCAAGTATCAGCTGGACCTCTCCCGATATGCAGATAAGATCGATAGTGTTTATGTGTATATCCCGGGTGCTGTCTTGGATGAGGATGTCCCCGTGACTTCCTCAGAGGGAATCTACACTTTCGCTCCCTGCAACGGCTTCGGCAAGATTCGCTACAAGCTCGGAGACCGTGGAGAAGATAACAATTCCAGGATTCTGATCCTGCCCCTGGTCGTCAAGAAAGATATCTCCTCCGTGCCACTGGTCAAATCAGTACCGCTGGTCGAAGCTCCCAAGGGAAAGGTTTCTCATTCCGGCGGAAACCGCTCTGCTCGCCAGGAGAAAACGAATGACGAGGAGAAGCTGGAAGACCCCGATCCCGGAACGTCGGAGAGCTCCGAGAGAAAGGGTTCGTATCCCGCCGGAGACCGCTCCGGTCGCCAGGAGAAAACGAATGACGAGGAAAGGCTGGAAGACCCGGCTATCGGGACGTCGGAGAGTTCCGACGGTATCCCGGCAGCGATCTCCGGCAACAGGGTCAACATCCGTCAAGCCCCCAGCCTAAAAGGAAAGGTCCTCTTACAACTTAACAACGGCGCCCCTGTTGTGGCGACGGGCAAGACGGCCAGGGATCACGACGGAGGCGTGTGGTTCCAGATCATAACGCCGTCGGGAAAGACCGGCTGGGTCTCCGGCCGCTATATTCGTGATCGGTGATCGGCTTTTGGTGATAGCTTGCTGGGCAATCTTTATCGTGTGAGGAGGCGATGTTTGTGACGAACATGAGACGGAAATTTTACTCGGTGTTGCTGCTCTGCCTATCGGCTGTCTTTGGGGCAGTGCCGTCACAGGCGTATCCGAATTGGATCGGCGTAAAGAGCGGTACCTGGGATATCGTGCGGGATAAGTATTCATACAGGGATAAGGTGAGGATCCCCGTGACCTATACGAACAACAGCAGAAACAAGATCATCACCATGTTTTTCAACAAGACGGTGAGCACATCGTTCGATGTCCACGCTAAGGTCAAAAAGAAAGACGGGAACACTTTTTATGTTAGACCCAACTATGTGAAACAGGTCGAAATCAAGATGGGCTCCTTCAATTTCAACGATCTGCGGTGGACGGATCTCAATAAGGTTCAGCTTTATCCGGGGCAATCGTGGTCGATGACATATAGTTTTTTTATCAAAGTTCCCGACAAGACAGGAGGCTATGATCTGAAAGACTACACGCGGGGGAATCCATACCTTAAAAACATCAGATGGAACCACGATTTCCAGGTGCAGTCGAAGGTGCTTGCGGGCGTTGAGCCGGACGAACCTGACATTCCGAACCGGACGGTATCGGTCTCGTTGACAAACAGGACCGACGCGACCATATACGTGGCCCTTGGAAAGGTTTCCACGGGCGGTAATAACGCTGTCAGCCTTTCGAAAGGCTGGTGGGGCGTCGAACCCGGCCGGTCGAAAACGCTCACGTTCGGTGCCTACAGCCCGGCCTACAGGTATTATTACTACGCTTTCTCCAGAGGCGGACGCGTTTGGAGCAGCAACGAAAAATCCTTCTGGATTCACCCCACAAAAGCTTTTGAGAATCATCATAATAAACCCATCTCCGGGGGTAAGGAGGTGAGATTCGGGGGGCTCAGGGTGTCGAATGATGCAAAGGCAGGCCTGAACTTTACTCTGAGAAAGTGACCTGCGACCGGCGCGGAGGTAAGGTTCGTGAGCTTGAGGTCTGTAGGGCCTCGCGCACAGTCAAAATCAAATATCAAAATCGAAAGGAGTTTTCATCATGAGGAAGCATTTCTTTGGCAAGGTAGTATTGGCCGTTCTCCTGGCAGGATCGCTGACAGCGTGCGCAAATGCCGATCTGGTCAAAGTCAAGGTGACGAACAAGACGGACGCGACGATCTCTATCGCTTTCGCGCAGGCTCAGACAGACAGCGGCGGTGAGGATTTCAGTGCGGACTGTTCGAAGGGCTGGTGGAATATCGAAGCCGGTCAGACGAAGACAATCAATACGTATGATCACAGTCCGTTCCACACTGTATTCTTTTACGCCACTTCTAGGGGCGGAAAGCGTATCTGGGCCGGCAAGCCCGGAAACGACCCCATGTCTGGAGACCACGCCTTCTGGATCCATCCTAAAAAAGCCTTTAACGTAGAAGGCAAAAAGATTACAGACGGAAAGAAGGTCTATTTCAGGCGTTTGAGCTATGACTTCGGAGAGACAGTTGTCTTGAACCTCACAGTAAAAAAGTGACGCGCAACGGCACGGGTCATAGCGCAGGGCTCTGTGAGCCGTAGAACCATGTACTCTTCAATTAAGCGAAAAGATCAGGATGAGATTACTGATGGGGCAGGACGTTGATAGCGCTCTGACCGCTCCAGAAGAAGGTGCAGGAAACGCTCGTGGAAAAAGCAAATCCTAAAGCTGACAGAGGCTCGTACAGCCTGGATTTCCTGCATATCCCGCGCACACATGACAAGGAGGAGTTAATGATGAATCGCATGAATTGGAAAGCGTTGTTGTCGTTGTCGATCTGCCTTGCGGCGGTCCTTTGTGGCGTTCATGGGGGTGCTGTGGCTGCGCCAGCCAAGTCGGCAAAGGTTCCTGCTGCTCAGCAGCTCAAGCAGATGAGCACGTTTCTGAGCAACTTCACGGAGCAGGGGTTTTACAACTTCGACGTCAAAAAGAGCGGAGACGATGAGGCCCTGCACCTTGGCGCCGATCCGTCGGCCCCGGACCTGATCCGCTTCGGTATTCGTCACAACTACATCAATAACTTCAAGAGCCGGATCAAGAAATGTGCGAAAAAGAACTGTCCCTATGGCTCGCTGGTCATCGAAGCAAAATTCGTAGCCGAGTCTGTCAAGAAGTATTTTGACATCGACCTGAAGCACCGCAGTGTCGATCAGTCCGACCCGCCCTACCATTACGACGGCAAGCTCTATCACTTTGATGGTGCTGACGGCGAGGCCGTGTATTACGCCGAGGTACAGGAGGCGACACGTGAGGGCAGCATAATCCGCATGACCGGCGAACTCTACAACGTTGAAGACAAGGACGACCGCCCCTACACGTTTGAGGCAACGGCGAAGCCCTACAAGTGGAAAGGTAAAGACACCTGGGCGATCCTTTCTCTGAGATGCGAGGAGCGTACTCCCGACCTGAATGAGCTCATGTCCCAAACCAAGGGGACTTGGCGCCTGGACGGCAAGAAAAACGCGCCCTCCATCGTGATGGATGGCGAGGGCAACTTCGAATCCTATAGGGCCGACGGCTCGCTTGAGGCTGCTGGGACTCTGCTGCCCTCGGAGGAGTATGAAGGTGTGTACATCTTCCTGATGCGCGACAAATCGGGCAAAGATCTGGAGAAGGGGTTTTTCATGGATTCTGACGCCAAGCTGCACTTTGGCAACGAAGAAGGAGAAACCTATCTCAAGGATAACGACTGAGGTTCTGCCTGCATAACACAGATAAGCTCGAAAAGTTTCGCATGGCAATACGTAGGAACAGGCAACACTGACAGCGCTCACTACATAATTAGTAGTAGCTTAGGGCGTGGCTTTTGCCACGCCCCTTTTTCGTATTATCAATTTGCCTGCACAATTAAAGCGGCCGCCCCAATCTCATCAGGGACCGCTTATTTGCTTATGACTTCATCACAAACTGGAATTATAATAAGGGAATACTAAAAAATTTTCTTTCGGAAAAAAGAAGCTGTATTTGTAAGCCTTCTCACCTGAGAAGCTGTGCAAAAATGGGAGTTTTTAGAGGTCCCCTTAAGAGACGTATTGAAAAGAACGCCAATATTTGTTATAAGTGTCCCGTGGTCATCCTCAGGATAACAAAAAAGCGTTGAAATGCATTTAGGCATTGTCAGGAGGGGGAGAGCGATGGAACGGTCGCGTTTAGCCGCAGGGGAGCAACTGAGTGCACTGAAAAGATTCTGTGAAAAAACGATCGACTGGCTGTCTGTGATTCTTCTGAGTGGGATTTTTGTCCTGGGACTTTGCCAGGTGTTCTGGCGTTGGGTGCTTCGCGATCCGATTATCTGGTCGGAAGAATTGATCCAATTGACCTACGTCTGGATATGTTACCTTGGTTGGACACTTGCCGAGCGTAACGACTCTCATATCCGTATCACCGCACTTTTGAACGCTCTGCCCAAATCTGCACAGAAATGGTTGCAGGCTTGCTGTCATGTCCTCTGTATTGTTTTTTCGATCATGATGGTTTTCTACGGTTGTAAGCTGGTTCGCGTCGGAATGAAAAGGAGAGCTGTATCTCTTGCGTTGAATTATGGTTTGGTTTACGTGATCGGACCGATTTGCAATGTGATTATCATCCTTTATGAGATTGCTCGATTGTATGAGTGCATGACGGTTGGACCGCGCGATTACCGTGATAAGGGAGGCGATGAGCAATGAAAATTGCCTTGATCGTCTTTCTTATCATGCTGTTTACAGGTTTGCCTCTGTACGTTAATCTTGGTCTGAGTTCGTTTATATATATGTTCTTGACTAATTCAAATCCGATGATCGTTGTACAGAGAATCACACAGGCGTCGAATTCATTCACGATGATTGCCGCTCCGTTTTTTATCCTCATGGGCAATCTGATGAACACTGGCGGCGTGACTCGTAAGATGTTTCGTTTTGCAAATGAGATCGTCGGCAGTGTGCCTGGCGGTATGGGGCACGCAAATGTTCTTTGTTCAGCTCTTTTTGCGGGAATGAGCGGTACGGCGGTTGCCGATGCAGGCGGGCTGGGGAATATCGAGATCGAGGCGATGCGGGAGATTGGTTACGACGACGATTTTTCCTGTGCCGTTACAGCCGCTTCTTCTGTGCTTGGGCCGATCATTCCTCCTTCATTGCCGATGGTGATCATGGCGGTGACGGTAGGAGCCTCGGTAGGACGGTGTTTTGTCGGCGGCGTCATTCCGGGAGTTCTCATAGCTTCGGCACTTTGCATGTTAGTAGCCTATTACGCAAATAAACGCTGCTACCCTCGCAAGCCCAGAGCAACTCCACGTGTTCTCTGGCTGGCCTTTAAAGATGCAGCTCTGGCGTTACTTTCGCCGGTCATCCTTTTTGCTGCCATTTATACCGGTGTCGTCACGACGACGGAGGCCGCTCTGATTGCGGCGTTCTATTCCCTTATTATCGGCGTGCTTGCGTATAAGGACCTGAAAATCAAGGATCTTCCGCGTGTTATGCTGTCAACATGCGAGACGACGGGTGTAGTCCTTTCGATCGTGATGACGGCAAATATCTTTTGCTATATTCTTACAGTTGCGCAGATTCCGCAGATGATCACAGCGTTTTTGATGAGTATTCAGTCCAAATTTGTTTTTTTGATTGTCATCAACCTATTTTTGCTTTTTGTGGGCTGCTTTATGGAGGGGACGGCGGCAATTCTCATACTTGGCCCCATTCTTGTGCCCGCGATGATGAAAATGGGCGTGTCAGAGACGCAGGCCTGTCTGATAATGGTTGTCAATCTGATGATAGGCGTCATCACGCCCCCGGTCGGGGTCGTCCTTTATGTGACCTCAAATGTCGCAAAAGTCTCAGCAAATCGAGTGATCAAAGCGACTACGCCGTTTCTTATACCTTTGTTCATTGTCCTGATGATCATTACGTTTGTTCCCGCTGTGACCAACTGGCTGCCGAATTTGGTTTACGGTACACCGTAAGTCACAGAAAGGGCGTATTTTCGGCACTAACCGTCAGTCTTGCTAAGATGGCGGGATTTATCCATTTCGAGGAGGAGTTTATTGTGAAAAAGTCTTACGCTTTCATTCTTGCGCTGGCACTGAGCGCCGGCGCTTCCACCGGCGCGCTTGCTGTGACAGAGCTGAAATGGGGCTCTGTTCATCCTGAAGGGCAAGTCGTAACGCAAATGATGATGCGAGCAATCGCGCAAATCAACGAAAAGGCAGAAGGTATCCACATTACCGGTTACCCGAATGGTGTCCTTGGCGGCTCGTCCGACCTTGTTGAGGGTGTGCAGGAGCGCATGGTCGATATCATTACCGACGGGCCAGCTCAGTTCGGAACGTGGATCCCGAAGGCTTCACAGGTCGAAGCACCCTATTTGTGGCAGAATGTTGAGCATATGCAGAAAGCGCTGAACGGTCCTTATAAAGATAAACTGAATGACCTCTTTGCGACCGTCAATGTCCGTATCCTTGGCAGTTTTTATTACGGAACACGTCAGCTGACGACGCGCAAGCCTGTAAAGACGCTTGCTGATCTGAAGGGGCTGAAAATCCGCGTCCCGCAGGCTGAGCTCTATGTAAAGATGGTCAACGCCTGGGGAGCGGCTGCCACACCGATGAACATCAACGAACTTTACATGGCGCTTCAGACTGGGACTGTTGATGGCCAGGAGAATCCGCTGACGACTTTTGAGAGTTTCAAATTCTTCGAGGTCGTGAAAAATGTGACTTTGACTGACCACATCATTTGTCCTAATATGATTTTCATGAACGCTGACGTTTGGAACGGGCTCTCTGAACACGACAAGGCCGTCGTCCAGGATGCGGTGAACGCTGCTGTTGCCTGGCAAGACGCGCAGATTGTAGAAGCAGAGAAGAGTCTTGTCGGGAAACTGCACGACCAGTACGGGGTAGAGATCATCACTCCCGATTCGAGCATCCGCGAAGCGACCATCCCTTATATCAAACCTTTGATCGAAGACTGGGATCTGATTCAGACGATGAAGTAGCATCAGCACAAATTTGAACAACTGAACCGATGACGGAGCGAGTGGGATATTCTCAGGCGCTCCGTTTATTATTAGTATAAACAGTGATTGGCAAAGTATTATTCGTGATTTTAGAGGAGGAAAAAACTCAAGCAAGCGGCATAGCGCTTTCACATTTTCTCGATATTTGCTATAATCAACACATAATAAATCTTGATTCCGTCCCTTTTCTAAAGGTGATTCTTACTGTTTGGATGTGTCATTATGAAAACAAAAAGTATCCTTTTGCTTAGACATGGTGAAACAAATTGGAATATCGAACAGCGGTTTCAGGGCAGTAGAGACCTCCCCTTGAATGAAAAGGGCGAAGAACAGGCGCGGCAAGTTTCTCTGCGTATCAAATCGTGGCATCCTGAGTTCGTTGTTTCCAGTCCTCTGATGCGTGCTTTCAAAACATCCGTGCTCGCTTCCGGCTGGCACGAAGAGAGTATCAAACGTGATCCCGATCTGTGTGAGATAAATTTCGGGGTGTGGGAAGGCTGTTCGACGCACGAGTTGAAAGAGCAGGGTGAACTTTTTTCACGCTGGGCGCAGAAGCCTTTTTCAGTTCCTGTCCCGGAAGCGGAGTCTGAGACCGAGATTCTGGCTCGTGTTCAAAGGGTCATAGATAAACTTGTCGTTCTGCCTCACGAGCGAATTCTGGTCGTTTCGCATGGAGGTACTTTGCGTGCGTTGCTTTCTGTCGCGTTGCATATACCACTACAATCGGCCTGGAGATTTTTTCGACTTTCCAACTGTTCGCTTTCTGGCCTTGAATACGACGGTGAACGGTTTATCCTTGCCTTCTACAACGACCATAATAACAGTTGCAAGTTAAGCGACGCGGATAATGCCTTTGTTCCGGTGACGTTTTGACGCCCTTTCTTCGGAGGAAAACATGACTGAGATCCATAATCTTCAATGGGAAAAAGAAAAGACATTATGGCACGCTGCAGCGGATGGCGACGATGAAGCTCGCGAACAGTTGATTCTGGCTTATCGGCCCCTTGTGTATTGGGTAGCAAAAAAATTTAAAGTCAGTGGAAGCCGTTTTGCGGACATTGTTCAGGAGGGAACACTTGCTTTGATTCGCGCCGTAGATAAATTCGACATTGATCGCGGACTTCGCTTTACGACTTACGCTTGTTACAGGATCCGCGGTCAGATGCTGAATTATTTGCAGCGTGTTGAAGCGAAAGCGCCTGTTCCTGTTGATATAGAGACCGAAGACGAGACGGAGACATCAGAATTTCGCGAGGTAGAGGAGATTCTCATGCTCAGAGAAGGTTTGGCTGCTTTGCCGGAACGCGAAGCTCGCATCCTTAACGCCCTCGTCATCGAATGTCGCAACGCCAAAGAACTTGCGACAGAGCTTTCACTTGATGTCAGTCATATCTATCGATTAAAGAAAAAGGCTTTGGCACAGCTGAAAGACTGGTTCCTGAACGGGAAAACCAAATCTGAGACCGTGAACGGGATAATAGATTAAGTTCGTCGTCTCGGAGGAATCGACATGCTCGATAAACAGTACAACCGAATAATCCGTTGGGTGAACCGCGCTCAGTCTATGAGTGCGGACGGAAATTTTTCCGACGCGATCCTGGACGTAGAATGTGCTCGTGCCGAGCTGGATGACGCTCGGCAGGAGCTTTTGTTGTGCCATCAGGAAGGCGTTGAGCGCAGGCAGTTTCCCAAAGTACTGCTTGCCGGTTGCGGAGCGCTTTTTGCCGTGCTGGTATGGGCTGTACCGCTTCAAAAACCTGAACCGCGCACGTTCATTCAGCTAGCAGAAAATGCACAGATTGAGACACGCTCGATAGATGGTGCAGACCTATACTCAGCCAAGAGTACTCAGCTGGCAGAACATACCGTTACAGAACCGCCAACTGATACCGTCGCAGTTGTTACGCCTGCGACCTTAATGGAAGTGAAAAACGTGTCTGTACAACAAAAATCAAAAGGCTCGGTTAAAAATATGCGAGCCGATTCACGGCGCACGTCGACGAGGCTTTCGGCAGCTGATATGTTTCGTTTGACTGAGGTTGGACGAAAAGCGCTGCAAAAAGATAAAGCCATTTTGGTTCTTGAACTGAATTAAGTCATTTGGAGGCGAATTGTGATTATGAAGAAATATCTGAAGGTCGGCCTTGGCTTTCTGTTTTTGCTGTGCTTCAGCGCCGCTGCTTGGGCACAGGTCGTTTCAGCGCTGAGAGTTGAAGGAAATAATGAAGTCGTTTCCGAGCATATTCTTCGCGCAGTTAAAACAAAAGTTGGAGATGAGTTGAACCAACAAACAGTTATGGATGACATTCAGGCCATCTATGATCAGGGGTTCTTTTCGTACGTTGATGCTAAAGCGGAGGCCGACGGCAAAGACCTGATCCTGACATATGTTGTTACTGAAAATCCGACGATCACTGATATCCATTTTCATGGCAACACTGTCTACAAAGAAGACAAACTGAAAAAACTGCTGTTCACACAGCCGGGCATGATCTTTAACCGAGTCTTTTTCAAAAATGACATTCAGCGTCTGCGCGAGCGCTTTCAGTCTGACGGCTATGTGATGACGCGAGTTCAGGACGTACAGATTGAAGACGGCGTCGTCAACGTCTACATTGTAGAACCCCGGATCAACAATATTCTCATTCAGGGAAACCGTCGTACGAAATCTTACGTCATTCGCCGCTCCATCCCGTTGAAAAACGGCGATTTGTTTAACGCGACATATCTTCGACACTCGATCACGCGACTGCGCAATCTCGGTTTCTTTGAAGACGTCAATGTCGGCTTTGAACCTGTCGAAGAGAGCGATGATGTCGATATCATTGTGACCGTCAAGGAGAAACGCAGTGCCAGCTTGATTTTCTCTGTCAGCTATGGTTCCAGCAGCGGCCTTGGCGGCGGTGTTTCCTATCGCGAGACCAACCTTGGCGGACGTGCTCGAATCCTTGAGGCCGGTTTTGATCGCGGCGATTACAAGAACTACTGGATCTCGCTGTCCGATCCGTATATGGACAAAAAGACGTTCAGTTGGAAAATTGGTGCGTATAAGCGCGAGGATGATGAACTAACGTATCGTTATAATGGAAATGATCCTGCTACCGGTAAAAGAGTTAGGTTCAATGCTTTTGAATATGAAGAGAAACGCGATGGTATATATGCCGGATTTGGTCGCAAGTTTGGCCGAGATGAAAAGTTCAGTTGGTTCCTGACTGCTGATTGGCATAAAAGTAAAATTCTTTACACTGGTCCTGCCGGAGGTCATTCAGATAAAGAAAGCCGTCTATGGTTTGACTATGTAATGGGCAATGATTCTCTGAACAGTAAAGTGTTCTCAACAACGCTTGAAATTAGTCGCAATAATGTTGATAAGTACCTCAGTTACCCAAAAGGCGATAGGGAAACGATCGGTATTGAACACGCCTGGGAAATACTCGGCGGAGAGTGGACTTACACAAAATATTGGGCGGAAGCTGTCGGCTATTTCCCGATCAAGGGCCTTGAAGATTGGATTGACCTTGGTCAGACAGAAGATCGGCCGATTATTTTAGCAGCACGTGTGCGTGCAGGTTTTTCCAGTGGATCAATCCCACTTTCCGAACGTTATACACTTGGAGGTGCTAACAGCATCCGCGGCTACGAGAGCGGTGATTTCAAAGGGCACGAGATGTTCCTTGGCAACATTGAATTACGCTTCCCTATTGATGAAAACATTTCGATCGTGGCCTTTTACGATACGGGGATGGCTTGGGACAAAAAGGCCGGCGGTAAATTTGATTTCAGCGATCTCGTTGACTCGCCCGGCATCGGTGTGCGCGTAAAAACGCCTTTGGGCAATATCCGTGTTGACGTCGCTAAGGGCGATGAGACACAGTTCCATTTCGGCTTCGGAGAAATGTTCTAAAGAGTTTCAGGCTTGATTCTTTCAGGAGGAACGCGATGAGTAAGGGACGAAAAATGACATTGTTGTTCTATGTCCCATGGTTTGTGTTTCTTCTGTTGAGTCCGTTTTTTATGTGCGGCGAAGCGGCGGCGGTGATGCCACCGCTTCCGCTTCGTTGCTCAGTTCCGGAATGGCTGGAGCGTTCAATTCATGGGAGCATGAATGCTGTCTGGCGAGAACTGATGGGCAGTCGCGTTTCCCGTCAGACGGCGCTTGAAGCTCTTGGGCTCGTGGCAAGTCGCTTGTTTAATGGTTATTCTGTTCGTATAAACACAGAAAAAATCGTTGTCATACAGCCGGAGCGCGATTATCGCTGGTCGATTATTTTCGCTGAACCAGAGGGTGTGGAACGAATTCCAGATGAGTGCCGCTCTTGGCTGCGGGAAGATTTATCAACATTACGTCCTCTTATCGGTGGACTGCTCGAGAACGTACCACCAGAGGCGCTGCAATGGAGTTCTGACAGCTTTAAAACACAAATCGACTCGCTTCTGTTGAAGTATTTTCCCGGTTGGCGAGTGGCTCTTCGCATACAGGCCAATGCAAATGACGCGCGTCTGGAATTAAAGTTCTATCCGAAAACACCGCTCTTACTGGCCTTTTCTGTAGAGACACTTTCAAATACGATCCCTCAGCTTCTAGCTGATAGAATGAGTGATAAATCGCTCGAGTATCTTTCACCTTTGACCGGATTTCCACTTGAGTGGTTGACTTTTCATAAGGACAGTCTGCTTAAATGGCTGGGGGCTCAACAGCTGAATTGGAACGGAATCGAATTCCTCAATGCCTCTGTTGACAACACTGTCAGCTTTAAAACTGTTACGAAAGTGACGACTCGTTTTGACAGTTCGGATTACTCTCTACGTGGCTGGGTTTCTGTCCATGCCGGGAACGACTCGCGTTTTCAGGCAGGCGTCCATTTTGGACGATTCCTGAAATTTTGGCCGAATGTGCCATTTGAGTTTTATGCCGAAGGAATTATCGGACTTGAACGGTGGAAACTTGATGGCCGTTTGGGTATTTCTTTTTCTCCTTTTAGATATGTATGGATGGGCATTGAGGGAAGTACTGAGGATGAAGCCTCACTCTGGTACCGTCTTAAATTTGACGTTGGTCGAAGCGGATATTACGGCTGGCTTCGATATAGCAAAAACAACGATCTTGAGGCCGCATTTGGATATAGAGTGAACCGGTATGTTTCACTTGAACTCTACTATGAAAACAAACAGAAAGAGCGTTTCAGTCTGAGGGCGCTCGGTAATTTATAAATCGCGACGCAAGGAGGGTTTTGCATGCAAAAATGTTATACTCTGGCAGAACTTGCCGCTGCAATTGGCGCAGAAGTCCGCGGTAACGGTGAACGAAAAATCATTGGCCTCTCCGATGTTGGTGAAAGCAGCCCTGATAGTCTAAGATTTATAGATTCCCGTAAAAGGGCACGAGACCTTCCTCTTGAAGTTGCCGTTGTTGCTGACGCTCAGAATTTCCCTGACGGCTATGACGGTCTGAAGGTAGCATCATTCCGTGCCGCAATGGCCAAATTGCTTTACATTTTTGAGCCGCGATACGAATTTGCCCCTTGCGTTTCTCCGATGTCCTTTATTGCTCCAGGTGCAAAAGTTCATGAAACCGCATACATTGGTCCTAATTGTACAATCAGCAATGGCGCTGTCATTGGCAAAAACGTCAAACTTATCGCGAACGTGTACGTTGGTCCTGACGCAGAAATTGGGGATGATAGCGTGCTTGAGCCCATGGCCGTCGTGCAGCGCCGGACTAAGATCGGCAAGCGCTGTCTGTTGCACAGTTGCGCCGTGATAGGTGCTGATGGATTTGGTATTATTCCCGGCGGACCTGATGGCAAAAATGTTAAAATTCCCCAAATCGGGACGGTGATCATCGGCGACGATGTCGAAATCGGCGCGTGCACATGCGTTGATCGCGCAACGATTTCAACGACAGCGGTCAAAGACGGGTCCAAACTTGCCGGTCAGGTTCAAATTGGTCACAACTGTAGCGTCGGTAAAAATTGCGTTATTGCGAATCAGAGCGGCGTAGCTGGTAGCACGATAATCGGTGACGGTGTCGTGATGGGTGCTCGCAGTGGTCTAAACGGGCATATTAACATCGGACGCGGCACGCAGATTGCAGGCGTCGCGATTGTTATGAAAGACACGAAACCCGGACAGATCCTTTCCGGGCATCCAGCAATCGACCACATGGAAAATTACCGTTTTCGCGCGTCGCTTCGGCGAGTGCCTGAGCTGTTGAAAAGGGTCAAGGAGCTGGAAAGGAAAATCGAAGATGCGTCTGACGCTTAAAGACGAAATTTGTTTTAGCGGGGTCGGACTCCATTCAGGAAAACAGGTTTCACTTCGTCTGCTTCCTGCTGAAAGCGGCGAGGGGTATGGTTTTGTTTTTGATGAAAAACGCTGGCCAATTCAGAAGGCGGGACACACCGGTGACGGACGTGGTACGATCCTTTCATTTGGCCCACACCGTATTATGACGATTGAACACGTACTGGCCTCTTTGTGTGGACTTGGAATTGACGACGTGACGATTGTTCCGGATGGTGAAGAAGCGCCGCTGATGGACGGCAGTTCGCGAGATTTCTGCGCGGAAATCCTCAAGACAGGATTTGTGAAGCAAGGCGGAGATCCAACTGTAGTGCAAATCTCTTCACCAATCTTCGTTGTTTCGCCTGATGAACAAAAAGTATGCATTGCGTTGCCTTCGGATAAGCTTCGTTTTACCTATTCCGTTGACTATGGAGATAACGCAATCAGTTCACAGCTTGCTACCGTGACTGTCGACCCTGTATCCTTTGTCACTGAGCTTGCTGAATGCCGTACGTTCTGTTTATATGAAGAAATTGAACAAATGCGCGCCATGGGCCTGGCTCTGGGTGGAACAGTTGAGACGGCGCTGATTGTAAAAGGACCGGATGTCCTTACCCCAGGCGGATTACGCCGCCCCGATGAGTTCGTACGCCATAAGATCCTTGATATGCTGGGAGATCTTGCTTTGATCGGTAAGAAAGTGGTCGGACATTTTATAGCTGTTCGTGCCGGACACGCACTACATCAGAAGCTTGTTGACCAGATCATGTTCCAGTATCGTTGATTGGATATGTTTTTACAGAATTATTAAAGGGAGAGAGCACAATGCAGAATATTAAAGAGATCATGGACTGTGTACCTCATCGTTATCCGTTTCTTCTAGTTGACAGAATTCTTGAACTTGTTCCCGGTAAAAGTGTCGTTGCCATTAAAAATGTTACGATGAACGAGCCGTACTTTCAGGGGCATTTCCCCGGTGAACCCGTTATGCCGGGCGTACTGATCCTTGAAGCGATGGCTCAGGCTGGCGCGATGATGATGCTGAATGCTCCTGAACTGCGCGGTACGATCTCCTTTTTGACAACTGTTGAAAAGGCGCGTTTCCGTCACCCTGTCACTCCCGGCGATCAGATGATGCTTTATACGGAGATGTATCGTTTGCGCGGTCAGATGGGAAAAGTCAAAGCGCATGCCGAAGTTGACGGTCAGGTGGTTGCTGAGGCGGAATTGGGGTTCATGCTCGCAAAAAAACCGGAAGGGGAAAAGTAAAATGACCACGCACATTCACCCCACGGCAATCGTTTCTCCTCGAGCAGAACTTGGCGAAGACGTCGTCGTTGGTCCGTATTCGATCGTTGATGAGAACGTTACCATCGGTGCTCGTACGGTTCTTCGTCCGTTTACACATATCTGTCCCTATACCAAGATTGGAGAAGACGCGGTTATCTTTGAAAATGCCGTTCTTGCACCCGAACCGCAGGATCACAGCTTTAAGGGAGAAATCAGCTGGGTTACTGTTGGCGATCGTAGCGTCATCCGCGAAAATGTGACGATCCATCGTGCCTCTGGCGAAGGTAATGTCACAAGCGTTGGTGCCGATTGCCTGATCATGGAAGGCGTGCACCTCGGACACAATGTCCAGATTGCCGATTCTGTGACAATTTCCAGCAAATCAGGGCTTGCCGGCTATGTCAAAATCGGCTGCGGAACAGTCATTGGCGGTATGTCCGGTTTTCATCAATTCGTGCGCGTCGGCAGTTACTGTATGATCGGCGGTGCTTCGCGAGTCGCGCAGGATGTTCCTCCGTTCGTTCTCGTCAACGGCGCACCATGTCGCATTTTTACTCTGAACGTGATTGGTCTGCGACGCAATGATTTTTCTTCTGAGCGCCGCCTTGCGATCAAGAGGGCGTATAAAAAGCTCTATCGTTCCAATCTCCCCATGCGCGAAGCGCTTGACGCTCTTATCGCAGAAAACAGTGGTTCGCCTGATATTGAAGAAATCATTACTTTTTTCAGAGAAGGCGACAAAAAGAGAGGTTTCTGCCCTTGGCCTTCGTCCCTTGGCTCGAAAGAGAGCAGTGAATAATGTACTGTCTTTTAGCAATGGACGTGGACGGTACGCTGACAGACGGGGGAATCTACCTAAGTGCCAGTGGTGACGAGTTTAAACGCTTTGACATTCAGGACGGCATGGGAATCGCTCTTTTCCGCAAGAAGGGCGGAAAAGTCGCTTTGATCAGCGGCCGTTATTCAATAGCTACTGAAAAGAGAGCCCTTGAGTTGAACGTAGATTATCTCGTTAATGGAACTGCCGATAAGTTGACCTCGCTCAAAATAATAGCCAATAAACTCGGTTTTTCCTCGGCAGAAGTCGTGTACATGGGTGACGATCTCAACGACATCGACTGTGCAGGCTGGGCAGGGCTCGGGGTCGCAGTGGCTAACGCTGTGCCTGAGCTGAAATCCGTCGCAAATATCACGACCGAACGTTCTGGTGGCGCGGGCGCCGTCCGCGAAGTTGTTGATCTTGTTTTAAAGAAGAACGAGACGGAGGTCTGTTCGTGAAGCCTTTTCGTATTTTAGATCGCCTGATCATTAAAGAATTGATGGGGCCATTTCTCTTTGGAGTAATGGCCTTCACTCTCATAATGGTTGCTGGCGGTCTTCTTTTTAAGTTAGCCGATCTTATTATTGAAAAAGGGGTTTCTTTGACAGTTGCCGGCCGTCTTTTCCTCTATGAACTGCCGTCGGTCGTCGTGCTGACCTTACCAATGTCTTGCCTTTTAGCTTCGTTGCTGGGGTTCAGCAAGATGTCTTCAAACAGTGAAATAGTTGCTCTGAAAGCTGCGGGAATCTCTTTCTCACGGATCAGTCGCCCTGTGCTCTGGGCTGCTTTGTGTGTTACATTTGCAGCTATGCTTCTAAACGAGACTCTTGTGCCAATGGGGAAGGTTGCTTCGCAAAACGTGATGCGTTATGAGATTGCCCGTGAAAAACCAGCACTTCTTAAAGAACAGGTTTTCTTACGCAGCAGCGATAATACAGCCGAAGGGACGCGTCGAATCGTTTATATCAATAAACTTTACGCGCGAGACGGGAAAATGCGTGATGTTGTTGTTCAGGAATTTAAAAAAGCTCGTCTTGTCCGCTTGACGACCGCGGAAAACGGTACGTGGAAAAATGGTGTGTGGTATCTGCACGACGGTGATGTTTTTGACGTAAAAGGTAAGAATAATGTCGAATTTACGCTTCACTTCAAAAGCCAGACTCTCCCTATTCCTCTCACGCCCCAGCAGATCTCTCGCTCGACAGCAAAACCAGACGACATGAGCTGTCTTGAACTGTTGAAACAGATCGAAATATTGAGAGCCCAAGGCAAAGCGCTTGAGCCCTTATGGGTAGCGTTTCATCTGCGTCTTGCCGTACCATGGGCATGCATCATTCTTGCACTGATCGGTTCAACTCTGGGAATTCGTCCCATGCGCAAAGGCGGAGCGAGTGTAGGGTTCGGCCAGAGTATTCTGATTGTGTTTATTTATTATGTAGTTATGTCGATGGGACGCTCTCTGGGACAGACAGGCCGCATCCCACCTTTTGTCGGTGCGTGGCTGTCTAACATTATCTTCTTCACAGGAGCTATGCTTCTGGCACGGAGGGCCGACCGGTGAACATTGAGAAACTCGCGTTGGTTGCCGGTGAAGGTACATTGCCTCTGGAAATCCTTGAGGCGTTGAAACAAAAATACAGTGTGTTGCCTAAGGTTTACCTTCTGGCCGAAAACACTGCCCCATACATGCAAGCTGGAATCGAAATACAGCATATTAAAAATCCTATGGCAATTGCAATGATCCTGACGAAAATGCGACTGACAGGAGTTCGCCATTTGATGATGGCCGGTGCTGTGCCTAAAAAAAGCATTTACGCAAAAGAGAAGTTGGACGAAGGGGCACAGAAGATCCTTTCAGATGTCCGCGATCGCAATGATCACAGTCTTTTGGCCGGAGTCGTCAAATACGTCGAGAAGTTTGGCATCCAGGTCGTCAGTTATGAAGAGATAATTCCCGAATTGCTTGCTGATGAAGGTCATATTGCCGGCCCGTTCCATACGTCAACCGAAGAGGAAGATTGTTTGTACGGCCTGCGGATTCTTAGGCAGCTTTTGCCGATGTCCTTCGGCCAGTCGCTCGTCATCTCCAATCGGGCAGTAGTTGCAGTGGAAGCTATGGAAGGAACAGATCGGATGATTCGCCGTGCCGGAGAGTTGCAATCACGAGGGATCCTCATCAAAGGCATGAGAAAGGATCAGGACCGACGTTACGATTTGCCTGTTGTCGGACCGCAAACGCTCGAAGCTATGGCAGCGGCAGGGCTGAGTGCCCTATTTGTAGAGGCGGGCAGCGTTCTGCTGCTTGAGAAAAGTCGTTTTCTGAGCGAGGCGGAGCGTCTACACATCAGCGTAACAGGGGTGTCGTCATGTCAATTTTCATAAGTACTGGCGAACTTTCCGGAGACTTATATGCGGCCAAGTTGAGCGCGGCACTCTCAAAAACTCTTCCTGAAGATGAGCTTTGGGGCATGGTAGGTGCACTTGCCAACGGTGTTAAACGCGAGTGGAGCAACGATCAGCTGCATATCCTTGGCTTGGGGCGGATTATCAAATCCTTGCCGAGGCTTTTTGCATTGCGCAATCAACTCGCCCGTGCAGTATCAGAGCGTAAACCACGTGCTGTGATCGTTGTCGATAGTCCTGACTTCCATATTCCCTTGCTGAAAAAGATCCGTTCTCTTGGATACACCGGACCTGTTATATACGTGTGTCCGCCGACGATCTGGGCTTGGCGCAGCGGACGTGCTAAGTACCTGAAAAAATATTGCGATCTCTGTCTACCTCTTTTTCATTTCGAAGAAGATGCTTTGGAATTGCGTGGCGTTAGAAGCTTCTGGTGTGGACACCCTCTGATTGACGATTTTACCGAGTATCGCTTTAAGCAGCCTAATTTGTTGTATGATCCGCTCCGTGTGGCGCTATTGCCGGGTAGCAGAAGATCTGAAATTCTGAATCTGCTGCCTGTGCTTGAAGAAACGGCGCTGGAGCTGCGCGAGAGGGGACTGCATCCTGTTTTTTCAGTCGCACCCGGATTGGACGAGGCCAGTAAACGTTTAATCTTGGAGAACACTGCCGGCATAGAAACGACTCAAATCAGCGGTCGCGACCTCATGCACTCTTCGTGTTTTGTAATCGGCGCAAGCGGCACGGCTGCAGTAGAGTCGATGCTTTTGGATCGTTTCATGATCGTGATTTACAAAGGAACTCCGCTTGAATGGCGTATCTATAAGACGCTGACCCATACGCCTTTTGTCTCCATACCAAACGTCCTTGCCGGAAAAATCCTTTTCCCTGAATTGCTTCAGGAACAAGTCTCAAAGGACAATATCATGCATGAAGCATTGCGTTATCTGGAAGATGAAAACTATCGCCAAAGCGTCCATGCACAGATAGCACAGAACATTAATAAGATGGGTGTGCCCGGTGCGGTCGATCGCTGGGCAGTAGCTATAGCGAAGCTGGTGAATGGATGAACATTGCTCTTTTGGCAAACGGTCCCGGCGAAGTTTGGGGCTGGTGTCGTCCTTTTCTACGTGAAGCCGAAAGGCGTAACTGGCAGGTCGATGTGCATCTTTTACCCTGCCCCTATGCCTCGGGAAGAGAACTTGACGCTTTGAGGACGTTGTCACAGCGCGTGTATTTGCATCAAACGAGCCTGAATGCGTTTGCTGATTTCGCTAAACATCACAATTATCGTGCGACACTGCAAATGGGCGGCGATCTTATGTTTGGCCGTTTTTTATCCTGGAGACATAAAATTCCTCTGCTGTGTTACTCGTATGGACGCAAAAAGGGCATGGAGAAATGTGCGAAGGTATTAACTTCCCGTCTTGGTCTCTATCAGACTTCTCGTTTGGAAATCGTTGGTGACCTTGTTCTTGACAGTCTTGAAAAAGGTGAAGAGCATCCGTGGATTGCACCTGAAGGAAAACGAGTTGCTGTATTTCCTGGGAGCCGGCCGCAGATTAGAAACAAAGCCTTTTTGTTTTTACAGCAAATCAGGAAAGAACTTGTTCTGTGTGATCCCGATGTTGAACTGCGTGTCTTGCTTTCGCCGTTTTCCCGCGAGGAAGAGTCGGAGCGGTGGCGCGAACGAGGTTTTTCTGTCTGGCGTGGTTCGATGCCATCCGGCATACAGGGAGCGGACCTGGCGCTGACTCAGCCGGGAACAAACACATTGGAACTTTTGTATTGCTGTCAGCCGTTTGCGGTGACTGTACCGTTCTCTTTTTTACGGCAAATGCCGCTTTCAGGGCTCGTCGGGATGATCGATAAGATCCCCTGCGTGGGGGCGTCGATTCGCGAACACATTATTCGCAAAAAGATTCCACGCTATATTGGGAAAACAGCGTGGCCCAACCGACTTGTGAACGACACTATTGTGCCCGAGCTGATTGGTGAATACACCGCTGCAGACATGGCTGCTGCGGTGATAGAACTCCTTTCACAGCCTGAGAAACTGCGGGAACAAAAAGCGCGTTTGAACGAACTGGCGCTACAGGTCAAACCGGGAGCACCAGGACGAATTTGTGATATCATCGAAAGGACGGCGGCTGCTTATGAAAAATAACAGTTCAAAGCCTCTGTACCGCCGGCTGCTTTCGCTTCTACGGCCACATCTCAGAAAACTGGGACTGGCCTTTCTTTGTATGGTTGGTTCAGGTATCTGTGCGGCTATTCCTGCCTGGTTGATGAAACACGTTGTGGACGGCGTGCTCATTCGTAAAGACTCAGTAATGCTGAATCTGCTTGTCGTTTCGCTGATCGCTCTATTTATCATGAAAGCCCTATGCGGTTACGGTCAGAAATATCTGATGGGATGGGTCGGCCAGCGTATCGTCATGGATATGCGTGTGGCTGCCTATGCGCATTTACAGACTCTTTCTCTCAAGTTTATTAATGATAAGCGCGTTGGAGAGTTGCTTTCCCGTGTGACGAATGACGCAAACATGCTGCAGATGACGGTGACGAACGTGGCTGTAGATCTTGTTATCCAAGGCGTGTCATGCGTTGCCATGCTTTCTTACTGTTTGTATCTTAACTGGCAGCTCATGCTTTATACACTGCTCATCTTGCCTGTCGTTGTGCTCGTACTCAAGCAAGCTTCGGAAACGCTTCGTAAAGTCGGCCGCAATATGCAGCAGTGCGTGGCTGATCTATCTGCCGTTGCGGAAGAGGCACTGTCGGCTATTCGCATCGTTCGCGCATTTGCAACTGAAGAGATCGAGCTGGCACGTTTTGAAAAGAGCAATAAACAGAACTTCGACGTGATTATTCAAGGCGTCAAAGTCAACGCTATCCTCAACGGTGCGGTCGAGGTACTGCTGATTGTCGCTTTGGCTCTGATTCTCTGGCTTGGCGGTCGTCAGGTCCTTGCCGACGCGATGTCGCCCGGAGAGCTGATCGCCTTCCTTGGTACGCTTGGCTTTTTAGCGTCGCCGATCAACAACTTTACTCGTGCTGTTAGTCAACTTCAGTTTGGCTTTGCTGCTGCCGAACGAATTTTCAGCTTGCTTGATAACGATGACCGCGTCGTCACGCCGCCAAACGCGTTCGTGCTGGAACGTTTGAGCGGTGAAGTCTGCTTTAAGGACGTTTGGTTCTGTTATGAACCGGAACAATGGATTCTTAAAGACCTGAACCTGACGGTCCGTCCTGGAGAGAAGATTGCCATTGTCGGTGCGACAGGAGCTGGAAAGTCTACCCTGGTGGATCTTGTACAACGTTTTTACGATCCCCAGAAAGGATCAGTGCTGATCGACGGACACGACGTAAAAACTGTAGATCTTAAGTCGTTGCGGACGCAAATCGGTGTCGTTCCTCAGGATCCCGTTCTGATGAAGGGTTCTATAGCATTCAACATTTCTTACGGTTGCCATGCTACAGAGAATGAGATTCGCGACGCGGCTAAAATTGCGGGGATCGCCGATTTCATCGAGACCTTGCCGGGTAGTTATGAATCAGAGGTCGGCATTCGCGGCGTAACGGTCAGTGGCGGTCAGCGTCAGCGCATCGCCATTGCCCGCGCGATTGTGCGCAATCCTCGGATCATCATTCTCGACGAAGCAACATCTTCGCTTGATGCTGCCGTTGAGCATCAGATCCAGGAAGCGATGGATAAGGCGATGGAAGGACGTACGTCGTTCATCATTGCTCACCGTCTGTCTACGATTATGAGCGCCGACAGGATTCTTTATCTGGAAAACGGACATATCGTTGAAGAAGGAACGCATCAGGAACTCCTCGCTAAAAACGGGGCATATCAAAAGCTGTTTTCGTTGCAGTATGGAGCAGGGCAACCATGAATTCGTTCATCAGATCATATCTTTCGTATACTCGTGGTGAAACGATCCTGTCACCTTGGCTCTTCCTCAAGCCTGCTGGGTGGCTGGGTAAAGGAATTATAAAAATGCGCCGCGCGTTGTATGATCATGGACTTTATTCTTCGGAAGAAACCGTACTACCCGTGATCAGTATCGGCAACCTTACCACAGGAGGAACAAATAAAACTCCGTTCGTGGAATTTGTTGCGAATCGGTTGAAGTCGTTTGGTCTTCATCCGGGTATCGTCAGCCGAGGTTACGGCGGTCACACAAGTGGACCGATTGTTTTTAAATACGGCGAAAGCTCGCGAGAAGCGGTCGGTGATGAGCCATTGCTTCTTTCGCAGCATCTACAGGATGTTCCCATCGCAGTCTCAAGCGATCGTATCGCGGATGTTCGTGCGTTGCGTGAGCATGGTGTTGATGTTGTCGTCGCCGATGACGCTTTTCAACACCGAAAGCTCGCTCGTGAGCTTGACATTGTCCTCGTCGACGCAACCTGTCCTTTTGGGAATGGAGCGCCCCTGCCCGACGGCGTTCTTCGAGAACTGCCCAACTCACTTGCACGCGCCCACATCGTTGTTATCACCAAGGTCGATCAAACGCGCCCGGAACGACTTTCACGTCTTAAAAAGAAAATCCTTCGCTGGACGCCGGAAAACAACCTGTTTCTGTCGCGTCTGGGCCGCCCCGAATGGTTCAGGTGGGATGGCAGACATTTGCAGCCGGTTCTTGAAAACTTCTCAAATACGAAGCTGACCGCTTTTTCTGCCATAGGCAATCCTCACAGTTTTCTTGCCACAATCTCGGCTGACGGCGTACAGGTTGTTTCTTACACTGAGTTTAAGGATCACCATCATTATGAGACGACAGAGCTTCACGAAATTGAGGATAAAGCGCGCTCACTCGGTGCATTAGCGCTGTGCTGTACGGAAAAGGACATCTATAATCTTCCCAAAGACTACACGCCGGGCCTTCCGCTCTTCGTGCCTAGAATCTGTACAGTCGTTGAAGACGAGCTGCGTTTTTGGCGTATCGCAGCTGAACAGTTACGTCCTCGCCTGATCGTGGCTTCTAACGGCTACGGAGAGGATGCGATGGGTGTCCGTCTCGCCCTAAAATTGAAAGACCGTTTTCCCTACGCTGATGTTTGTTCGTTTCCGCTGGTTGGGTGTGGGGATCAGTACGCTAAAAATGGGATTGAGATTGTTTCTCCTGTTATTGATACGCCAACCGGCGGCATCATTAAATACCACATAAAAGATTTCTTGACCGAGGTCAAAGCTGGACTGTTTGGTCATATTGGGCGTCAACTTCGCCGATGGAAAAAGCTCCGCTATCGTTGCAATACTGTTTTGTGCGTCGGTGATACATATCTGCTTTTCCACACGCTCTGGGGGCAAGGGAAAAAAGCCTTGCTTGTTGCAACTGCGAAAACAAAGTACATCAATGGCCATTGGAAACTTGAAAGTCTTTTGTATCGTAAGGGCGCGCTCAAGGTCTGGACTCGCGACGAAGCCACAGCCAACGAGTTGGGTGATTACGGTGTCAATGTGGCTTTTGCAGGAAACCCCATCATGGATCTTCAATGTGATGAGAGTGAGAGAAAAGATTTGTGGCACAACGGCACAAAAATCCTTATTCTTCCCGGGAGTCGCAATCGAGCATACACCGATCTTCAGCTCGTGCTTGGAACGTTGAAGAAAATTGCCGAACAGCGTTCTGTAAGCGCGGTGATGGTACTTGCGCCGAGTATCAGTGTCGAGAGAATCGTACAGAACGCACCGGATTGGCGTTTTGACGGGCAGAGCTTGTTGCGGGACAATGTCTCCGTGCGCCTTTTTACCGGTGATGTTTCTGAGGTCGCCGCAGGTGCTGAGTTGCTCTTAGGGCTGGCGGGAACCGCCAATCAGGTTTGTGCCGGAATGGGGATCCCGGTCCTGTCAATCCAAGAAAAAGGGAAACAAGTGCAAAAGAAACTTTTAGGCGATGCCGAGCTCCTCGTCGAACCCACGGTAGACGCTCTGTCGAAGGCTGCGTTATGCCTGCTGGATGATCCATGCAAACTTAAACGCATGAGCGAGGCCGGAAAAAGACGCTTAGGTGGTGCAGGCGCACTTAACGCTGTTGTTGCATACGCCGAACACGAACTTGGCTGGGGACGAAAGTGCAAAGTGTATGAGATCATGAAACATGCTATCGATGGACTCAATACCCAGAAGGGGGTATAACGGTGAAGCAGTTAAAGATTGGCAATTATTCTGTTGGCGGAGAGCAACTAACTCTCATTGCCGGGCCCTGTGCGCTTGAAAGCCTCGAACTGGGGCTGGAAATCGGCGAATATGTCAAAAACTTGTGTGAAAAACTTGGTCTGAATTACATTTTTAAGGCGTCTTTTGACAAAGCCAACAGAACATCAATTTTCAGTCCGCGTGGTCCTGGCATAGACACAGGTTTGAAATGGCTCGCTGAGATCAGGTCGAAACTGAACGTTCCGGTTCTGACGGATATTCACGAATCTTGGCAGGCCAAGCCTGTGGCTAATGTTGCTGACGTGCTTCAGATCCCAGCCTTCTTGTGCCGACAGACTGATTTGCTTGTAGCGGCTGCAAAAACCGGCAAAGCAATCAATGTAAAAAAAGCGCAGTTTCTTTCTCCCTGGGATATGAAATCCGTTCTCACTAAGCTGACCGAAGCGGGAAATGAATCTGTCATGTTCTGTGAGCGCGGCACGACGATGGGGTACAATCAGCTCGTCGTGGATATGAGATCCCTTGTGGTTATGCGTTCACTTGGTGTGCCTGTTGTTTTTGACGCAACTCACAGTGTGCAGATGCCGGGCGGTAAAGGAAGTAGTTCCGGTGGTGACAGGCGCTTTACGTTGCCGCTGGCGCGCGCTGCTGTTTCTATCGGGGTAGATGCGCTTTTCCTCGAGGTTCATCCGAATCCCGAAAATGCGATGAGCGATGGACCGAACATGGTACCTTTGTCGATGTTGAACGACTTTCTCAGTCAGATCATTGCGATCGACCAAGTAGTTCGTTCTGAGATCAAACCTGTAGATTTGGACTGGTGTGCACAATGAATTCAACGATGACCATTCTTCCAACAGATCGACAGCCAGAACACCTTACTGACGACGAACTCCTTGACGCAGGACGTCAAGTCCTGCGCCACGAAGCTGAAGAACTCGTCCGTGCATCCGAGCGATTCGGTTCGGAGTTGGTACAGGCTGCACGTTTAATTGAGTCGTGCAAAGGTCGGCTTGTTGTGTCCGGTATCGGCAAAGCTGGACACATCGGACGCAAGGTAGCCGCGACACTGTCTTCGCTTGGCACGCCTTCGTTCTTTTTGCAATCGAGTGAAGCTGCGCACGGCGACCTCGGTATGGTTCGACATGAAGATGTTGCCTTGCTTATCAGTCACAGTGGAAAGACGGCCGAAGTTGTCGCGTTGATCCCGTTTTTCCGTCGTATCGGTGCACCTGTGATCGCGATTACCGGCGACGCAAATTCGCCGCTTGCTCTGGGTGCGGATATCTTCCTGAACGCGAGCATTGAGCGCGAAGCAGATCCTCTTCAGCTCGCTCCTACGAGCAGCACGACGCTTCAGCTTGCAATCGGCGACGCGCTCGGTGCGATGGTGACACTTCTGCGCGGATTGAAAAAAGAGGATTTTGCATTGTTCCATCCAGCGGGTTCACTGGGAAAGAAACTCCTGCTTCGTGTCTGCGACGTGATGAATACAAGTGGATCCTTGCCTGTGGTTACTCAGGATACGCTTGTAAAGGATGCTTTGTTTGAAATAACGAGCAAGAATTACGGAGCAACATGCGTCGTCGGAGACAACGGTCAGCTCGTTGGTATTTTCACTGACGGTGACCTGCGCCGACTTATTTCCAAAGAGGGAATAGCTTGTCTTGACCGTCGTGTCGGAGATGTGATGATCCGCTCACCCAGAACGATCGGACCTGACGCGCTGGCAGCCGAGGCTGTCCATGTCATGGAAAAACTGGAAATATCCGTTCTAGTCGTGATAGACAGTGAACGACATCCTATCGGCATGGTTCACGTGCACGAGTTATTGCAAAGCGGAGTTGCTTAAATAAAAGTGCGATATTACGGTTTTCTTGCCGAGACTATTATTGCTTTAGTGCGTCCATTTTTGAATCGCAAATACGATGAGGGCAACGATCAACGTTTCGGTTATTACTCCGATGATGTTCCTCGCAGTTCGCTATGGATTCATGCTCTGTCTGTTGGCGAAGTGCAGTCAGCGTATTCTTTGATCAAACAAGTCAAGGGAACTGAGCCTGGACGGGATATCCTGATTTCCACGATCACAAAAACTGGAAAGGCAATGGCAACACAACTGATTGGGCCGCTCGCGCGTCAGATCTATTACCCTTGGGACGCGCCCAGTGTCATAAATAGAGCTTTGAACAAGCTGCGTCCATGTGCGTACATTACGATGGAGACAGAAAGCTGGCCCGAAATGCTCTATCAGTTGCACAAACGACAGATTCCTTCTTTTTTAGTCAATGGCCGAATATCACTTAAAAGCTTTAAACAATGTTATCCCATTCGTGCACTCTGGCAAAAAGTTTTTCCTTGCTATACGATGATCATGGCGCGCTCAGAGCCAGACCGTGATAGGTTCATCAAGCTAGGGGCTGTGCCTGATAAAATCATCGTGACCGGAGACGGTAAAATTGATGCCCTCATTGAACGTAAAAAATCGTGCGATCTGTCGCAGGTAAAACAGTTCCTGCCGTCCGAGGGGACCGTGATTCTTGCAGGGAGCACTCATGAAGGCGAAGAAACGATTGTTTTAAAAGCGTTTTTGTCACTCCGTGAGCGTTTCAGAGGTCTCAAGCTCGTAATCGTGCCTCGACACCCGGAACGAGCAGTCCAGGTCCAGGCAGAAGCCGCGGAGTCGGGATTAAAAGCGACACTTGTATCGTCGTATGCGAACACAGACTGGCACGTGTTGGTCGTCGATCGAATTGGGCTTCTGTTTCCATTTTACGCTGTTGCCCA